>Ga0307380_10011161_pt1 | contig 11269 bp, 8 predicted proteins | sample UN3MG_FD_202239 | JGI IMG/M metagenome (GOLD analysis project Ga0307380, IMG submission 202239) | Soil microbial communities from Risofladan, Vaasa, Finland - UN-3 | ecosystem: Environmental > Terrestrial > Soil > Coastal area > Acid sulfate soil | place: Finland: Risofladan, Vaasa | collected... | reverse complement strand
TAAGGCAATGTATCGAAAAGATTCAGGTCAACAAACCTGCTGGAGAAATCAAGCTGGCTATCCGCCTGGTATCAGCGGGTAATCTACAAGCTACTCAGGAACTTAAAATATCTGTTTAAGTGATATCCCCGAGGGCGCCGCTGCGAACAACCCATAAACCCACATAAACATGTCAAATTTTAGGTATCGTAACCCGATTGGCGGGAAAGGTAACTAGGCTTTGTATAGCTCTTTGTCAACACAGTAGGCCAAATACGTGAGTAATGTAATCCATAATTTCTGTTTCATAGTCCGCAAATGCTATAAGAAACCTTGCGTGCATGCAATAACTTTCGTCAGGAACAGCTTTAAGTCTTGTTATGGCAATGAATTATGCCGAAATAATATTTGCACCCTATGCCCAGATGCACTGGAAATGGCAATTAAAGTGGCACGATATAATCCAGGCCGCGTCCTTTGTGTATAGTTGTTAGGTTGCAAACATTATAGATTGGCTGAGTTTAGTGGCAGGCTCAAATAAAAAGGTTCAGAAATCGCATCTTTTCTGAACCTTTGGGTACTAATTTTAATTATATCGTCACACCCACGCTAATCAAGCAAAAACAATCCATTTCTGGAACGGCCAAGGTATATTGTTGTGGCCACATCGCCAAGACAGATACAAAAAACAAGGACTGACCTATGACCTTTACAGCTCAGTTGCTCGATATTGACTTTGTCTGTCGTAAAGATATAATATTTTATGCTTTGTATTACTGGGCCTAGTTCTCTGATAGTTTCGAGGAATTTAATATGCGGCTGAGAATTCCCCATTTTTTTCGTAAGCCAGTAGAGAGCGACAACCTGCTGACTGAGTTCGAAGATAGTTTGATGTTGATAGTCGATCCCGAGCAACTTACGAATAATCTGCTTAGCAAATTGCAGGGACTGATGGATGTGGAAAAAGCCTTTGTGTATCTGGCGGATCGCAGCGAATCATCTCGAACTTTTTCTCTTGTGGACAAGGCCGGTCAGGGCGAATCCCGGTTGCCGGCTTTGGCTGCCAATGGCATCATAGCCCAGTGGTTTCGTGCTAATCGTCAAATTTTGTTCTTTGAAGAAAACGCAGAGGTAACAGATTACCTGCGTGTCGAGCTTCAGCCTTTTTTGGATTTGTCGGTAAATCTCGGTTGTCCCCTTATTTCAATGGACAGGCTGATTGGCATGGTCTTTCTGCATTTAAGTCAGGTGCCATTGAATGGAGTTCAGATTGCAAACTTGCAAGTTCTCGGCAGACAGACCAGCCTGGCTTTCGAGAATGCTCTCCTGTTTAAAGAGCGCTTGCGCCAGAACGAACGAATGTTCCGTGCCGAGCAATTGGCAACAATGGGGCAATTTGCCGCGGGTATTGCACACGAGCTTCGTAATCCGCTGACGGCGATTCGCAGTACGGTACAGTACCTTGGGAATGAATTCGGCCAGGGCACAGACCAGAGAAAGCTCGCCCATGACATTTTGGATGAGGTAGATCGGCTGAATAATATTGTAGGTAACTTATTGTCACTGGCCCGACCGGCTGAGAGCAATCCCGAGGAAATAGATATTCGCCGGGAGATTGAACTCTGTGCGAATTTTATTGAGGCTAAAGCCAAGAGCCAGAACATTAAGCTGGAAACTGATTTCAAGAAGGATTTGCCGAAACTTAGATTCGATCCGGCTGAGTTACGGCAGGTACTTTTGAATGTTATGATGAATGGCTTACAGGCAATGCCGGAAGGTGGAATGCTCTTAATTAAAGCCTGTTGCCTCGTAGAAGAAGCCCATGACTCCATTGCGGGCAGTGAGAGGATGTTGATTCAGATTGAGGACGAGGGAACCGGAATACCCGCCAACTTGCGGCAAAAAGTTTTTGAGCCCTTCTTTACGACCAAAGCAGGCGGGACAGGTCTCGGGCTGGCCATTTGCAATAGTATAGTCAAACGATATAACGGTGAAATCTGGATGGAACAAGCCAAGGGCGGTGGTACAGAGGTGAAAATTTCCTTGCCAATAAGGTAAATATAGCGATTTGGAGCCAGGTCACGTGGAAAAATCCAGAATATTGATCATTGATGACGAAGCCAGCATACGTTCCATTTTGTCCACGTTGTTAAAAAAATGTGGTTACCATGTACAGGTTGCCGATTCCGGGGAGTCAGGGCTTAATGTATATGCTCAGTTTAAGCCGGCTGTTATTTTGCTGGACTTGAAGATGCCCGGAATCGACGGCATGGAGGTTATGGAAGTCCTGGACAGGCGGCTGAATGCCGATTGTAAAATTATCATAATGACCGCTCACGGGGAGGTTCGTTCTGCCGTAGAAGCCATGAAGAAGGGGGCCTTTGATTATCTCCAAAAGCCTTTTGATAATGATGAGCTTCTGGCAATAATTTCGCGTGCGGAGGAAATGGTAACTCTCAAGCGAAGGGTCAAGGAGTTGGAAGACCAGCTTGAAGAAACCTACAGGTTTGAGAATATTGTTGGTGTCTCGGATAAGATGAAGTCCACGTTCGCTTTAATGCACAAGTTCGCCGGCACGGATGGTACGGTGCTGGTTTACGGTGAGAGCGGCACGGGCAAAGAGTTAATCGTGCGGGCCATTCATCAGGCTGGCAATCGCAAATCAGGGCCTTTTGTTGTGGTTAACTGCGGCGCCATACCTTCCAATCTGATTGAAAGCGAGTTTTTTGGCCATGAGGCCGGTTCATTTACCGATGCCAAGGAGCTCAGGATAGGTAAGTTTGAGTCTGCTAACGGGGGAGCTTTGTTTCTTGACGAAATCAGTGAACTACCTCTTGAAGCACAAGTAAAGCTCCTGAGGGTGATTGAGGAAGGAACGTTTTCGCGCGTGGGCAGTAATGAGTCTATTGCCGTCGATGTGCGTGTAATGGCCGCAACGAATCGTGACTTGGCAACTATGGTCGAGGAAGGAAAATTCAGAGAAGACCTATATTGGCGATTGAATGTTCTGAGCCTTAACATTTGTCCACTTCGTGATCGTAAGGAAGATATTCCATTGCTCGTTGAGCACTTCCTCGAAAGGTATACTATGCCGTTGGGAATTGAACAGCCCATTTTTTCTGAAAAAGCGGTTGAATTACTGATGGCTTACGAATGGCCCGGCAACGTAAGAGAATTACAGAACTGTGTTTATAGTGCGATAACAATTGCCGGCGGCCCCACCCTCGAACCGGCTGATTTGCCGAGAAGAATTTACTCTGAAGCTGAGCCCTCTGAGGTAACCGGTATGGTGACAGGGCAAATATCACTCGCGGAGACTGCCGCCCAGGCTACGGCTAAAGCTGAGTGTCAGGCAATCAACAAGGCTCTTTCGGAAACGGGGGGCAATCGGGAAAAAGCCGCCGAGTTGCTTGGTATCGGTCGAAAAACCCTCTACCGCAAGTTGAAGCAGTACAACATTGAGTAACTATCTCAGACCAGAAGTGTTTCCCTCGTGACCCACAATGGGTCATGCCTGATCCGGCCAGTTCGGGTAGCGTTTAGTTTGAAGACGTCCCTCAGGCTTTAAACGCATCTGGTGCAATGAGTTACGAGTTTTCGTCAAACCTGGAACTTTTCTGGCATACATATTGCTGTAGAAAGTCGGTAGAAGAATGTTGCACCGTAGCTGCTCTTGACATTAGTCAGTCTCGATGCAGGCTTCGGGCAGTTGTATTAATATTGGGACGATATGTTCGGCAACCGTATCAGAATATCCATATTGCTTGTGGCTGCATCTTGCACGGTGCTTGGCTGCAGAGCCACAAGTCCGCTTGCACCTTCGCTTCTGCGGATTGAGCAGCGTCTTGAAGAGGAAGCGAAGACCAATCCTTCCGAGCCTAATTCGCCTGCTTACCAACGGGCGGTAGGGGCAATAGGAGAGTTGTCGGCCCGGGTAGTCCCACCGAAAGAAGCGAGGGTCGAACGTACTCTGACTTTGGATGAATGCCTGCTGCTGGCTTTCGGCAACAACAATGATGTGAAGGTGGCCCGGCAGAGCATTCTCGCTGCGGGTGGCAGCAAGTTGATCGTAGACTCAAGATTCCTGCCGACTATAGACTTGTTCTACCGATACGAGTATGCGCGGAATTTTGGCTCAGCGAATCGTGCGGACATCGCCAGTACCATGTTTGCTCAGATAAGCCAGACGATTTTAGAGTACGGTAAAGACCACCCGGATGATTTAGCCTTGCGGGCTGAGCAGTGCAGTGCTCTGTTTGACTACGAAGACCAGGTTGCCGCCACCTTTTCGGAAATTCGAAAGGCTTTCTTTTACATAAAGCTGAAGGATGAACAGATTGCCACTCGCAAGCAGCTCCTGGAACAGTTCGAGACACAATATCAGGTAAAACAGCAGCGGATGAAAGCGGGCAACCTGAGCGTCAAGTTTGAGGTTCTGTCTGCCAATCTAAACGTTCTTGAGGAGAAATCGCGGATCAACGCACTGGAGACTCAGAAGTTGAATCGCACAATGGTACTGCTGCGACTGATTGGCCTGCCGGTCGGGGCAGACCTGGTCAGGCTTGAAGGTGAAATGGACAGTTTCGGCATCGCTGACTTTGACATGGATTGGGCGGTGCGGCTGGCCCTGTCGCAGAGGAGCGAAGTGGCCTCGGCCCAGGCCCGGGTGGCAGAACAGCAGCGGGCACTTGATCAGCTACGGTACGAGTATCTTCCGGACCTCAGCCTGGTGGCAGGCTACCAGGAGGAAAACGGCATGGTTGAAGGCAGGCTTGCGGGCCGGAACGAAACCTGGGCCGCCGACGCCAGCAGCCGACAGAAGGCTCCAGGTTCAAAAGAAGGCCGAACCCGGAATCTCGGTCTGTTTGGCGGCGACATGGCTGCCCCCGGACCTGACCCCGGCTGGTCCACCGGAGCACAAGTGCGAATTCCGGTCTGGGAAGGACGCGCCCGGAAGGGCCGGCAAATCATAGCCGGAGCTGAGCTTGACCAGCTCAAGGCCACTCTGGACGACGTGAAGAATCAAGTCGAATTGGAAGTTCGCCAGGACTATGCGTCCGTTGTTGATCAGAGGTTTCAGATTGAGTTGGCACAGGAGAAGGTCAACATCGAGAAAGAGCGGTTCTCGATACAGGCCGAGCTTCGAGATTTGGGCAGACGTACTGACGATGAACTGGAGACCTTTCGCAGATCGTTCTTCGACACTCAGGACCGCTATTTCGATCAGCAGGAAGAAATGATTGACCGCCAGGAGAACCTGCGTCTGGCAATACGCTATTTCAAGTGAGGTAGTCTCGGATGAGCAAAAATCACAATTATCGATGCACCCTATTCATAATGGTCGCTTTGCTCCTGGGCAATGCGACACATGCGCAACAGGAGGTGCCCGCCGGGCCAGCCGTAGAGACGACGGGAGTCGCCAAGACACGAACAGGATTGTTGAACGAGCTTACTCTGAAGACCGCTCAAATTGATCTCGCGCATGCCCAGCAGAAGTATGATCGCTCAAAACGGGAGTACGAGAACGTTAAAGGGCTATTTGACAAGAATATTGTCTCCAAAAAGGAGCTTGACCAAGCCTTTTCGGATTATGCCGAGGCCCAGCAAGAGCTCGATCAGGCCAAAATCCAACTGGAGAAAACGAAGTTGGGTTTCCTGGCGAACGCAACACATATCACGATCATGGAGGCCAAGAAGTACTATGACAGCGAAGGCCGGCGAATGCTTGACCTGACCCTGAAGAACGTGTCAAATCTGGCCGAGGCTGAATCGGCACTGAGCCTGATTGAAAGCGAATCGGAATTGCGGTTTCAGTGGCAAAGCCCCGATCGCATAAGGGCGCTGCTTGATATCGAGAACGTCATCGTCACAATCGTCGGTAATTCGGCGACTATAGGCAAGCCCTACGAGCAAATCATTTCTGTGCTGCCGTACGGCCAGGAAAAAACGCTGCACTTCGAGTTGCTGGCGGACGTTGACGAGGCCGGGGTCAGACTGGAATACCTGGATCAGAGGATCACCGAAAACATTCACCTCGAAAAGGAATCGCTCCAGAAGATACCCACGGTTGTCGCTTCCCAGTTTTCTCAGGAGGGACAGCTCGGCACGTCCATTAGTTATCAGCTTGATCTTGAAATGCTGGTGACTTCCGACAGTAGTTTCTCTTTGCTGTTAACGAATCTGCCACCGCAGCTCCTCTACTCGTTCGTAGATTCGAGCAGTGGCGCCCGCATCACCAACGTGCGTTTCACTGAATTAGTCAGCAAGCACGATCTGGCTCTGCGGATTTCCATTCCGCAGAAGCTCGACGTAGAGATGATTGACAAGACGATCAACTTCCAGGCCTGGGTGGTTACGACCGAACAGGCGGATATGCTCGATGAGCTAAAAAAGGAGAATGCTAATCAGGAAATACCTGTCGAGCGGTTTGCCGAGATCGAGGCCGGCCGTGTAGATTTGGCCCTGATCCCCAAAGGAACCGGCCGGCTGGAGATCCTGATAAACAATCTTTTCAAGGAAATCAAGCTGCAGCAGGACGCGGACATCGAAGCCGATTTGAACAATTACGGCACTTTGACGTTGTTCAACATCATTCCTGAACTAACACTGCCGTTGGACTGGACGGCAAAAGTCTCGCCGGAAGTGATCGAAAAACTTGCACCCAACGAAAAAACGCCGGTAAAGATACACCTCAGTCCGGGACCGGACGTCGGTGTGGGTGAATATGAGATCGTGATCAAAGCCAAAGGCCAAAGCGGCAGCGAGGAAGTGGAGGCATTGGAAAGACGGTTCAATATCCGCGTCAATGCCAAGACAAATATTACCGCCACACTGATATTGGTTGTGGGGCTGGTTGTCTTGATAACCGGTATCGTGTTTGTGGGTGTAAGACTCAGCAGAAGATAGAGGATCAGTCATGAAACGAAAAACAGCATTGCTTTATGTTCTGGTTGCGATTCTCCTTGTCGGCCTCTGCTTCGTGGAGAAAAGTCGAAGAGCGCGATCGAAGATTACCATCGTGCCTGGTGTACGCATGGGTGTATTCATACTGGGCATGAGCAAAGACGATGTGTTGCAGAAGATGGGAGAACCGAGGGGGATTCATTATGGGGGAAAAGCATACACCCTCGACAATCTCCCGAGACGCTATTACATGTCCTATAGCGATGTTTCGTTTTCTATCGATAACGGTTCAGTCACAGGAATCACCGTGAATGGCCCTCCCTACACATTCGCCAACGGCCTGGGAATAGGTGATTCGGTGGACAAGATCAAGCAGGCCTTTGGCGATAACTTCCAACTCGACGAACGTGAGGGGCAGAATGCTCTCATTTACCCGGAGAAAGGTCTCCGGTTTGATTTAAACCAAGAGGATAGAACGGTGAATGAAATCAGCGTGGTCCCGGCGGAAGATAAAAAAATGGAGAATGCAAAATGATCTTCGAAATCGCCAAAAAAGAGATGCGGCAGAATCTGCTGAGCTACAAGTTTTCGATCATTACTATTCTCTCCACGGTATTGATTCTTCTCAGCATATTCATTATGTACAGCGATTTCTGTCTGGCGCGGGAAAATCACGAAGTCTTGCAGAAGGAATCCCAAAAAGGTCAAGGTCGTCATTATGAAGTGATTCCGCCGACACCGTTAGGCATTTTCGCAAAGGGTCTCGACGAAAATCTGTGCCGCCCCTGGGAATTTGAGGCTGTTGGGGTCGAGATCAGCAGCGCAAAGCAGAAGTCGCTGAACGACCTCTTCAAGCTTTTCACGGCGCCGGACCTGCTTTATATCATCAAGGTCATACTGTCGCTTTGCGCCATGCTGTTTGCTTTCGATATGGTTTCCGGCGAGAAAGAGACGGGGACACTGCGGCAATCGCTGAGCAACGACCTGAAAAGGCCGATTCTGATTATTGGCAAATGGATCGGCGGCTTTACCAGCTTCATCCTGCCTTTCCTCGTATCAGTGCTTATCGGTACGATTCTCGTGACCTCGTCACCACGGGTAGAGATGAATCCCCAGGATTGGGCAAAGCTGGGGCTATTCATCCTGAGCGGCGTGGTCTATTTGGCCGTTTTCTTCTCCCTGGGACTGTTGATCTCGTGCCTTACACATCGCTCTTCCACATCTTTGGTCATTTCTTTGTTTGTCTGGACTATTCTTGTGTTTCTCATTCCGAACCTTGGCAATATTCTGGCCCGTCAATTTGTCTCGGTTCCGACGGTTCAGCAGCTTGAACTAAGACGTAAACAAATCATGGAAAAGTTTCGGCCTGAGATAAATGAGTTGAGACGGATTCCCGAAACTCGATCCGACTACAAAGCGCATGAGGAGGCACTTATACGGCGCATCTTTGCAGACAGCGATAAATTAGACGAAAATTATCGCAACCGCTTCAATAGCCTGGTGAAAGTATCTCAGAATATCACCCGATTTTCCCCGGCTTCTGCGTTTACCTTCCTGGCGACCGACATTATGGGAACGGGTATGGCGGAAGAACAAAGGTTGAAAAGGATGGTTCAAAGCTACAAGAACCTGATAGTACACCTTATTTATGACGAGAATATTGATGAAGACAGTATTCCAGGTTTTCATTATGGACGGAGTTCAGTCAACGAGATTCTAAGCCAGGAAGGCCTACGTAATTCCTTAGTTCTCATTTTGCTAAACGTACTGTTCCTCACAGGGGCGTCTGTAGCTTTCCTGAAGTATGATGTACGCTGATTCTATACACAGGAGACGGTTATGCTGAAGACAATCATTGCAAGGGTAAGCGAGTATCTCAATGGCGACCTTAATCTACGGCCGCTAAAGGCAATTTTTACGAGGAAGCCTGCAAAAACCATTGTTAAGCTGCGGTCGTTAAAAACAATTATCGCTAAAGAGTTTCTGAATAACATCCTCAATCTGCGCTTCATGATTGGTCTTGTTTTGTGCATCGTTGTCACCATCTCCTGTATTATGATTCTGGCCCATGATTACCGGCAGGAGATGAAGGACTACAACATCAGGATACACTTACAGGATGAAATGCTGGACAATTATGCCCCTGCCAACGAGTATCGACTTAGACAAATGCTTCGCCCACAGAAGCCGCCTGAACGGTTTCGGCTGCTAATCATTGGCATTCCAGCCAATGAAAGTGTGGGCTCCTTTGATGAAGATCCGCTTCCAATACTTTTCCCCCCTCTTGACTTCTTATTCATCGTGACGATTATTATGAGTTTGCTGGCGATTCTTTTCTCTCACGATGCCATAGCCGGGGAACGACAGAGCGGCACCCTTAGATTGATGATATCCAATTCCGTATCCAGAACAGCGATTCTCCTTGGCAAGCTGGTCGGAGGCACCATCAGCCTCATCATCCCGTTTATCCTGGCGCTTCTGGTCGGCGTACTATATATTTCGATCAATCCGGCTATCCAATGGGATAGCTCAGCATGGCTGGAACTTGCCCTATTAAGCGCAGCCTCGATTACGTTTATCACGCTGTTCTACTTTTTGGGGCTTATGGTATCTACCTTCTCCCGATACTCGTCCACCTCTATTCTGAACTGCCTTTTTCTTTGGGTCCTGCTGATCCTGGTCATTCCCAATGTATGCCCCTATATTGCCGCCCAGCTTCGCCGCGTTCCTTCGATTGAGGGGACCAGCAGACGGAGTAAAGAAATTGAGAGGCATTCCCTGGACGTAGCCCGCGAGTATATGGTCGAGGCGGCCAAGAGATTCAGACTCAAGTATGGAGCACTCTTTGCTGAATACGAAGCACTGGGATTCGGTGGTAATTGGAATTGGGGTCTTGCCGATGATGACGATCCCAAGCTGCAAGAAGCAACTCGGAGGCGAGCAGAAGGTGATCCCGAGTTTGCGGCCATGGTGGAGGCGTTCCGCGTGGAAAACCGTAAGGCGCAGCAGGAACTCATACGAATCCGAGAGGCCAGTCCGGTTGAGGAGGACCTTCAGAGAAAAGCTGCTTCGCAAACGAGGCTCGCGAAAGACCTGGCCTGCATTTCACCTTTTGCAGATTTTGTTTATGTTGCCAGAGATTTGACAGGGACAGGCCTGCGAAGCTTAGAGCACTTCAAACAGGTTAAAGAGAAATATATATGGCAAGTAGGGCGGTATGCGGAAGAGAAAATAAGCGATGCGAAAAAGAAAAATCTGGCACTTAAGGAAGAATCCTTGTTGGACGTCAGCGACCGCCCGCGTTTTGTGTTCAAAGAAGAGCCCTTGAAGGACAAATTAATAGGAGTGCTGCCTTACTGGGGGATACTCGTTTTGTTCAATGTTGTGTTTTTTGTGGCGGCGTTTGCGGGGTTCATGAGATACGACGTGCGATAATAAGAGAACTGTTCAAATCAAAGAATACCAACTTGTGAGGCGAAAGGATAAACAGAAATGATTAAGATCAATGAATTGACCAAACGGTATGAGGACGGTGTTCTGGCTTTGGACCACGTCAGCTATACCGTGGCACCGGGCGAGATCTTTTGCCTGCTAGGCGCAAATGGGGCGGGCAAAACAACAACGGTCAACATCCTGCTGGATTTCATTCCGCCCACCAGCGGCACGGCCAGTATCAACGGGCACGACTGTAACAAGTTTCCGCTGGAGGCCAAAAAGTATGTCTCTTACGTCTCTGAGAACGTACAACTCTATGGAATGTTCACGGCCCGGCAGAATCTGGCATTCTTCGCCGAGCTGGCCGGCAAGAAGGGACTCAAGAAAAAAGACTACGACGACGTGATGCGTACGGTCGGCCTGCCGGAGAAGGCTTTGAAGATGCGACTGAAGCACTTCTCCAAAGGGATGCGGCAGAAACTTGGCATTGCGATTGCACTGCTCAAAGACCCGCCGGCTATCCTGATGGACGAGCCGACCAGCGGGCTCGATCCTACGAGTGCCCATGAATTCCTGGACCAACTGCGAAGATTGCGGCAGCGCGACAAGGCTATCCTGATGACTACCCACGATATATTCAGGGCCAAAATTATTGCTGACAGGGTCGGTATTATGAAGCAGGGGCGTCTGGTTGCCGTCCGAAAGCGGGAAGATTTCAAACACGCAGATCTCGAACAGATTTACATGCGCGAAATGCAGGCGGCCGAGACTGTGGAGTAAATAGTGTTTTCATAATTCACAGGTCTCATAACGAATTTCTATAAGTAACTGAACTTTTGCAAAATTAGGGTAAATCCAGTTGAACCTTGATACGCTGAAAATCCCAGCCATCATCCTCGATCCGCTCGATCACCCAGGAGATTGTGTCACTGAGGGTTTGCCGCAGTACCAA
>Ga0307380_10011157_pt1 | contig 11271 bp, 12 predicted proteins | sample UN3MG_FD_202239 | JGI IMG/M metagenome (GOLD analysis project Ga0307380, IMG submission 202239) | Soil microbial communities from Risofladan, Vaasa, Finland - UN-3 | ecosystem: Environmental > Terrestrial > Soil > Coastal area > Acid sulfate soil | place: Finland: Risofladan, Vaasa | collected... | reverse complement strand
TTCATGGCCGGTGAGGTGACAAACCTCGACATCCGGGTGACACCGCCAGTTCCTCTGCCCGATGAGGTATACATAAATGCCCTCAGTATGACTATCTCAAATTCCTCTTACGAGTTTTCCAAGACTATAAAATTGGAAGGAGATCCATTGATAGAAGCCAGGGTAACAAGCGGTATGTTTCACATTCGAATTTCCGCAACCGGTGTTCATAGATTCAGTTTTCTTCCGGAGTTCCGCCGGGATGCCACATTAGGTATTTATGAAAATGGCAATCCTGTATCTCGGGAAAAAAATGTTTGGTTTGGATGGAAGGATGTGAGTTATAATTACTTTGCGACTGAGACGAGGACTTTTCATATTCTTATGTATGTGAATGAAAATCCCGGAATTAACGATGTAAAGAGTATTACGATTTACACTACACCCCCGTAAGGTTGTGATAGGATATCGCCCATAAAAACGCCACTTCCTGATGACATCGACTGGACTGCTACAGGACTATTATCTCACATAAATATAATTGGACATATGCTCTGAGGGGTGACAGGAATTTTTCCAGGCGAATGGATTCGCCTTTTATCTATGAGTGGTTCAGAGTTATCAGAGCAATTTAAACGGGGGTGAGTTTGAAATGACCAAGTATTACATGAGATGGCAGATGAACCCGATTTTTATCCCTGCCGATCCGGAAGAACGGGTAAAACTCTGGTTAAAAATGCTGGAAATGGTACGAGCCGAATTAAAATCCGGTGGTTTTACCGACTGGGGAATTTGTTGTGACAGCAGCGCAGGATATGTCTTTGCCGATACTGATGAAAAAACGCTTCATGAGTCGATTCTCCCATGGCTTCCCTATATCAGTTTCGACATCAAGCCGGTAATTCCTGTTGATCAGGTCATCGCAAATATCAAAGAGGCAGCATCGGCTGCGAAAAGGTAAATAGGCGTCTAAAAATTCCATTTTTTTTAACGATTCATATTAAGGGAATAATAAGATCCTTAGTTTATCAAGAGTTGGGGCCAAAAGAGTGGTTTTCGAAAAGAAAAGAGCATTAACGGTGGCAGAAAAATTAAAAAGAATTTTAAAGATCCTCGATTGTTTCACGTCAGGGCCGGTCCGGCCGGACTCCCTCCGTCTGCCGGTACAGCCACGAGAGTCTCTATATCCATCCGGTCCAGCCGTTTGAGGGCCATGTTCATCGCTACTTTTTCGTTCGGGGCTTCAAAGAGTACGACGGTATCATACCTTCCAAGGGTCCAGTAGATGCCCAGGTATCGAACCTGTCCGTTCGTGTCGTCCTCAATATCTTTCAGGTTCTCGGCAACAACTTCTTTACTCAGTTTTTTCTTGAACTTCGCCAGTGCAATGAAAAGCATCATTCACCTCGTCCCATAAGGACATTTTAACGTGCGAGAAGAGGACGTATATAGCTTATTTACGGGAACCGTGCGGCGGTGATGAGAAATGAGTAAAGGGACCGCCTTTAGAGGGGCTTGTGGGTTTTTCCCATAAGACATGACAAACGCGATGGATCTCAGACCCTGGTGATCGACGACAGCCATGCCCGGGAACCTTCCTCCCGTGTGCGGCTCTCGAAAACCGCATCCCGGATCTCGTTGATTCTCCACCCATCAGAAAATGCATCCATTATCTCCTTTTTTGCGATCCTTCGGGGGCCGTATCCTCCTGGTTCACGATCGCTGAAGGCGAGCATGAAATAAATCCCTCCCGGTTTCAGGACCAAAGACAGGTTCCGGACAAAAACCGGTCGCTCAGAGTCAGAAAGGGTATGGAACAGGCCGGAATCGATAACAGTGTCGAAGGTCCTTCCGATCTCGTTCAGTTTGAGGGTATCCATTACCAGGAACGTTGCGGCAAGGCCTCTTTCTACCGCCTTTTTCCGGGCTCTCTCGATCGCTGCCGGTGCCGAATCAACCCCTAATACATCGTGGCCGCGGCCCGCCAGGAAAAGGGCATTTTCCCCTGTCCCGCACCCCGCATCCAGCACGACTCCGGAAATCTCCCCCGATTCCTCGAGTCGCACGAACTCCCGCTGCGGCCGCCCGATGTCCCACGGCGGGGTCCCATGGTAGGCCTCCTCAAAAAAATCCATCCTGTACAGGGGATTGCCTGCCGAAACGAAGACGTTTTCGGTGTATCGTGTCTTCGTGGCAAATGCGGTAAAAATGCAATGATGGGTAAAACAATTCCTGCGATGACGGTATCCAAACATGAACCTTGACATCCATGAAAGGCCTAGCTTCTTTTAGGTTGCATTCCACCATCCATTGTAAGCCTCGATCGATGAAAGGCTGCTTTCTTCACAAAACAAGCGTGTTCTCCCCCCCACCTTTATTATCTCAATCGAAGAGGTAAAACCATGAACGTCCTCATCATCTACAAATCCTATCACCGGATGAATACCGAGAAGGTTGCAACAGTGATGGCCGAGGCCATGAACGCGACGCTTCGAAAAGTCGAAGAGGTCGGGCCTGATGACCTTGCCGGATATGACCTGGTCGGAATAGGATCAGGCATCTACGGGGGCAGGTACCATAAAGACCTGTTCACGCTGGTCGAAAAGATCCCCCGGATGGAAAAAGATATGTTCATCTTTTCGACAGCAGGCAGACCTCAGGAGAAGTTCGATCAGCCCCTCAAAGAGTTGCTTATCAATAAAGGTTGTCGGATCAAAGGCCAGTTCCGTTGTCCCGGCAAATCCGGTATACTGGGGCTTGACTTCGCAAACAGGGGGCATCCTGATGAGCAGGATTTAGAGAGAGCCCGGACATTCGCAAAAGACCTAATGTTCGGGTAGTTCTTTTTAATATGCAGGAATTCGCCAATCCCTCGCCCGCTCCCCCGCAAACGGTCACTTCCTCGCCGCATTTCCGAACGGCCTATCTCTCCTCGACTACCAGGTCCGCAGTCATAATGGACGTGCTGACCGGTAGCTCCCGGGCCGGTTGCTGGACACCCATTGATTAGCCCGTACTCTATCCTGTAATATCTGGACCGGGATAAAGTACGAGATCATATGCTCATGCTCTGCTTCGGCATCCACGATCACCGGAGCAGAGACGCCTGCTCTTTCGGAGAATGACCGGCACAGAGCCACTTCCTGGTTACATCGTCCGCTTCTCTAAAAACTTGTCGGATATACACCCGTTCCCCTTGACCGGTGATTAAGCCCACCATCTGAACGTATTTACAAACCCTTTTTCCTTCAGTCGCAAATCGGTTATTAAATAACAAATTTCGCAAAAAGTAACATTATGCAGAGTGGGAAGTCCGGAGAAGTACCCTTGCTGTTAGGGATGCCCCTGGAGAAGGGGAGGTGGGTGCTCGTTGTTGTAGGTCTGATTATCAACCTCTGCCTCGGGGCTGTCTACTCGTGGAGCATATTCGTCAATCCGCTCATCGATTATTTTTCCATAAACCTCGGTCAGAACGTCACCACGAATGATGTACTGCTGCCATACTCGGTAATCCTTGCAGTCTTTTCAGTCACTATGGCCCTGTCCGGAAAATATGTCGAGACTTACGGGCCACGGAAGATCACGATACTCGGGTGTATCCTGACCGGCCTCGGCTGGCTGTTCGCGTCAACAGTCTCATCTCCTTCCATGCTTTCTCTCATGTACGGTGTAATCGGGGGCATCGGTATCGGGATTGCCTATGGGGCAACGGTCGCCGTTGCGGCCCGCTGGTTCCCTGACCGGCGGGGACTTGCTGTCGGTCTGATTGTGTTCGGGGTCGGGTTCTCGGCATTGATTACCGCAAACCTTGCCGGGTACCTCATTGCCGCCTATGGCGTCATGGGAACCTTCCAAATCTTTGGGATCGGGATTATCATCGTCACTGTTCCCCTGGCACTCCCACTCGCCTTTCCGCCCGTGGGGTGGAAACCTGCCGGCTGGACCCCTCCATTACCCGGAGCGGAAGAGCACGTGACCTGCGAGTGCGACCGCTCAGAAATGGTAAAAACTACTGCATTCTACGGTCTCTGGATGTGTTACTTCATAGCGTGTATCGCGGGGCTGATGGCAGTTTCCATCTCGAAACCGGTTGGAACCGAGCTGATGCAGATCGGGACCGGCCTTGCGACAGCTCTTGTAGGATTCTTTGCCATCTTTAACGGCGGCGGAAGATTAGTCTTTGGTGTTCTCACCGACCGGCTTAACCCGCGGAACACCGCCATGCTGACGTTCGTGCTGATAGCCCTGGCCTCCCTGGCCATGTGGCAGGTGCCGGGTATCGAGGTGTACATCATTGCCTTCGCCGTCCTCTGGGGATGTCTCGGCGGATGGCTCGCTATCGCACCGACTGCGACGGCGAGCTATTTTGGGACCTGTGATTACCCGAGGTGTTACGGCGTGGTCTTCCTTGCATTCGGTGCGGGTGCGATTGCCGGCCCACAGCTTGCCGGGTTCATCAGGACTACGACCGGTAACTATTCCGGTGTATTTCCCTGGGGTTTCATCCTGGCGATCATTGGCTTCATCGTCGCATATTTCCTGATGAAGCCGCCGAAACAGTAAGCTGGCAGTGTTCGAGAAGACTCGGCCGGGTCGCTCAATATATAGGATGGAAACTTCCTCATTGCTACTGTTTACCAATAACCTAAAATGCTACCAGAATCCTCCTCTTTTTCCAAAATCAATGCCTTTTTTTACCCCTATCATAAATTATCATACCCTTGCCGTATTTCCGGACAACTATCCCTTCACGACTGCCAGATCCGTCGAGTCATAGTCGTACTGACATGGGACCCCTTAGCCCGGTCCATCCCGAGTCCCCTGGAAACACGAAAAATGAAAAAAGGATTATTATAACCTCCTCTTGAAGAAGGTGATCATTTCATCATAAGCGTTCTCAGCAAATTCCTCCCGGACAAGGCTGCCGTTTGCGATCATGAAACCGTGTGGCTTCCCCTGGTAGACCTTCAGCTCGAAGTATTTGTCTGAAGCGTCAAGATGTTGTGTGTAATTGTAGATGTCGGTGACCGGGCTCGCCCGGTCGCGGGAACCATGGATGATAAGCATCGGAACCGCGAGTTCTCCAATATGTGACGCAGGGGTCGTGTCGTTTGCAAAGCCCCTGCTGTACGGGAAGCCGTACCATGCAACTCCTGCGTCGAATTCATTCATTTGCGGGAGGAACAGCATCGTGTACCGGCCTCCGGCGCAGAAACCTGTGAGCCCTATCTTTGATGTATCCACATCCGGACGGGACTTGAGGGTTTCGACCGAGGCACGGATTACCGCCTCCACTTCGGCATCATCCGCCCGCTGATTGTAGGTCTGCCATTCGGGTGCGATTACCACAAAACCTTCGGATGCGAAACGGTCGGACATTTCTTTGTATCCTTCTTCAAGGCCATTGAAGGAATGGAGGAGGACGATACCGGGGTACTCCCCTGATATGCCCGGAGTCGAAAGGTATGCCGGGTACGTCTGCTCAAGTGCAGTGATCATGGTCATGCTCCCTGGAGAGGGAGTAGGCACGGGTGTTGCCATGTCCTGTTGGACTGTCGCGCAGCCTGTAATTACCATGACCAGGATTAGACCGCTGGTCAGGAGGAATGGAATGAGGATTCGGTTCATGGAGATTTCACCAACCGCACAATACCTCCCGAAGTAAATATAGATTTCGCCGGTTTTAACTGGCAGCAGCGTGGTCATATCCAGAGATGAGTATGGGAGAGTCGAAGGATTAAAGGCAAGTATAAAATCTCCCTTTCTACCCTCTTTTCCAACACGCCATAATAAGAACTACCAGAATCGCAAATAGAGGAGCATATCCAATCGGGATTTCCATTATCGGAACCTCTTCAACATCCCCGTTTGCATCGGCATGAGCAGTGGGAGAGATCGACGCGGATTGCACAGCATCTCCCACCGTTGTTTCCATCCCGCCCAATTTCGCCAGGTAGATCCTTCCTGTCAGATATCCCATAAAGTAGAGGGATTCCTGGCCCGCCTCGTCTGCGGTGTTCCCAAGCACTATATACCCGCCATCGGAGGTCTTGCGGACCATCATTCCTTCGTTGAACGGTCCGGGCGAGAGCGTGGTGTTCCAGAGAATATTGCCGTCGCCATCGATCTTCACGAGCGTAATGGCCGAATTGAATGGAATTGTTTTCTCTGCCGTCATTCCCCCTTTCAGGATGATTGCAGTCCCTGTAGCGAGATATCCCCCGTCCGATGTCACTTCGACTACACTGCCGGAACCCCATATATCCGGCGACAGCGTTTCCCACTCAGTTATACCCCAAGAATCGGTCTTCAGCAGAAAGAGGACGGGATAGCCAGTATCCGGCGATACGGTAATGCCAGTAGCGATGGCACCGCCATCCGGTGACAGCCGGGCATAAGCCAGCGGCGTATCGTGATCCGCCATCCATATCAAACGTCCCCGTTCGTCAGTCCTGATCAGGGCCGGGCTCCCGTGTACACAGAGGAGATATCCTCCATCACCGATGCAATCCAGCGATCGGGCCCCGCCTGGATTTCCCCCTGTATATCCTCCGGGATACAACTTATCCCAGATGATCTCGCCGTTCCGGTCAATTTTGGCCAGGTATGCATCCCTGTTCCAGTAAGGCCGATCCCGGCTGGTCTCACCGGCAATGATGAAATTTCCGTCAGCGAGTTCGCATACTCCATTAATGGCACCTAATCCGGGACTTTGTTCATAGTGCTGTTCCCAGATGACGTTACCGGAGGAATCGGTCCGGATAAGGTACGCATTCCCATATCCGGCGATGATGAAGCCTCCATCCAGTGTCTCCCGGACAGTATAAGCACCATCACTCATTGTCGTTGTACCATAGGTTTTATTCCAGAGTTCCCTTCCTTCCCCATTGGTCCGTATCAGAAATGCATCATAATTTTTGCCAACGGGATTATGCTGTAAGGGAACCTCCGACACAACCGTAATTCCTGCAATGGCGAATCCTCCGTCCTGGGTCTGGATGACATCAAGGGCCTGGCTCGAAATGCCGAGTGAGTAGATCTGATCCCACTCGACGGATGGTTCCTCTGCATACGTCACGGGAATCAGGAGACTGAGTAGGATGATTGCAAAGATGAAGGATCCGGGGAGGAATAGTTGCAATGGCATTCTATAATAGGGGCGAAATGGATTAAGGAATGACATCATTTCCCCTCCTCTCCCATCATCCCGGGGATTGTAAGGTCGCGGTTGAATGAATGGAGGATCTCCTCGATTTGTTCCTTCTTGAGGTATACAGAGATCGCACCCTTCAGCGACCCGAACTTGAACTCCTTTAACTTCCTCTCCTGCAGTGTAATCCGGGTTTCCCGGAGGCCCATCAGGGCTCTGACGGCAAAGGCAGTATCTGCACGCCACAACTCGGTCGCCCCTGCCTTCAGGGCAAGGGAAATGCGGGGAGCATATTCCGGGAGGCTCAAGGGCAGCAGCCTGTGTAAAACGATGGTGTAGGGTTCGCTTGTATCCCGTAGCGACTCCCGGAATTCATCGGTCGCCTTCACCTGCTCGACACTGAGCTGGACCAGCCCGTAGGTGATGTACCTTGAAAGACTCCTGGCAACCTGCTGCCGGATGTAACTCTCCTCCAGCTGCGATGCGGGAGCCCCTTTGAGTCTCTGTCCTGCCTCCCGAATCGCTTTAATCCCATGCTTCCGGAGCATGGTTTCGACCTCTTCGGTGATCTCCGGGCTCGGTTCGGTCCATTCCACGCCTATTTCCCTCCTTTCTGTCGGCCTTTCTCCGGCAGGAGGGCCTCTGCCTGATCCTCGACGGGAGGAAGAACATCCCCGAAGTCTATTCCCCCGGATAGTTCCAGGTGCAGATCAGGATAATCATTTCCCGACTGCCGGGATGACCGGAACCTTCTATAGAGGTATCCTCCCGTGATAAGTACAGCAGCGACGAGCAGGAGGATCAGCAGGGAGAAATCAGGCGGTTCTTCAGGATTCTCCACGACAGGAAGGGCTTTGGTTGGTGTGTGAGATGCAAAAGGTGTTTCTGTGATGGAAGGTGTGAATTGAATTTCCATGGAGGTTTCAGTCCGGGGAACTGCTGGTAAAGCAGGTGCCTCTGCTTCGTCGGGAGGCAAGATAGATATGTAATCTACCTTCACTTCCTCCCCTGCTCCGTCATTATTCCGTACGGTGAGCCTTACGGTGTAAATCCCAGGCTCATAATAGGTATAGGCGGGGTTCTGTTCCTTGCTGACTATCCTGCCATCACCGGTAAAATCCCATTCCCACGAGAAAGGATCGTTTTTTGACATATCGGTGAAATGGACGGCGAGCGGCGCAGTCCCGTAAGTATTATCAGCAGTGAAGTCAGCCACGGGTGGTGCTGCGGCTTTCGAGACTGCAATGTATCCCTTTTTCGTTTCCTCGTCCTTCCCGGCGCTATTCGAGACAGTGAGGGTGACGGTGTAGGTTCCCGGCTCCCGGTAGGTATACTCCGGGTTTTGGATCTGGTCGTCGATCCGGCCGTCGCCGTTAAAGTCCCACAACCAGGATTCGGGATTGTGAAGCGAAATGTCGGTGAATTGGACCGTGAGGGGAGCGGTCCCGGAAGTGACATCTGCAGTGAAGTCCGCCTCCGGTGGCGTGACTATTCCGATTGTCTTCACTGCATACACCGGCGGCTGAGCGGACTGCGCCTGTGCCTGCAACACGACGCCGGTACATAGGATGATGAGAATAACCATGATCCAGACCTGTGGATGCCCGCGATCGCCATTTCGCAGGAGGGGGAATACAATATTCACATCGCCAGATCTTGATGAATAAGATGTTATATGTTTTTAAGCGTGGCCAGAACCGGGTGATGAAAAATGTGTACTAAGAAATCTGATATATTAATTCGGTGATTTATTGCTGAGATTCCTTGGGTGCAGGTCACCGCTTTCGGAATAAGGCATCATTTTAATATGCTCATATAATAAAAAATTCACAAATGAATATTTTCACATATTTTCAGAATATTTCTGCCTCAAAAAAGTGTGATAGCTGTGGAACACAATGGAAAGAGATAAAAAAATGTAAATTTTGTGATTTGCTTCTTTGTAAGAAATGTTTCAATAACCATAAGACAATTCACCAATGTTCAGGTTGTGAAGATTTTTTCCAGGATTTACTTCATTGCACCAAATGTTCATTACAGTTTTGTGATGATTGTTGGCCCGATCATTCTCATGTGGAAAAATGCACGATTTGTGAAATAGTATCCAGTGATTTGTTACTCTGTAATGCCTGTCAAAAATATTATTGTTCAAAGTGCATGCATGACCATCCTGAAGAGCCAATAAAAATTAACCCCTATAGAGTTCTTCACACAAAGCATGGTGGGAGTCAAATCCTCATGGATAAAAATGTCCTGACAGATGAAGAGAGAAAACAGCGTGAACTGGAGGATGGATTGAGAAGATAGTCATCTGATAGAGGCAATAATAAGCGTTGGATTTCTGAATTCTCTTTTTCTTTCGATGTCTCTTCTTCACTAAAGGTGGAATATGGCCTATTCTTAATTGGTGAAAATATCTCGATTTTCGATAATAGACTAGTTTAATACTTTATTTCCAGCGTATAACTTTTACAATCCGTAAAAACAATTATCTTTTTAAAAGATGATGAATCATCATGACGGAAAGACCGTTGGGAGTTACAATTATAGGGATTCTCTGGATTATCAGCGGGCTGCTGGCGCTGATCGGGGGTCTCGGTATTGCAGTGATGGGAACAGTGGTGGCCGGTGTATTCAGCCTGTTTTTGGGTATCATCACCATAGTGATAGGATTAGTCTATCTTGCACTTGGAGTGGGCTGCTTCAAGGCCTGGCCATGGGTCTGGACAGTCGGGGTGATATTCTCGATAATCGGCATCATCATGGGCCTGTTTTCCCTCTTCTCCACCGGCGCCGGCGCCATCATCAGCATCATCATCGCAGTGATCATCCTATATTACCTCTTCCAGCCGCACGTGAAAGCGTGGTTTGGGAAGGAATAATCACCTACACTTCTCCTTTTTTCCAAAATCTTTCAATTTACCTGTCATCACGAGAGAGTCGCCCCTGTTCATCGGTTCCCATCGGCCGCCCGCAGGTAGGGCAAAGAGCAGGTCCCCCGGTTTTATTTCCGGCCTTTAATCCACACTCGATCTCCGATTCTTTCTGCTCAGCCCTGGCATATTCTTCGTAAAACCCTGAGGCCAGGATACCGGCGGGGATGGCAAACATGCCAATGCCGAGCAGGGCTACGAACCCTCCAAGAATTCTGCCCCCCGGCGTAATGGGGACGATATCCCCGTAGCCCAGCGTGGTCAGGGTCTCTATCCCCCACCACATGGATTCGGCAACGCTGGAAAACTTGTCCGGCTGGGCGGGATGCTCGACAAGAAACATCATGGTCGAGGTGATAAGCAGCAGGAAGAGGAGCATGTACAGGGCCATTCCCAGAGGTTTTCTCTTGGAGATGAAAATCCGTGACATGGTCTGCAATGAATCCGAGTATCGTATGAGTTTTAAGATGATGGAGAGCCGGAGGAACCTGATTATCTCGTAGCTCACGGGATCCTTCAGGAACGATACAGGGGTGGTGAAGGCGATGAGCACCAGCAGGTCGATTATGGCATACGGGGTGATCATATAGCGGAGTCTCCCTGTGAGCGGGCTACTATAGCGGTGGTCCTCCACACATACCCAGAGCCGTAGGAAATACAGGACGATAAAGATGGATATGGAGAAAAAATAGATATTCGTGAAGAAACGATGCATATCCGGGCTTATTTCGGGGGTTGTCTCAAGGACGATCAGGAGAATGTTGACCGAGATAAGGACGTACATGAAGGACCGGAACAGCTGTTTCCCGAACCCTCGCGGGTAATCCACCTCCAAAAAGTCATGTAGTTTTTTCCTGGCAGCGAGAAGTGTCATAAGAGAATTTTGGGGTGGTTGTGGGTTTAAGGATGGTGGAGGGGTGGACTGCCCAATCTTTTCAAGCATTACTACCATAACTTCGAAAAATACTGCACTCAACGCCACGTTTAACAAATCAATGAACCAATCATTCACACATGAAGCGTAAGGCCATGATCATCCTGGCCATGGTGGCAGTCGTCATAGCCGCCATTCTTGTTGCGGGATGCACCGTTCCCGGAACAGAAACCAGTGAGCCCGCCTCTCCCGGAGGAGAGGAAACGCCCGCACACCCCACGACGGATAGCGCAAAAACTATAGTGGAGGCAAACAACCGGTTTGCGTTTGACCTT
>Ga0307380_10011156_pt1 | contig 11271 bp, 8 predicted proteins | sample UN3MG_FD_202239 | JGI IMG/M metagenome (GOLD analysis project Ga0307380, IMG submission 202239) | Soil microbial communities from Risofladan, Vaasa, Finland - UN-3 | ecosystem: Environmental > Terrestrial > Soil > Coastal area > Acid sulfate soil | place: Finland: Risofladan, Vaasa | collected... | reverse complement strand
GAGGAAATAGAAGCCATTCACAATGCTTCATTGCAGGTGTTGGAGAAGACGGGCATCAAGGTGATGAGTGAGATAGCTCTCGACATCTTGAAGAAAGGGGGAGCGAAGGTAGATTACGGAACGAATCGAGTCATAATTCCCAGGCAGCTGGTTGAGGAGGCATTGACGATGGCTCCCAGTACCATAACATATGGCGCCCGGAATCCCAAGTATGACTTTGTGCTGAACAAAAAGGAGCCGCATTTCTGTCCGACGGGGGACCCTCCCTTTATACTGGACTGGGAAACCGGGCAGCGCAGATATTCCACGGCTGAAGATGTTGCTAATTGTGCGGTGATAGCCGATTATCTGGATCATGTGCAGCTTACCTGGGTCATGCTGACTCCAACGGAGGTGCGAGGTCCCATACAGCACCTGGTGGGTATATGCACCTGTCTGAGGAACACGGAGAAACATGTCGAGGACGAGGCGCTGAATGCCAGGTCTGCCCAATACCAGGTTGAAATTGCCACCGCTATAGTTGGAGACAGTAAGCGACTCAGGGAGAAGCCCATTTACTCGGCGGTGCAGTGTCCGTTCTCCCCACTGACATACGACAAGGGGATAACGGAGGGAGCGATAGAGCTGGGCAAGGCAGGTATTCCGGTTGTGTTATACCCGCTGCCCTTGTCGGGTGCGACTGGACCTGCAACGCCGGCGGGCACAATAGTTGTTGCCAATGCTGACGTTCTGGGGGGCCTGGTTATCCAGGAATTAGCCAGCCCTGGCGCACCGGTAGTTTACTCGGCGGGTGCCGGCACCGTGAATTTCCATACCGGGGAAAGCATCAGGTCACCTGAGGGTCGACTGATGCAGCTGGGTTTGGGGCAGTTAGCCCGCTATTATGACTTACCTGATGAGAGGCCAGTTTTTGGCGGTGCTTCCAAACTTCTGTCCCGGCAATCCAGCCATCATACGGTTGAAGCGCTGCTAACACATATGTCGACTGAGCCTGTTCCCGACATTGTTCTCGGTCTGGGAGGATTGGGAGGAACCACGTCTCCGGAGGCTATGGTGATTGATAATGAGATTGTAGATTATGCCTTAAGGTTTGCGCAGGGCATTGAGGTGAATGATGAGACGCTGGCTGTGGATGTCATTGATAAAGCTGGACCTGGCGGGCATTTTCTGGGTGAAAAGCATACCCTGAAGCATTTCAGGGAGAGGTGGATGCCGAGGCTTGATGTGGACAGTCTGGAGACATGGGAGAAGAAAGGCATCAAGTCGCTGGGCGAGCTGGCGCATCAGAAGGTGAGGGAAATCCTGGCCACGCATAAACCGACGCCCCTGCCTGAAGATGTTGACAGGGAAATATCCCGTATATTACAGAGAGCCGAGGTGGAATTATTGTAGAGCAACTGAAGTCAAAAATATTAGTATTTAACCAATGTCTAAGATTTACCTTTTAGGCAAATTTTTAACATGTCTAATATTCAACACAAAGACAATACGCAGTTATACATTTTGACCACCGGTCAGTCTATTGACTCCCTAATTCCCTTCTCTTCTCCCGCGGATGAATACCGTATTGCTTTTGAAGACAGGGCGGGCCTTTTTTTGAATTACTTTAGTTTTACCGACGATAAGATTAGAAAGCGTATGGTTACCAGAGGGGAGTTCTGGGATATGGCCTGCTCAGCGGCCGGATACCTAAAAGACGAAAGGCTATCAAAAGGCGACCGGTGTCTCCACTGTTTCTCTTCTAACAGCCTGTATGATTTAGTATTTAGACTGGCCGCCGTCCTGACCGGGTACGTTCCAGTTACCATCAACTGGCAAGCGGATGATAATGAGTGCATCCGGTATAAAGCAGGGATTACAGATGCAAAACTAATTCTTTGTGATGATGGCTTTGCCTCCAGGGCGAAGAATATAGCGGGCAGTCTAGATATACCTTGTATCCAAGCTAATAGGGTTCATGAATATCAAACTGACGGCAACGTGGTCTATCCGACACTCACCTATGGTGATGAACGCATGATAATCTTTACCTCTGGAACCACCGGCAGACCAAAAGGTGCCAGCCTGTCTCACCGGAGCTATTTAGCCAACAAGCTCACCTTCGAGCAATATTTCGGGATGTCAGGAGACACAGAGTTGGATTTGTTGTTGGTTAACCCATTGCATCACACCAATTCTTCTGCTTTATCAGATTGGGGAATGCGGCATAGCGGAGCCATAATACATCTGTTGCAGCATTATACTACCGCCTACTGGAAGATACTCGTAGACGTGGTTAGTGAGAAACGTAATATGCTCATCACTTCGCTGGTGTCCCGTCATATCGATTTTTTGGAATCTCTCTCTAACAAATCAAACCTACCAGTTAAAGAGGGAAAGCTAAAGGAAGCTCTCCGGCAGACAGACATCTTGATCGGTTCGGCACCTGTCGGACCTACAACGATAAAGAGAATACTTGAATTCAGCGGACGCCTACCACATGTTCGTTTTGGCTCAACTGAGACCTGCCTCGAAGTGATGGCCACTCCAAGAGGACTGCTGCAAACGGAACTCCTTAGGGCATTTGAGGCTGGCTGGTCACATCGTTATAAAGGTGAGGCGATGCCTGGCTACTATATTGGTAGAGAGCATTTCCCGACCACTCGCGTCAGAGCGGTCAAAGCTGTCGACCCCGAAAGCAAGGACTATTTGCGGACTTGTGAGATTGGAGAGCCCGGCTACCTTATCACCCAGGGGCCCAATATTATGAGTTACTATGTGGGTGATAAAGCAGCTACAAAGGCTGTTTTCAGAGAGGGTTGGTATACCGGCCTCAGGGATATCGTTTTCACTTTAAGGAATGACAACGATGGGGAATTGGACTACTATTGGATGTCCAGAGACTCCGCACTTCTCATTCGTGGGGGCGCCAACTATGCCTATGACCAGATCGCGGCCGAACTGAGTCAATTTGTTGCGGAACACTTTCATATAACAACTGAACAGTTTCAGCTGGCCGTGGTTGGCATTAAATTGGAAAGCGAGCATGAAGATAGCTGCTGTGTGACTATTGAACTCAGTGAAGAAGCCCCTTATGCTGCTGAATCAGAATTGAGGGCTAACTTCTTAACAAAAGCAGCCGCTGGAGTTTCAAAAGGTGCCCGACCTGAGCACCTCCGTTTTGGACTCATTCCACGTAGTTTTAAAGGCGCCATACTCTATCCCCAGCTCAAGCAAGATTACGCTGATTTTCTTAAAAGCGACAGAGATTGTGTGAAATGAGGCGGATTGAGCTATTTCCCAAAATAAAGCTCCGGCTGTAATAAGAACTATTAAACAAAACTCGGAAATGTTACCCTCGGGTTGCCCGTGCGCACAGATGACTTGTTCCAGTGGTAAGAGTGGTATAATATTGAGGTGGCAGGCTAGGGCTCGACTTTGCTTGGGGGTGATGACCTTGTATGTGAGTGAAACCTGTTGGTTCGCGGAGCACTATCTTCATATTGATGTACCCAGTCATGGATTGAATCCAAAGGTGAAACGGAGGAAGAAATCCCCTTGGGACAAAGGAGGTGATTGTGATGACAGCACCACGAACATGTAGGGTATTTGTTGTCCGCCTAAATCCGGGTAATCCGCCTCAGGGCGCCCTCCCTGAAGCAACACTGGGTTTGTAAGTAGTGATGATGGCAGGAATGAAACACGAGGAGCCATCATGACCACTTCGAGGAAGGCATCCATCTCATAATTCGCTAAATTGGAAAATAAAATATATGAAATATAAAGGAGGTGTAAAAATGAGAAGATTGGAGGGCAAGGTGGCGATAATAACTGGAGCTGCTACAGGTATTGGGAAGGGAGATGCAGAGCTGTTTGCTAAAGAGGGAGCTAAAGTTGTAATTACAACGGATGCCAAGGTGGTTGAAGGAAAAGCGTTGGCTGAAAAGATCAAAAAGGAGGGCGGTGAAGCCATTTTTCTTAAGCTTGATGTAACAAAAGAGAGTGATTGGAAGAGTGTGATTAGTGAAGCAATTAAGAGATATGGCAAGCTGAACATTCTGGTGAATAATGCTGGCGTTGTATTGTGTAAGACGATAGAAGAAACTTCCCTTGCCGACTGGAATTGGCAAATGGATATAAATTCAACTGGAGTGTTTTTAGGTACTAAATATGCCATTGAAGCCATGAAGGGTAATGGTGAGCTATGCTCAATAATAAACAGAGGGTCTGTTGACGCGGTAATAGGCGATCCAGAGGTGGCAGCGTATTGTGCATCTAAGGGCGCTGTAAGGCTTTTGACTAAGGCAGCAGCGCTTCATTGTGGAGAAATGAGATATACTATTCGAGTTAACGCTGTGCATCCTGGCGCAGTTGATACATCGATGCTGTTTGAGGGTATAAGCCTGCCGCGTAAGGAATATCTTGAAAAAGCAGTTTTGCCACGAATTCCAATTGGTTTTATTGGTAAACCAATAGATATAGCTTACATGGACTTGTATCTTGCTTCTGACGAATCCAGATGGGTTACCGGAGCGGACTTCATGATAGATGGAGGAAAAACAGCAAGATAGAGTGCCGCAGTTGTGTACTTTGAAACCAGGAATGGAATGGAGGATAAGAGAGAACAAGTAAACCCAGGATAGCTTTTTTATCCCAAGACGAGCTGAAAGCCATCCACAATGCTTCATTACAGGTGTTGGAGAAGACGGGCATCAAGGCGATGAGCAAGAAAGCCCTTGATGTTTTACGGGAGGCAAGAGCGAAGGTAGATTACGAAAAGAATTATGCCACTATTCCTGCAAATTTAGTTGAAGAGGCATTAAAGAGAGCTCCCGAGGCAATAAAATAGTGTGCCACGAACCCGAAATACGATTTCATGCCGGACAAAAAGGAAATCCATTTTAGAACCGCGGTTGGAGGCATAGATGTTAAAACAGGGAGTATGGCAAATTCACCGGAATATGGTATCATGCAGATGGCTGGTGCGCAGATGGCGCGTTTCTATAATCTCCCGTCTCTGGTCTGTGGCGGCTGCTCTGATTCTAAACTTCCGGATGTCCAGGCTGGTTTTGAAAGAGCTACCGCCAAATTAGGTATTCACAGGTATTTCTCCAGAGTCAAAACCCCAAAGGATAACCCGGAGATAGAGAGATTCAATGAGACATTAGAGTATATATGGCTTTACAACTTCAATCTGTCTTTAGACCCTGAAGAGCTCAATCCCCGGCTAACTGAATGGCTTATAGAGTATAACTTCAACCGCCCGCACCAGTCTCTTGCCTATCTCAGTCCGGTGGAGTATATTGAAAAGGAACTTGCTAAAACCCGTAGCCCAGTGTTACCTATGTGGTCAGCCAGCACACTCTCTTGACAATAATTTTCGGTGTGATACAATTCGGAGGATTTGTTAGTTGACGTTAATCTCGAACTTCAAGATGTTAATCCAGACTATGTTGATGTTCCCTATGCTTTTATTGGGAGTAAAGTTGTTCTTTCTAAAGAAGAAGTATTAAAATTACTTTCAGATATTAATATACCCTCAGATAAAATAGATCAAGCCATTTCACTTCTTTTATGGTTTGGTTTTCTGGGAATCTAAGTCAATGTAGATGATGAGAGATATTCCTATCAATTTCAGCACGATACAAAAACCATGACAAAAGGAATAAAGAAATTCTCATATTGTATTCACCCTGGTTTTCGAGTTGTCCTTGGTTGTAGCGAATAGCACATGAAGACCTGCTCCTATGGAATAGGTATGTATAAATCCTAGAATTAAAGAAAGGGAGATAACCATTGAAGATTACTGATATAAAGACTTTCTTTGTAGATCCTGGTGTCACCGTAGATCTTGGCGACACCAAGAATTGGTTATTTATAAGGATAGAGACTGATGAGGGGATACGTGGTTGGGGGGAGTGCTACACTTTATTGGATCGTGAGAGAAGCATTGCAGCCTATGTGGATCATGTTGGACATTACCTTGTTGGCCGAAATCCCCTCAACATCAAGCATTTCACAACGGTTATGTACGAAGATTATGCTGACAAACAAGGGACCATGGACTATTTTTGTGCTATTAGTGGTATAGAGCAGGCTCTCTGGGACATCGTCGGCAAATGGCTTAACACCCCAGTCTATAATCTGCTTGGTGGATCCTGCCGAGATAAAATAAAAGTTTATGCAAATGGATGGTGGGGAGATGCCCGTACGCCAAAGGAGTTTGCTCATAAGGCTACTGAAGTAGTAGGAAGCGGGTTTAAAGCGCTAAAGTTTTACCCGTTCGACGGTTTGAAACAAACCTATATCAGCAAGCAGAAAGAGCAATTGGCCATTGAGAAAGTCAGGGCAGTGAGAGAGGCGATTGGGCCAGATATTGATCTGCTGATTGATGTCTATCGCATACTATCGCCGTTGTACGCTATCAGGGCTGCTCGGATGCTGGAAGAGTTTAAACCTTTCTGGTACGAAGAACCCATTGCACCTGATAGTATAGATGATTTGGCGGAAGTAAGGAGAAACATAAATATACCCGTAGTAACTGGAGAGGCACTTTATACAAAGTCAGACTATCGGCAAGTATTTGAAAAGAGAGCCGCAGACATTATTAATCCCGATGTGTGCAGCTGCGGAGGTATCTTGGAAATGAAGGAAATTGCGGCTATGGCTGAGCCATATCAAGTTATCGTATCACCCCATAATTATAACAGCAACACTATCGGTCTGGCGGCTTCTCTTCATGTCTCGGCATGCATACCAAACTTCCTTATTCTCGAATACTTTGTTCATTTCAAGGTCAGAAGTGATGAAATTTCAGTAGGTCCGTTTAATGTTGAGGATGGCTACATAAGTATACCGCAAGGTCCTGGCTTAGGAGTGGAGATTAATGAGGAGGCTCTAGCTAGATATCCTTATCGGGACTTTGTTAATCCTGCTGTTCGGTAGTGCTGTGATGAAAGTTCATGAAGCTACACTACAAGGTTGTATGCGTAATAAAATTTAAATACAATATTAACTCTAGGCACCAATCAAGCTATGATGGCGATATAGTAGGCATTGGACTGCACCCCTATGATTGGACAGATAGAGTTAGGAGAGTCTGGCGGGGTATCTCGTTATTCTCCTGACTGAGCAGTACCTCCTCAGATTCATCTGGTGGCCGGTAACCAAGCGCTGAGTGAAGTCTCTTATGATTATAGACCTCCCCAAGAAAATAGGGAAGCCTGTTTATCACGTCCTGATAGGTCTCATATTCGCATATATTCACCTCCTCGTGTTTCAATGTCTTGAAGAAGCTTTCCATAATGGCGTTGTCATAGGGATTGCCAGTGCGTGCCATGCTGATCAAGAATCCCTGCCTCTTCAGTTCGTCCACATATTCACCTGAGGCATACTGGACGCCCTGGTCCGAGTGATGAATGACACCGGGATCGGGCTGCCTTTTGGCTATCGCCATCTTTAATACCTCAAGGGTCAGGGCAGTATCCAGACTCGTGGAAACGGCATAGCCAATCACCTTGCGGGAATAAGCATCCAGTATCGCTGTCAGGTAAACAAAGCCTGTCCGGATGCGAATGTAGGTGATATCCGATAGCCAGACCTGGTTCAGGCACGTGGTAACTATCCCCTTGATAAGATTGGGGTACCTGGGGAAGTGGTGCTTGGAGTCGGTGGTCTTTACCCACCGGTGCCTGATCCGACAGAGCAGGTAACTTTTCCTCATCAGCCGCAACACCTTCTTGTGATTCACCTGCAGTCCTTCCCGCTTCAATTGCTCACTAACCCGTCGGTAGCCATAGCGTGGATATTCGAGGCAGATGGCTTCAATCTTGCCTCTTAAATCCACCTCCTGCTGTATCTCCCCTTGGCTTCTATCCTTAGGCCTGTGATAGAAGTTGCTTCTTGAAAGCGTCATTACCTGGCACCCCCACCTGATGGCGACACCGAGACATCCTCATACCCTGATGGTCTGCCGTTTCTCCGGGACCGACTGAGGCTGTGCTGCAAGCCCTTTTTTAATACCTCATTCTCCAGGGTAAGCTTGCCCACCAGCCGCTCCAGCTTCTCTACTCTGTCCCGCAGAGCCCCTTCCTCGGTGGGCTCGTTATTGAACTTGCCCCGACTGTATTGTTTCTTCCAGTGGTAGAGCAAGCTTGGAGTGATGTTATGCCGCCGACACAACTGCGCAGGGCCGCTCTCCCCACTCATCAGCTCTTCCACTACCTGACGCTTGAACTCTAAGCTGAAACTTCTTTGATTCCTCATGGCAAGGCCCTTTCTCCTCTCGATTATACTCTTAACCTGCCAGACCTTCCTAATCTTCCTAACCCAAAGTGCCCAGTCTCAGGGGTTCACTCCAATCAGAACCGAAAATATATTGACCTTGGAAACATATTTCTATTCGATGAAGGCGAAGATTTCATCAACAATTGAAAATTTAGAGCTGTCAATGATGAATATAAAATATTATTCGAATAGTTTTATGCGTATATTTCACCATCAGACAAGATTAGTCAAGGGTATGTCTCTGCTCATTTCTTCAATAGCAGGTGAGAGCACAGAAATCAACACTGGAAAGCAACTGTTCCCAATCCCGTGTGACTCCTTAAATCGTCAGGGAAAAATGGGCCCAACAAACTAGTAGAAAGTTATCCAACAAAATAGCGTTTTGTATTGTAAAAGGCTACACATAATACAAATCAAATCCACATTATTGACAAATGGCCTAAATCGTGGTAGCGTTATGTTGGGTCTATAATTTGGTGCCTTTGGTATTTTTCTAAAGGTTGTGAACTTTGCTGTTTAGAAACTAAATAGTTTTCAGGCCGATTCCGGCTTTGAAAAAAGGCCGTAATCTTGAAAAATGTCAACCCGACTTGATCCACGCAAATGGTGCTCAGGCAGCCTGACTTCTACGGGGAAAACCCCGTGCAGCTGAGATAGATGTGCTGGATGGACCACCCAGCATTATGATGGTAACCGAAGCGCCAGAGAGGTTGAGGGCAGGGGAGTAGCTTGTGGATATTCTGGACTCGGTAGAGGGCATGACTGAGAACTTGCGTGTGCTGCCAGTACACGAATCCGTAGAACCAAACCCTGCAATGACTAGGCAGAGTGAGAGAAGTGAAAGGGAAAACGAAAGAGGAGCTGACAAGACATGTTTAAGCGTCTATTAGTTCCGCTTGATGGCTCTCGTTTTGGGTCGCGAGCGCTACGATATGCCACCGAGGTTGCACAACGCTTTGGCGCAGAGGTTATCCTGATCCGGGTAATAAGACCTACAACACCTGTCATTGCTGCGGGAGCGCACGGTGTCGCCAGCCCAGCCGAGTCAGAAATTGCTGTGCAGGCAGCGCTTGAGGCGGATAAACGAAACGCCGCTCGTGCTAAGCGATACCTTCGTGACAAAGTCCGGGCAATAAGGTCTCGACATACAAAAGCCTCGTATCAGGTGGCAATCGGGGACCCCGCCCAGTCTATTATGGAATTCAGCAAAAAGAAAAATATAGACTTGGTAGTCATGACTACCCATGGCAAGAGCGGATTGAAGCGGGCTATTATGGGAAGCATTGCGGACGTGGTAATTCGAGAGTCAGGAAAACCTGTACTGGTCATTCGGCCTCAGACAAGCAGCAAGAAATGAGATCATACTCGTGCCGAGACTGGGAGCTGAAGCAATTTAGGCCTGTTCAAATGCAGCTTTATAGTATTGTGTCAAGCCAATCCGCGTTGCACTTCTTAGTGTCTTGTTATCTAGCTGAACCATAGCTTGTCTTGTTGCACATTCACTTGTTTTGTTACCTGCTTGCACAAGCTACCGTTTTATTGCCTAGAGAGCATATCACCAGAGGCTAAGCTAATTCCAGGTTGTTTATCGCTTTGTTCGTCTATCACACCATCGCTCCACTGCTCGATCGCTCGGATACGATAGGAGTGCCTTGCTCCGTGCTACAGTTTTGCAGGGACGCGAGCGTGGAGAGCTGTGATTGAGCGGTAATCTAACGGCAAGTGAGCGATAACCGAGCGGTAAGTGAGCAGTAACCGAGCGGCGATTGAGGCGGAACCAGAGCAGAAACCGGGAGACAGATCCTAAAGTCACAATCTGGCGAAATGTGCATTTCGGCCAGCGGCAACAAATAGTAACGTACCTCATCCGGCCGGATGCTTGGTGATACATAAAACCATAGGCGCTTAGCTCTATTTCTCAGGGGCCTTTGGAGGTTGTGCCTTTTTCCAGAGCGAGTAGTATCTACGTATAGTGTTTCTGAAAATCCTATGCTCCCCAGGGATTTCAACATGGCGAAGTATATACCTTACTTCTGGGGGGAATAGCCTTTGTCAAACAGGCAGAATGCCTCTAACTTCACTGTGTATAGCCTGAGCCTGTATTTGCGCGCTACCTCTATGTACTTTTTCTCTTCTCTACTGATCATGCTCATATTTTAATATGGTGCGAGACAAAAATCGATATCGCAAAGGCGATAGAAATAATGACGGAAGAGCCGACGTTGAGCCGGATTGATTGGCAGACCGGTCTGTGTTAACTTTGCAGTTTGTCTATGTTATAATCCAGTTCCTCGTGGCAATGGAATGCAAGGAGGTAAAAAATGGAGAAACGATGTCATATCATCGCAGAGGTCACTGCTTCAAGTCCAGTACCGCCCATTTTTTATGAAATCGTGTTTGATTTCTAGATTTATAATGGAAAGTTCGGGATGAAAGCAAAAAACAAGGATGAGCAACTGGAACGGATGCGCCACTCCGCATCTCATATCATGGCTGAGGCAGTACAGCGTCTTTTCCCCGAGGCCAAATTTGGAATCGGGCCGACAATTGAGGATGGCTTTTATTATGACTTTGAGCTGCCACGCCCGTTAACACCGGAAGATTTGCCCACAATCGAGAACGAGATGAGGGAGATTATTAGTCGGAATGTACAATTTGTTACAGAGGAGATAAGCAAGGATAAAGCGCGTGAGCTTTTTGCTGCCCAGCCTTACAAATTGGAGTTAATTGACGAGATTCCCGATAGCAGCGTAACTATCTATAAACAAGGTTCTTTCACCGATTTGTGTCGTGGCCCTCATCTAGCTTCTACTAGTGAGGTAAAGGCATTTCAACTTACTCATGTAGCTGGAGCATACTGGCGTGGTGATGAGAAGCGACCCATGCTGCAAAGAATTTATGGTGTGGCTTTTGAAAGCCGAGAGGAGCTTGATGACTATTTGTCACGGCAAGCTGAAGCCACTAAGCGCGATCATAGGAAACTGGGCAAAGAACTTGACCTCTTCA
>Ga0307380_10011154_pt1 | contig 11272 bp, 8 predicted proteins | sample UN3MG_FD_202239 | JGI IMG/M metagenome (GOLD analysis project Ga0307380, IMG submission 202239) | Soil microbial communities from Risofladan, Vaasa, Finland - UN-3 | ecosystem: Environmental > Terrestrial > Soil > Coastal area > Acid sulfate soil | place: Finland: Risofladan, Vaasa | collected... | reverse complement strand
GCCGGCGAGCTTTCGGTTTCGCCGCAGAATTTCGCCGAAAGGACGCGGGCCCTGATCTCCTATTTCCGCCGTCGCCAGCGTCAGGTGATCGTGATGACGCTGCCGGTGCCACCGAAAAGCTATGTCGGCAGCACGTATCACGCTGGCGACTATCGGCCGCCTCCCGGTTGGGACGAATGCCTGGCCGCGATGAACGCTGCGACCCTGCCAGTGATCGAAAGTTATGGCGCCCACATTCTTGACCTCACGGTTTTGATGGATGATCTTGGCGGCCCGCGCCAGGCGCTGATCGATCAATGGCATTTCTCACCTGCCTTCCATGCGCGGCTCGCCGAAGCGCTTGACGACCAAGTGCGGGCGTTGCTGCCCGATGCGCCGGGACCGGACCATGTGTCGCATAAATTTATGCTCGGCCCTGCAACCGGCGCGGTACCGCCCGAGGTTATTGTGCATGCGGGCGGTGCGGGCGACGAGCTGGCGGCTCTGGCCGCGCTCGGTCCGGGGCAGATACTCGTCTATCCCGGCGAGCTGTCGGGTATCGACAATCCGCGCGGGAACGACCGCGCGGAATTCGAGAAACAGACCCCGCGGTGACCGGGAAGCCCCCAGTGATCCCACTCGCGCGGCCGCACTACCCGCCGGCTTTGCGCAAAACCATCGCGGCAGATATCGAGGCGATTCTTGCATCGGGCCGCCTGATGATGGGGCCGTGGGCCAAGAAATTCGAGGAACGATTTGCGGCCCTGACGGCGCGCAAATTTGCGGTGAGCCTTAATTCCTGCACCACCGCACTCCAGATCGCGCTTTCTTTCGCCGGGGTGAATGGAAAGGACGTTCTAGTGCCGGCCGGCAGTTTCATCACCGACGTCAGCGTCGTCGAGTTCGCCGGCGGGCGGCCCATTCTGGTCGATATCGATCCGGCCACGCTGGCGCTCGATCTCGCGGATCTGAAACGCAAGGTGACCCCCGACACGCGGGCGCTTATCTGGGTCCATCTGACGGGCGTCATCGCGGAGAATTTTCAGGACATTCTCGACTTCGCGGCAGAGCACAGCTTGTTCGTCATCGAAGATGCCGCGCACGCTCACGGCGCCGAAATCGGAGGCCGGCCGGCGGGCAACTTCGGTGACGCTAGCACGTTCAGCTTTTATCCGACCAAGGTGCTTACCAGCGGCACCGGCGGAATGCTGACCACCGACAACGCCGATCTCGCGAAATTTGCCCGCGAAATCCGGCATTTCGGCAAACAGGAAGATACCGGCGAAATTGTCCATTACGGCAACGACTGGTTCCTCGACGAAATACGGGCCTGCATCGGCTATCACCATTCCGGCGAGCTGACGACGCAGGTTGCGCGGCGACGCGAAATTGCCAGCATTTACCAATCATGCCTGGCCAACCAGCCGGGGATTCGCGTCCTCGATATTCCGAATGGCAACGCGCCGGCGTGGTACCAGTTTCCGGTTTTCCTCGATCCCACGATCGACCGGAAATCGCTGATGTCGACCATGAAGCAAGTCCACGGCGTTGAGGTCAAAGGCATCTATAAGCCCACCCATCAGGAACAGATCTTTCGCGCACTCGACGACGGCACCCTTAAGTCCACGGAAAAAGTCCTTCACGGATCGCTCTGCCTGCCGATGCACGTTCAGTTGAGCGACGCGGAGGTAACGCGGATTGCTGGAGCCCTGGTCGTCGAGATCCGCAAGCAGCTCGGATAAATGCGCGTTCTGATAACAGGGGCCGGCGGTTTCGTTGGGTCCCGCCTTGCCGCTGATCTCGCCGGCGCTGGCCACGAGGTGATCGGCATATGGCACAGGAATCGGGCGCGTCTGCCGGTTACTCCGGCAGATAATCTTGTCTTGCGCCAGGCCGACCTCGCCGACGCGAACGCGGTCGATGGAATGTTCGACGCAATTAAAGAACTCGACGCCATCATCCATGCCGCGGCGATCGTGGCGACGAGCCGTGAGAATTCCGAATATCTGCGTGCCGTTGAGCGCGCGAATATCCTGACGCAGGCCAATCTGTTTGCGGCCGCGACCGATGCCGGATGCAAGAAGTTTATTTTCACCTCGACGATTGGCGTTTACGGCGGCCGGGGCGCGCCGGAGGGCGGCTACAGCGAGGCAAGCGCGGCGCCCACGAGCTACTACGGCTGGAGCAAATACGCCGCCGAGCAGTTGCTCGATGCCATGGCTGAAGACGCCGGGATAGTGGCCGTATCGCTGCGTCTAGCAGGCGTGCACGGCATCGGTCGACGATCGGGCGCCCTGCATGCCATGGCCCGGGCGGCACTCGACGGGAGCGCGATCACGGTAAACGAACCCGGCAGCCGCTTCCGTTGGGCTTTCATCGAGGATGTGTCGCGGGCCGTGGCCACAACATTGGGTCTGACGCTTCCGGCGGGTCACCATATCGCCAATCTTGCCAGCGCGGATGTCTTCACCCTGGCCGAGTTGGCGCGTCGGATCGCGAAGGCGGCGGGGTCGGGCGCTCGAATCGACTTGAAGCAGGGTGCGCCCACGCGATCCGAGGTAATGAACATCGAGACCGCGGAACGCCTGCTGGACTTCGTGCCGACCGCACTCGATGTCTTTCTGACAAGCTATCTCGCGGGCTTGCGCCGCGCATGACAATCGTCGCCATACACCAGCCCAATTACCTGCCGTGGCTCGGCTATTTTGACAAGCTGGCACGGGCCGACCGATTCGTCTTTCTGGATGACGCGCAGTTCACCAAGAACAGCTACATCAACCGCACACGAGTCGCGGCGGGCGGGGCTGCCCGCTGGTTGACGATCCCGGTCCAGGTGCATCTAGGCGATCCTATCGCTTCGGTGCGCCCGGCTACCACAGACTGGCGCCGCCGCCACCTCGACGCGCTGAAGCAGTTCTATCGGGCCGCCCCCGCCTTCGACACTGTCTGGTCCCGGATTGAGGCGATCTATGCGGGTATCCCCGACTCCGGCCTTGCGGCGATCAACATGCACCTGATCGGCTGCATCGCAGATTTGCTCGGCCTCAAAACCCCGCGCCTTTTATCGTCCGACCTCGGCCTCGATGAGCTCAAGGGCAGTGAGCGGCTGATCGCGATCTGCCAGCATATAGCGCCCGGCGGCACGTATCTTTCGGGTCGCGGCGGGGTGAAATACCAGGACGAGGCGGCTTTCGATGCCGCTGGCCTCGCACTCCAATACAACGATTTTGATCATCCTGAATACTCCCAGGATGGCGCCTTCATCGCTGGCCTTTCAATGCTCGATCCCCTGTTCCGGATCGGCCCTGAGGCAACCGCCGAGTTGATCGGTGGCGGTTCGCGGCCATGACCCCCTTGCGCGTCCTCTGCATCGACATCGAAGGCGGCTCGGGCGGCTCCTCGCGCAGCCTTTTCGAACTCTTGCGCCATGTCGACCGCGACCGCGTTGCGCCCGAAGTCTGGTGCCGCCGCCCGAGCCAGATGGTCGAGCGGTACGCGGCCGAAGGGATCGCCTGCCGCGTCGAGCCCAAGATCCCGAGCTACAGCGCGCTCCTGCGGCCGAGCCGGAACCTCGCTTCCCTCGGCCGTGCGCTCACCTTGATGCGCGCCAATCGAAAACACCTCGCGTCGCTCGCTCATGAGATCGACGGGCGCTTTGATCTGGTGCACCTCAATCACGAGGGCCTGTTTCTGTTTGCGCCCTGGTTGCGGAGGCGCGCTGACGCTGTCATAACCCAGCATATACGCACCCGATGCTGGGACTATGGCGGTACGTTCGCGCGGTGGCAGGCGCGTGTGATCGAGCGTACAACCGGCGCCCGCGTCTTTATCACCGAAAACGAGGCGGAAAGCTTCGCGACCGTACTTCGCCGGTCCGCCAATGGGCGCGAAAAGCGCGCCGCGGTCATCTACAACGTCGTATCGGAGCCGGCAAAGCCGCCCGCACCCGATCCGCGCATCCCATTGGATGGCCGATTTCACGTCGCGTCTCTCAGCAATTTTGCCGCGATTCGTGGCTCTGACCGTATTGTCGATATCGCGCGAGCGCTTGAAAGCCGCAGCGCAGCCGACGTTCTTTTTGTCGTCGCCGGTGAGGAGACAATGGACAAGCGCCTGCCCGGCGACATTGGCGCGGCGGCGCGGCGGGGGCTCGGATTCGGTGATTTTGTCAAGGAAACTCGGCTTACCGACCGTATCCTTGTCCTCGGCCATGTCGCCGATCCCGAGCGCGTCCTGGCGGGCTGCGACATGCTGATCAAACCGACCCGCGAGGCCAATCCCTGGGGCCGCGATATTCTTGAAAGCCTCGCCGCCGGCAAGCCGGCGCTGAGCTTCGGGACCTACGACCGGTTCCTAGAAGACGGCGTAACGGGAGTACTGATGCGCGACTACGATCCCGCCGCCGTCGTCGACGCGATCCTCACGCTGGCGGGAGACCGGGCGCGATGCAAATGGCTGGGTGCAGCGGGTCGAAATCGGATCGCCGCGCTGTGCGACGGCCCGCGCCAGGCGGCGAAGCTGGTTGCGCTCTGGGAGCGGTCGGCCGCCCGGTCGGCCAAGGACACATCGGGCGGATCGCTGTCGGGGCAGGCCGCCTGTGCCGGCTAGTGGCCCCGCCGCCCGGCGAGTCGCCTTCGTCTTGCCCTCTTTCGCCGCCGGCGGCGCCGAACGTGTGCTCCTCCAGTTCGCGAACCGGATCGACCGTGCCCGTTTTGCGCCCAGCCTCGTTGTTCTGGATAGTGCCGGGCCGCGGGCGGGCGAGCTTATAGCCGACGTTCGCGTCATCGACCTCAAGTGCCGGCGCCTGCGCGGCGCCTTGCCGTCGCTGATCCGGGCCCTGCGCGCCGAAGCGCCGGACGTCGTCGTTTCGACATTTGGCTTTATCAATGTCGCACTGCTCGCTGCGCGGCGCTGGTTGCCGGCGCACACGCGGCTCACCCTGCGCGAGGCCAACCTGCCCTCGCTCTCCCTGCAACACGCGCGCTTCGGGCGGTTGATGGCGATGGGCTACCGCCGCTGGTACCGGCATGCCGACCGCGTGATCGCCACCTCGCAGCGGATGGCGGACGAATTCGCCGACAGCTTCGCGGTTCCACGCGCGCGCCTCGCGGTTCTCCCGAACCCGGTCGACGAGGCGGCGCTGCGCGCGGCCGCCGCCAAGCCCACGCGCATGCTGGGACCGGGTCCAGGCTTCGTCGCCGCCGGCCGCCTCGTCGCGCAGAAAGGCTTCGACCGCCTCATCGCCATGTTCGCCGAAATGACCGACGACGCGCAGCTGACGATCCTCGGCGACGGGCCGGAGCGTGCGGCGCTGGCGCGGCAGGCCGCGGCATTGGGGTTGAGTGGCCGCCTGGCGCTGCCCGGATTCACACCTGATCCCTGGCCGCATTATGCCGGCGCCGATGCTTTCCTCATGCCGTCGCGCTGGGAGGGCATGCCCAACGCCGCGCTCGAGGCGCTGGCCTGCGGCACACCGGTGATCGCCACGCCGGAAGCGGGCGGCATCGCTGAGTTGGCGGCGGCGGCGCCTGTCGGCGCGGTTACGATCGCCGATGCGGGCTCGGCCTTCGTTGCGGCGATGCGGGCAGTGGCGCCCGATGCGCTCGCAGCGCCGCGCCCGAGCCTATTGCCCGCGGTGCATCGAATTGACAACGCCGTGGCGGCCTTCGAAGCGATCCTGACCAGGCCGAACGGGTGAGCGCTGAACGGCCGAAGGTCCTCCACGTCATCCCAGGCCTGGGCCTGGGCGGCGCCGAGGCGATGCTGACCAGCCTTGCGACTGCGCCGGGCCGCCGCACCGAGCCTATCGTCGTCGATTTGCTGAAGGGCGGCGTCCATGCCGAGCGGCTGCGCGCGGCCGGTGTCCCCCTTTACGAGCTTGGAGTGCGGGGCCCCGCCAGCTTTCTCTTCGCATTGCGCCGCCTCGCGCGGCTGATCAGGGAGCTGCGGCCCGATGTGGTTCAGAGCTGGATGTATTACGGCGACCTTGCCGCCGCGCTGGCGCTCGGGCGCTCGGGGCGGCGGGAGGCCACGCGCCTCTACTGGGGCGTGCGCTGCTCCAACATGGACATCGCGCGCTACGCGCTCTCATTGCGTCTGGCCGTCAAGGCGTGCCGGCGTTTTTCACACACGCCCGACGCCGTGATTGCCAACTCAGAGGCCGGCCGGCGCGTCCACCAGGCGCTTGGCTACCGCGCCCGGCGCTTCGAGGTGATCGAGAACGGCATCGACACCGCACGCTTTCGTCCAGACACGGCGGCGCGGGCGGACACGCGCCAGGCGCTCGGCATTGCGCCCAATTCATTGGTCGTGATCTTGCCGGCACGCGTCGATCCGATGAAGGACCACGACTGCTTTGTGGACGCGCTCGGCCGGCTGCCGGCGGTTACCGGGCTCGCGGTCGGGCTCGGCACCGAGCGTCTGCCCGCGCGCCCCAACCTGATCGGCCTTGGGCCGCGCAGCGACATGGCTGCGCTCTACAACGCCGCCGATCTCATGGTGCTGAGCTCGGCCTACGGCGAGGGCTTCTCCACAGGGCTCGGCGAGGCGATGGCCTGCGGGGTTCCGGCCGTGGTCACGGATGTTGGCGATTCGGCGCGCATCGTCGCAGCAACAGGCACGGTCGTTCCGCCGCGCGATCCGCTGGCGCTGGCGCAGGCGATCGAAACGTTTTTTACCAGGCCCGCGGCTGAGCGGCAGGCGCTTGGCGCTGCCGCGCGGGCGCGCATGGTTGAGGATTTCTCGCTCGCCCGGGCACTGGAGCGCTTCGAGACGCTGTATGTCGAAGGCAAGCTCGCAGGTGCCGTCTGATGTGCGGTTTCGCCGCTCTTATCGAGCCCGGCCGGCGCTTTCCGGAGGCGCTGCTGGCGAAGCTGGAGCGCGATCTCCACCATCGCGGCCCCGATTCGAGGGGCGTGTTCACCGAGCCGGGCCTTGCGCTCGTCTTCCGCCGCCTGGCGATCCTCGATCCAACGCCAGGCGCCGACCAGCCGATGACCGATCCGAGCGGCCGCTTCACCCTCGTCTACAACGGCGAGATTTACAACTACCGCGCCATCCGCAAGGCGCTCGCCGATGCCGGCGTGACGCTGCGCACCGACGGCGACACCGAGGCGATCCTGCTCGGCTACGCCCAGTGGGGCGAGGGCGTGCTCGACCGGCTGGAGGGCATGTACGCCTTCGCGATCTTCGACCGCGAGAAGAACGCGCTCGTCGCCGCGCGCGATCCCTTCGGCATCAAGCCGCTCTATCTCGCGCGTCACGGCCGCTTCATTGGCCTCGCCAGCGAGATGCGCCCGCTCCAGCGCATCGTCCCGGCCGAACCCGATCCGGCGGCGCTGGCCGAGCTTCTGACCTTCAACTGGGCCGCCGGCCGCCTTTCCAACTTCAAGCATATCGAGCGCGTGCCGGGCGGCACCGTCGTCACCGTCGCGCTCGCCGACGGGGCGGTGTCCGAACGGCGCTTCTGCGATCCGCTCGACACCTTCGAGACCGACAACTCGATCGACGCGGCGGAAGCCGAGGCGCGGGCTGGCGAGGCGATTGAGGCCTCGGTAAGTGCGCATCTCGCCAGCGATGTCGGCTACACCGTGCAGCTTTCGGGCGGCGTCGATTCGAGCCTCGTCACCGCGCTCGCCAGCGCCCGCACGCCCGGCCGGTTGCAGACCTACGGCGTCGCCCTCGACGATCCCGCGCATGATGAGGGCAAGTGGCGCAGGCGGGTGATCGAGCGCTACCCGGTCGACCATCACGAGATCGCCATGAGCGGCGCCGACTTCGCCGAAGCGCTGCCGCGCGCGGTGCGCCACATGGAGGGCCCCAGCCCGCATCTCGGCTGCGTCATGCTGATGCGGCTCTGCGACGAGATCGCGAAAACCTCGAAGGTCGTGCTGACCGGCGAGGGGGCGGACGAGCTCTTCGGCGGCTATTCGCGCTACGGCGACTGGAAGAAGCTCGCCTGGCAGGAACGTCTCGGCCGCGTGCTGCCGGCGGGGCTGTTGCCGGCGCGCCCGCCCTTTCTCGGCATTCGGCGGATGGCGGGCAAGGACGCAGCGGCCTATGGCAGCATCACCCAGAATTTCACAGCGATGCACCGGGCCTTTCCCGAGCTTGTGCCTGCACCCGGCGGCCGCGAGGCGGCGAGCGCGCGCTTTGCCGACTTCCGCGACCGGCTGCACGCGGTCGACCAGACCTGCTATCTGGAATCGCTGCTGATGCGCCAGGACAAGATGGCGATGGCGGCCTCGGTGGAGGCGCGCGTGCCCTTCGTCCACCTGCCGCTGGCGCGGATCGTGAACGCCATCCCGCGCGCGATCGTCACGCCAGGCGGCACGACCAAGCCGCTTCTCAAGAAGATCGCAGCGCCCTATCTGCCGCACGATCTCCTGCATCGCCGCAAGGTCGGCCTTACCCTGCCGGTGCAGGACTGGCTGCGTGACGGGCAAGGGCTCGGCCGTTATCTCGACGATCTGACCGCGCCCAATGCGCGCCTTGCTGCGTTCGCCGAACCCAAGGCGCTGAAGGCGGCGGTCGAGGCGTTCCGCAAGGGCACGCCGCAAGACGCCCCCAACGTCATGCGGCTCGTCAACGTCGAGTGCTGGCTACGCAGCCTTCCGGAGCAGCCGGCCAAGGCCGAGGCGGCCTGATGTGCGGCCTTGCCGGGCTCGTCGAGGCAGGCGGCCTTGACCGCACAGCCGCCGAGCCACGCATGAGGCGCGCCCTCAAGCGCCTGGCCCCGCGCGGGCCCGATGGCGAGGGGATCTGGGCGGACGGCCATTGCCTGCTCGGGCACCGGCGTCTTGCCATCGTCGATCTCTCGCCGGGCGGCGCCCAGCCGATGACGCGTGGGAAACTGACCACCGTCTACAACGGCATGATCTACAATTTCCGGACGCTGCGCCGCGAGCTCGAAGGCATCGGCGAGCGCTTCGCCTCGCAATCCGACACCGAGGTGTTGCTCGCCGGCTGGGCGCGCTGGGGCGAGGCGCTGCTGCCCAAGCTCGTCGGCATGTTCGCCTTCGCGATCTGGGACGGAGAGGCGCGCGAACTGGTGCTGGCCCGCGACGCCTTCGGCAAGAAGCCGCTGTTTTATCGGGCGGGAACCGGCCCGCTCGTCTTCGCCTCCGAGCTCCGCGCGCTGCAGCGTCTTGACGGCGAGGCGGGGACGATCGATCCGGTTTCGCTGCGGCTCTACTTCGCGCTTCGCTATTTGCCCGAGCCGCGCAGCATCCTTGAAGGCGTCGCCAAGCTGCCGCCGGGGCATCTGCTGCGCTATGGCGATGGAGAAACGAGTGTTCGTCAATGGTATGTGCCGGAGGCTGCTCGCCCCGACACGTACGCCACCTTCGATGATGCCGCCGCCGATCTGAGAGGCCGCGTCGACGAAGCCGTGCGCGACCGCCTGGTCGCCGACGTACCGGTCGGCGCATTCTTATCTGGCGGCGTCGACTCCGCCATCGTTGCCGCGTCGATGGTGAAGTCCGCCGATCAGGTGCGCACTTTCACCGTCGGCTTCGAGGGCGCGTCCGACTACTACGAAGAGCGGCCCCAGGCGCGTCTGGTCGCCGAGCATCTCGGCACCGATCATACCGAGCTGTCGGTCGGCGCCGCCGAGACGCGCGACGTCGTCGCTTCCGTGTTCGACGGGCTCGACGAGCCTTTCGCCGACAGCTCTGCCATCCCCAGCTATCTGATCGCCCGAGAGACCCGGCGCCACGTCACCGTCGCGCTCTCCGGCGACGGGGCCGACGAGGTGTTCGGCGGCTACCGCAAGTATCAGGGCGAGCTTGCCGCCGCGCGCTACCAAAGCCTGCCCGGCTGGCTGCGCCGCCTCGCAATCGAGCCCATCATAAGCGCGCTTCCCGAAGGCAAGGGCGGCTGGCTGCGTGAGCGCTTCCGCCGCGCCCGCCGCTTTGCCGAACACGGCGGCAAGGATGCGGTCGGCCGTCAGGCCGGCTGGGCGCGCTCGCTCTCCGAGGCCGAGCTCGACGCGCTGCTCGTCGAAAAGGCCGACGCGCCCTCCATCGAATGCTTGATCGCGGGCCTGCGTGCGCAAGCCGCCGCGGCCGATCCGACCAACGCCATGCTCGCTGCCGACATCGCCCTGGTGCTGCCGGGCGACATGCTGGTCAAGGTCGACCGCATGAGCATGGCCAATGGTCTTGAGGTCCGCTGCCCCTTTCTTGACCGCCGCGTCGTGGAGTGTGCTGGGGCGATGCCGGGTGATTTCAAACTGCGGCGCGGCGCGGGCAAGCGTATCCTGCGCGAGGCTTTCGCCGACCGCCTGCCGGCCGAGGTCTTCGCGCGGCCCAAGAAGGGTTTCGAGGTGCCGATCGCCGAGTGGCTGACGGGGTCGCTTTCCGATCTCGTAAGCGACGCCATCGACCCAGTGCGCCTCAAGCAGCAGGATCTCATCCGCCCCGAGCTGCCCGCGCGCTGGCTGGAAGAGCTCCGCGCCGGCGGGCGGGACACCTCGTGGCAGCTCTGGTCGGTGATCGCCTTCCAGCAATGGTGCGACCGGCAGGCCGATGCCGCCAATTCCGAGGCTGCCTGATCCCATGGCCAAGATCGCGCAGCTCTGCGCCGTCGACTTCACGCTGCGCCACTTCCTGCTGCCGCTGATGGAAGGGCAGCGCGCCGAGGGCCATGAAGTGGTCGGCATTTGCGCCGAGGGACCGCTGCTCGAACCCGTGCGCTCCGCCGGCTTCCGCATCGAGCCGGTCAAGATCGAACGCAGCTTCAACCTGTTCCGCCATTTCGGCGCCTACCGCGAGCTGAAAGCGCTGTTCCGGCGCGAGGGCTTCGACATCGTCCATGTCCACACGCCTGTCGCGGCGCTGGTCGGGCGCTTCGCCGCGCGGGCCGCGAAAGTCCCGCGCATCGTCTACACGGCGCACGGCTTCTACTTCCACGAACACATGGGCGCGGTGAGGCGCTCGATCTTCGTCGCGCTCGAATGGCTGGCGGGGCGCGTGACGCATGTGCTCTTCACCCAGGCGGAAGAGGACGCCGAGACGGCCCAACGCCTCGGCCTAATCCGCGGCAAGACAATCGAGGCGATCGGCAACGGGGTCGATCCGGCGCGCTTTCACCCGGCCGGGGATGCGGGCGATCGCCCGGCCACGCGCGCCGCGATCGGCGCCGCACCTGATGCCGTGGCGATCATGACGGTCGGCCGCCTGGTCGCCGAGAAGGGCTATCCCGAGCTCTTCTCGGCCATGCGCGCCGTGCCCAAGGCCGAGCTTTGGGTGGTCGGCGAGCGGCTCGCGAGCGACCATGCCGGCGGCATCGTCAA
>Ga0307380_10011151_pt1 | contig 11274 bp, 4 predicted proteins | sample UN3MG_FD_202239 | JGI IMG/M metagenome (GOLD analysis project Ga0307380, IMG submission 202239) | Soil microbial communities from Risofladan, Vaasa, Finland - UN-3 | ecosystem: Environmental > Terrestrial > Soil > Coastal area > Acid sulfate soil | place: Finland: Risofladan, Vaasa | collected... | reverse complement strand
TGGTCGACGACGTGGTAGTTGGTCACGCAGGCCCCGTCGGCGGTCAGGACGAACGCCCCGGCCATGCTCGTGTGCCACTTCGTGCACTTCGTGCACTTGTAGACGCTCGACATCATCAGCACGCCGCGGCGGCATCGGGCGTAGGCCTGCTCGGGCGAGAGGGGCCCTCGTCGCGCCGGCCGGAGCGCCAGGGCGCATTGCCCGCGGTCGAGCTGCTTGCGGAGCGTCGCGGACGGCGTGGCCTTGCCGGCGTCGATGAGCTCCCGGGCGGCCTGCTCGATCTGCCGCATCCGGGCGGGGTCGTCCACGACGGCCGACGGGTCGCCGGCGGGCGAGACGCCTTCGGGCGCCGCCGCGCAGCCGGCGACGGCCGCGGCGGCCAGGAGGGCGGCAGTCAGGATGGGCTTCATCGTGTCTCCTTCTCGGGCGCGCCATCGTAAGGTGCCGGCGGGGGGAAGGGAAGTTCCGCCGCCGCATCGCGGTGTGATAGGATTCCCGCAGCCCGACGGAGACCCGACGCATGGACGAACCGGTCCGCCAACAGCTCGCCGAGGCCCGCCACCGCCTGCTCGACCTGACGCTGCGCAACCGCCTGCTGAACTTCCGCCCGACCCGGCGGACGACCGTCGAGATCGTCCACGAGCTTCCGGCGGAGGTCTGGCGGCTGGTCGTCGAGCAGCAGAAGAAGCTCGCCTTCCTCGCGCGCGAGGAGCACGAGCTGTTCGACCGCCCCCCGCGGGAGGGCGAGCCCGAGGCCGAAGCGCCCGGCCGCGATGCCGACGCCGAGGAGGACGAAGGCCCCGAGCAGCCCTTCGTGCTGCCGGACCTGGCCACGGCCGTGGAGGACGGCGGCCCGCTGCCGGATCGCTACACGGACCTGTTCCTCCAGACGACCCTGCCGGGCGAGGAGCTCCAGACGAACCTGCTCCGGATCGAGCAGGAGGCGCGGTCGCTGCGGGAGGAGCGGGGCGTCAACCTGCTGTTCCTGGCGGTGGGCTTTCTGCACTGGCGGCCCGACGACCAGCCGAACCGGGACGCGGCGGCCCCGCTGGTGCTCGTGCCGGTGGAGCTGGAGCGGACCTCGGCGCAGCGGCGGTTCAAGCTTCATGCCCTGGACGACGAGCCGATCCTCAACCCCTGCCTGCGCCAGCGGCTCAAGGAGTTTCGCATCGAGCTGCCCGACGCGCCGGCCGAGTGGGAAGGCTTCGACGTGGCCGCCTATCTCGAGGCGGTCGCCAAGGCCGTGGCCCCCCGCCCGGACTGGCGCGTCGCGCCGAGCGTGTTCCTGGGCTTCTTCTCCTTCCTGAAGTACCTGATGTACGTGGACCTGGACCCGGCCCGCTGGCCCGGGGGGCGCGAGCTGACGGGCAACCCGCTGATCCGGGCCGTCTGCGGCGGCCAGCGCCTGGACGCGGACCTGACGGGCGTTCCCTCCGGCAGGGGGCTGGACGCCCTGGCGCCGGAGGAGGTCTTCCAGGTGCTGGACGCCGACTCGAGCCAGGCCGAGGCCGTCGCCGCCGCCCGCGACGGGGCGAGCCTGGTCATCGAGGGCCCGCCGGGCACGGGCAAGAGCCAGACCATCGCCAACATCATCGCCGGGTGCCTGGCCGACGGGCGGACGGTGCTGTTCGTCAGCGAGAAGCTGGCCGCCCTGGACGTCGTCAAGCGCCGGCTCGACCGCGTGGGCCTGGGCGACTTCTGCCTGGAGCTGCACAGCACCAAGGCCACCCGCCGCGCCGTCGCCGCCGAGCTGGGGCGCCTGCTGGAGAAGGGCCCCTACGCCCGCGCCAAGCCGCCCGCGGGCGCCGAGAAGCTCCTCCGCCTTCGCACGCGCCTGAACGAGTACGTCGCGGCCCTCCACGAGCCGTTCGGGCCCGCCAGGGTCACGCCCTACGACGCCATCGGCCGGGCGGCCCTGCTGGCCGACGTGCCCGACGTGCCCGCCCCGCTGGACGGCTGGGAGGCCTGGGACGCTGCCCGGCTGGACGCGATGACCGAGACGCTCGATCGCCTCGGCCGGCGCCTGCGGGACGTCAGCCCGCCGGCGGAGAATCCGTGGCGCGGCGCGACGCGGACCGACGTGTCGGACAGCGCCCAGCCGCGCGCGGCGGACCTCTGCCGGCGCCTGGCCGAGGAGACGGGCGCCTGCGCCGCGGCCGCCGAGGCGCTCGCCGCCACGCTGGGCGCTCCGCCGCCGGGCACGCTCGGCGAGGTGCGCGCGCTGGCCCGCGCAGCCGCGGCGCTGCTGGACACACCCGAGCCGGCCGGGCGGCTGCTGGGAAGCAACCTCTGGGACGAGCCCACCGACGAGCTGCGGGCCTTCCTCAGCAAGGCCGGGCGAGTCGCCGAGACGCTGCGCTGGATGGACGCCCGCTACGGGCCCGGCGCACTGGACGCCGCCGATTGGGCCGGCATCCACGAGCGGTGCCGGCGATACTGGGCGAGCGTGCTGCGGTGGCTCCGCCCGGCGTACTGGTCTGACCGCGGCGTGCTGAGGCGCCTTCGAGCGCCGGGTCACCGGCCGCCCCTGGCCGAGCTGACGGCCGAGCTGAAACGCCTCGCCGACACGCAGGCACTCAAGGACGAGCTGTCGGGGGCCGACGAGATCGGCACGAAGTACTTCGACGACGCCTGGGCCGGGCCGGGCACCGACTGGCCGCAACTGACGAAGCTGGCCGACTGGCTCACCGGCTTCCGCCGGCTGGTGCGGGAGGGGACCGTCGGCCCCGCGGCCGTGACGCTCGCCGGACGCGGCGCGGACCGGTCGGCCCTCGCCGCCCAGGCCGAGCCGCTCGATCGGCACCTGTCCGCCTGGCGGGCCGCCTGGGGCGACCTGGCCGGGCTGCTGGCCTACGAGAACGCCGACGGCGAGGCTCGGCAGCTCGCCGCGGCCCCGTGGCGACAGGCCGCCGAACGCTTCGCCCGCATGGCCGGGCAGGTCGAGGCCCTGCTGGAGTGGACGCGCTATCAGCAGGCCCTCCAGGATTGCCTTCGCGGCCCGCTGGGGGCCTTCGCCGCCGCGGCGGTCGCCGCCGACGTCGAGCCCGAGGCCCTGGCGTTGGCGATGGAGAAGCGGCACCTGCGGCTGCTCGTCGAGGCGGCCTTCGCCGAGCGCGAGCCGCTGGGCCGGTTCAACGCCGCCGACCACGAGGCCGACGTGCTGGAGTTCGCCCGGCTGGACGTGCAGTGGCTGGGCGAGACCTGCCGCCGCGTGCACGGCCTGCTGGCCTCGCAGCGGCCCAGCGGGGCGCTGCGGGCGGCCGGAAGCAGCCAGCTCGGCATCCTCCAGGGCGAGGTCCGGCGGAAGCGGGGCGGGCGGCCCATCCGCCGCCTTCTGGCCGACGCCGCCGACGCGATCCGCAAGCTCAAGCCCTGCTTCATGATGAGCCCCCTGTCGGTCGCGCAGTTCCTCGAGCCGGCGGGCATGCGGTTCGACGTGGTCGTCTTTGACGAGGCCAGCCAGGTCGAGCCGCCCGACGCGCTGGGGGCCCTCGCCCGAGGCCGGCAGCTCCTGCTCGTGGGCGACCCGAAGCAGCTCCCGCCGACGGCGTTCTTCGAGGTGCTCGGCCCCGAGCCGGGCCGCGGCGGGCCCGAAGGCGAGGCCGGGCTCGTCGACATGGAGAGCATCCTCGACCGCGGCACGATGGTCTTCCCGTCGCGGCGGCTGCGGTGGCACTATCGCAGCCGGCACGACTCGCTGATCGCCTTCAGCAACCGCGAGTTCTACGGCGACGAGCTGGTGACGTTCCCCTCGTGCCACGCGCGGCGCGACGAGCTGGGGCTGAGCATGACGTACGAGCCTTCCGACCACTACGGCCGCGGGCGGGGGCAGACCAACCGGGACCAGGCCCGCCGCATCGCCGAGTTCGTCCGCGAGCACGCCCGGCGGGCCGGCGAGCTGACCCTCGGCGTGGGGGCGTTCAGCCGGCGGCAGCAGCAGGCGGTGCTCGACGCCATCGAGGCGCTCCGCCGCCAGGACGACTCGTTCGAGGCGTTCTTCGACCTCAACAGGCCCGAGCCGTTCTTCGTGAAGAACCTGGAGACCATCCAGGGCGACGAGCGCGACGTGATCCTCCTGAGTGTCGGCTACGGGCGAGACGAGCCCGGCGAACGCCTGAGCATGAACTTCGGGCCGCTGAACCAGGACGGCGGCTGGCGGCGGCTGAACGTGCTGATCACCCGCGCCCGGCGGCGGTGCGTCGTGTTCAGCTCGATCGTCGGCGAGGACTTCGACCTCTCGGCCACGCAGGCCCGCGGCGTCCACGCCCTGAAGGGCTACCTCGACTTCGCGCGGGCCGGGGAGGCCGCCGACGCCGCCGCCGGCGAGGCCGCCGGAACGTCGGCCCTCGAGCAGGCCGTCTACAACGCGCTGAGCGACCGGGGGCTGACGCTTCGTCGGCGCGTGGGCTGCTCGGGGTACGCCGTGGACCTGGCCGTGACCGACCCCGACGGGTCGGGAAGATACATTCTCGGGATCGAATGCGACGGCCCCACCTACGCCCGCTACGCCACCGCCCGCGACCGCGACCGCATCCGGCGCCAGGTGCTGGAGGGCCTCGGCTGGCGGATCCACCGCATCTGGGCACCGGAGTGGTTCCGCTCGCCCCGGCGCGAGCTGGAGCGGGTCCTCGAGGCCGTCCGGCAGGCCCGCGCGGGGCTGCTCAAGCCCCTCCTGCTGGATGTAGCGCCCCCTCCGCCCGCGGCGGGCGAGCAAGGCGACGGCGTGCCCGAGGGCTACCGCCCCGTCGAGGGCGAGATCGCCGTGCCCGAGTACGAGTTCTACGCCAGCCGCAAGGCCCGCACGCCGGAGGAGTTTTACGCGGCCGCGGCCGACGCCCTCGCCACGCTGGCGACCCGCGTCGTCGACGTCGAGGGCCCCGTACACCGCGCGGAGGTCGTCCGGCGGGTGTGCTCGCTGTACGGCCTCAGCCGGGCGGGCGATCGCATCGAGGAGAAGATCCACCGGGCGATGTCGCTGGCGGTCTCCGCCGGCGAGGTCTCCGCACGCGGCGAGTTCCTCTGGCCCAAGGGCATGGACGAGCCGCCCGTGCGGCGCCGGGGCGAGGCCGCCGAGGCCGTCCGAGACGTCGATCTGATCTGCGACGAGGAGATCGCCCGCGCCGCCCGGCTGGTGCTGGAGGCCCAGTTCGGCATGGCCCGCGACGACCTGGCTGCGCAGGCCGCCCGGCTGCTCGGCTTCCAGCACGCCGGCTCGAAGATCCAGCAGCGCGTCGGCGAGGTCGTCGACGCCGAGACGCGAGCCGGGCGGATGGCCGAGGGCGACGGGGGCACGCTGACCGTTGGCGACTCGCCTGCCCGCTGAAGGGGACAGGCTTCTCAGTCCGCGCGATCCTGCTGGGTCTGGCGGCCTGTCCGCTTCAGCGGGCAGGTCTTCGACGCGGAGACGCTCGTGCTCCACTCGCGATCGCCCTCGTCCTTGTCGTCGTCCCCGTCCCCGGTTGTTGGCGCGTCCCACGCAGATTGCTGGGTTCCGGGCGAAGCCAGGCGTGTGTACCTTATGTGTACCTGCCGGAGGGCCCCTCGGTATACATCAGGAACTAAGTCATGTTATAGTAGTGCCTTACGATTTGTACCGCCCCGAACCGGTACCCTTCCCCGCCGGGGCCCCCTGGTGGGCCCTTCTCGGAATGCTCGGTGCGTGGGGCTCTTATCCAATGAGGTCGGTTGCTCGCGGAGCGCCCCGGCGGCGTGGGGTCAGTCAGGCGACCTCCCTTGAGACCTCCCGCCATCTCCCCCGCGCTGCCGCCTTCGACGACCCGGGGAACCGACGGCGAAGTCGGCGCCTGGCTGCGTCCGGCCGGGCCCGCCTGAGGCCTCCTCGGGGGGCCGGTGGGAGGGTCCGGCGGGCATGTTTTGGGAGGTCGGGGGGATTCACCTATTTTGTTGACACTTCCTTGGCGCCTCTTATAATCGCAGCCAATCGTCCGCTCGGAGGCGGCGGAGACGGTGCACCGTCGCCCCGGCCGATGCCCGGTCCGGGCGCGTGTTGGCTGCCTGCGCGGCAGGCTTCGGTTCCAAGGAATCTGGGAGACGTCATGGTAGCGCAGAACAAAGGACGCCTCGGGGCGTTGGCGGCGCTGGTGCTGTGCGTGTCGGTCTGCGGCCTCGTCGCGCAGGCCGCGCCGGCGCCGGCCGCGGGTGAGAAGACCCGCGAGGAGAAGCTGGCGGACCTCTGGGAGAACCTGATCCACTTCATTCGGATCGGGCAGGAGGAGGCCGCTCCCAGCTTTGCCCAGTCGCTGCTGTCGGCCGGGGCCAAGCCGGTGGAGCTGTATCGCCTGTCGGTCGAGACGCCGGGCTCGCTGGCGGCGCTGGCGCGCGGAGGCAGCCTCAAGGGCATGAAGGACCTCGTGCCGCAGTTGCTGAAGCTCATCGAGGAAGGCTATCGGGCCGTCCGCAGCGATCCCGAGCAGATCAAGGAGTCCATCGAGCTGCTCGGCGGCACGCAGCGGGCGTACCTGCGGGGGCGCGACCGCCTGGTCGTCAGCGGCGAGTACGCCGTGCCCCAGCTTCTGCGCAAGCTGGAGGACCCCGACACCACCAACGTCCTCCGCGAGAAGATCATGGTCGTGCTGCCGATGCTCGGCAAGGACGCCGTGCTTCCGCTGGTCGCGGCCACGCAGACGCCCGACCCCCAGCTTCGGCAGATCATCGCCAACGCGTTGGGGCGTGTCGAGTACCCCCACGCCGTTCCGCGCCTGAAGGAGTTGTACGACCGCAAGGACCTCCAGCCGGCCACGCGGCGGATCGTCCGGGCGGCCCTGGTGGCCTGTGCCGGCGGCGACACGAACGTCATCGAGAAGCCCGTCGCCCAGCTCTACTACGAGCTGGCGCTGCGGTTCTATTACCGCGCCGAGTCGCTCGTGCCCGATGAGCGGAGCGAGCAGGCCAACATCTGGTATTGGGACAAGGACCTGGCCGGGCTGACGTTCAAGCCCGTCCCGCGGCAGATCTTCTGCGACATCTACGCCTTGCGGATGGCCCGGCTGACGCTGGTGCACGACCCGAAGTTCTACCCGGCCGTGTCGCTGTGGCTGGCGGCGGACCTCAAGCGCGAGATCGACCTCCCCGAGGGCGCCGCCGACCCGACCCGCACGCCGACCGAGCCGTCGGCGGAGTTCTACGTGCTCAGCGCCGGGGCCAAGTACCAGCAGGACATCCTGGCGCGGGCCCTGCACGACCGGGACTGGCCGGTGGCCGTGCGGACGATCGAGGCGCTGGGCGCGACGTCCGGGGCCGAGAGCCTCGTCGATCCCGTCGCCGGCGGCGCCCAGCCGCTGGTCGAGGCGCTCAGTTGCTCCAACCGCCTCGTGCGCTACTGGGCGGCCGCGTCGCTGGCCACGGCCCTGCCGAAGAAGCGATACACCGGCTACGAGCTGGTCATGCCCATCCTCGCCGGCGCGATGCGCCAGACGGGCATGAAGACCGCCGTCGTCGTCGCCGCCGAGCAGGAGCGGCGGAACCTGCTGATGGCCGCCGCCCGGGCCGCGGGCTACGAGGTGATCGACGCGAACGACGCGGCCACGGGGCTGACCGCCGCGCGAGCCAAGGGCGGCGCGGACGTGGCCATCCTGGCGGGCGCCCCCGACCCGATGGCGGGGGTGGGCGTGGTTCGGCGCGACCCGCTGCTGGCGACGCTGCCGATCGTCGTCACGGCCCAGACCGAGCGGTTCCAGGCCCTGGCGAAGTCCGACCCGCGGGTGCGGCTGGTCTCGCCCGACGTCAAGGACGCCGAGCTGGGCGAGGCCATCGCCGAGGTCGTCCAGACCAGCGCGGGCGCCCCGCTGACGCCGGAGGAAGCCACCCAGTGGGCCGTCCGGGCCGCCGAGGCCGTCCGCGGCGTCGGCCTGACGCAGAACACCGTCTACGACGTCACCCGCTGCCGGGCGGCGCTCGTCGAGGCGATCGACGACCCTCGGCCGGAGGTCAAGGTCGCCGCCGCCGGGGCCCTGGCGACCATGGCCGGGCCCCGTGCCCAACGGGCCATCGCCAAGCTGGCGTTGGGCTCCGCCGACGACAAGATCCGCGTCGAGGCCTTCGGCGCCCTGACCGAGTCCGTGCGGAAGTACGGCAACTCGCTGGCCGACGACCAGGCCCAGGCCGTCGTCGACATCGTGGCCAAGGGCTCCGGCGAGGTGCGCATGGCCGCGGCCCAACTGCTGGGCGCGCTCAGCCTTCCCAGCGAGATGGTCAAGCAGCTCATCGTGGAGCACGGCGGCAAGGAGCTGTAGGCTTCCCAGCCCCAACTCGGCACGATCCGCCGGCCGTCGCCTCGCGCGGCGGCCGGCCTTCTTTTCGGCGGGGGCGGGGCGAGGGGGCAAGCCCGGACGGAATCCGCGCTTCTCCCAAGCGTCGCCGGACGGTACGCTGAGGGTGTTGCGCCCCGGCCGGATGCACTCGGGCGTCCTGCCGCACGGGGCCGAACGTGGAATGGAAAACCTGAGGAGTGCGCTGATGAGCGGCGGAATGACACGACGCGAGTTCATGGCGGGTGCGGCTGCGGCGGGGATGGGCCTGTCTCTGGCCGACCGGGCCGCCTTCGGTGAGGCGGGCTTCCAGACGACGATCCACAAGGCCCTGATCATGGGGCGGATCGACGACAAGCAGTGCGCGGCCTTCAAGGCCGCGGGCTTCGAGGGCATCGAGTGCGGCGCCGCGGGCGCCAGCCCCGCCGACGCCGAGGCCGGCCGCAAGATCGCCGACAAGCACGGCCTGAAGATCCATGCGGTCCTGCGCGGGTGGATCAACCTCAACAAGCCCGCGGGCGTGGAGAAGGACCTCGAGTCGGTGAAGACCGCGTTGAAGGCCGCCCAGGCCTACGGCGCCGACGCCGTCCTGCTCGTGCCGTGCCGCACCGGCGGGAAGATGCCCCAGCCGTGGGAGTACGACTACGAGTTCGACGAGAAGACCGCTCGCATCACTCGCGTGTGCAAGGGCGACAACGCCCCGTACGCCGACTGCATCAAGGCCCAGAACGAGGCCACCGACGCCAGCCGGGCCGCCCTCGAGAAGGTCATCCCCGTGGCCGAGGAGACCGGCGTGGTGATCGCCCTGGAGAACGTCTGGAACAACCTGTGGTGCAAGCCGGAGCTGTTCGCGGCGTTCGTGCGGCTGTTCGGCAGCAAGTGGGTGCAGACGTACTTCGACATCGGCAACCACGTCAAGTACGCCCCGCCGGAGCAGTGGATCCGGGTGCTGGGCAAGACGATCGTCAAGCTGCACGTGAAGGACTTCAAGCTCAACGACGACGGGCACGGCGGGAAGTTCGTCAACATCCGCGACGGCAGCGTCAACTGGCCTTCCGTCCGCCGCGAGCTGGACAAGATCGGCTACAACGGCTGGATGACCATCGAGGGCAGCGGCGGGCTGTCGATGGACGAGCGCAACCAGCGCCTGGACCTGATCATCGCCGGCAAGTGACCGGCCTGTGAGCGGGGCGCCCGGCCGGGCCGCCCGACCGCTCGAGACAACCAGGAGCAGGAGACCTCGCGATGGGCAATCCCTTCCAGACGCCCGGTGCGATCAGTTGGCACGAGCTGCTGACCGGTGACGTGGAGGCCGCCAAGGCATTTTATGCGGGCCTGCTCGGATGGGAGATGGAGACGGACATCTCCACGGGCACGGAGTACACGGTGGTCAAGGCCGCCGGCCAGCCGATGGGCGGGATGATGAGAAGACCCCCGGAATGCCCCCCGGACCTGCCGCCGCACTGGGGCATCTACATCACCGTCGAGGACGTCGACGCGACAGCCGCCAAGGCCGGCGAGTTGGGCGGGCAGGTGATCCACCCGGCGCAGGACATCCCCGGTGTGGGCCGGTTCGCCGTCCTGAGCGACCCGCAGGGCGCGGCCTTCACCGTGATCAAGTACGCCTCAGGTACGTGATCCCCGGACGGGCTGAGGGCGGCGGAGTCCGCCTTTGGAGTGCGGGGGCACCGACCCCGCTTTGGCTTCCGGGCACACGGCCCGGACGCTCCGCGTCCCAGCCAAAGCGGCGGCATGCCGCCGCACTCCATAGTGGCATCGCCCCGGCTACTTGGGCTTCTTCGGCCCGGGCTCGGGCGGCTCCTTGTCCTTCGTGAGCTTCTCGACGACGTCGGAGGTCTTGCCGAAGTTGGGTGTCTGCGGCTTGACCTCCGGCAGCGGGGCCTTCTGGCGCGGGTCCTCGTACAGCCAGACGTTGTCCCAGCGGTACGTCGCCGCCGGCCAGTAGCTGTAGACCTGGATCTGGAGCGTCTGGACGTAGTCCGGCAGGCCGCCGCGCGGCGGCACGGGCGCGGCCAGGTGGTTCCATTGCCCCCCCTGCCCGCGGCAGTTGAGGTACCAGCGGTAGACCTCGCGGAGGAAGAGCGTCGGCTCGCGCCGGGCGGCGTCGGCGACGAGCTTCTGGCGCTTGTCCTTGGGCAGCTCGGCGAACTGCCTGGCGGTCATGCCCAGCTTCGCCAGGGCGCTCTCCGGCAGGCCGTCCAGTGCGTGCTCGGTCTTCTGGAAGCCCTTGAGGAACACCTTCGCCCCGGGGCGGTCGAAGTCGGCCATCAGCCAGTACCGCTGGCCCGCCTTGGCCGGCAGCCAGTCGCTCTTGAAGTGCACCCCCTCCATGCCGCCCAGCGAGGCGTAGCTGGTGTCCTTGCCGATCTTCGGCGGGCGGGACGGGTCGGCCTTGCCGAAGCGGATGTCGCGGACGTAGTTGATGTACGGCCATCGCTCCAGGTCCGTGCGGACCCGCAGGATGTTGCCCCGCCCGGCCGGGCCCTTCTCGAGGAACGTCGCGGCGTTGTCCGGGCGCTGCCAGCCCTTCTGCCCGGCCTCGAAGTCGCCGTTGACGTTGACCGGCGGGCCGAACTTCTCGGGCTCGGCCTCGTCGCCGTACTGGGGCGGGACCCACTCGTCCTTGCCGGTGATCTGCTCGACGACGGCCTTGCTGATCACCGCGTTGTGCCGCTCGGTGGCGTCGGAGAAGGTCTTCCTCCACGTGGTGGGCTTCTCGCCGCGGAGGTCGATGCCGCGGAGCTCCAGCGTAACGTCATGCCCGGCCTTGGTGGCCGTGCCGTAGACGCCGATCTGGGAGGCGATCTGCTCGGCCATGATCCGCCGAACCTTCGCCGGGTCCGCGCCGGCGGGCAGGGGCTTGGCAAACTCCGCGGTCGTGAAGCGGTCGATGACCTCGATGTCCTGGTGCCGCGCCAGGCGCATGCGGACGACGTTGGCCAGGTCCTTGCCGAACGCCTCGTCGCCGGGGCAGTGGAAGTCGAAG
>Ga0307380_10011150_pt1 | contig 11274 bp, 9 predicted proteins | sample UN3MG_FD_202239 | JGI IMG/M metagenome (GOLD analysis project Ga0307380, IMG submission 202239) | Soil microbial communities from Risofladan, Vaasa, Finland - UN-3 | ecosystem: Environmental > Terrestrial > Soil > Coastal area > Acid sulfate soil | place: Finland: Risofladan, Vaasa | collected... | reverse complement strand
TCTGGAACGGTTACCTGGACGATCTCAAATCCGGCATAAGAAAGCTTCATATTGCCCGGCCGGTGACCGAACAGGCAATAGCAAAGCATTTTACTATTCTTCGGCATGAACAAATCGACGAGCATGAAACAGTAGTAACCGTTCTTGATTACAATGATGCCGGATTTTCAGCTTTCTGCCGGGAGCATGACTGTTGTGAATCAGCCCGGGTCTTTGGGCTTAATCTGGAAGATATTTTTGTCGAGATGGTCAAAGGCGGCAAACAAACCCAATTACATCGGGAGGAAACTGTAAGATGAACTGGCAAATGATCAAATTGGACCTTCGAAAAGTTGCTTTGGGCTATTTTATGTTTCTGACGGCGTTTCTTGCGTATGTACTCTTTTGGCCCAAACCATTAAAGGCGGCGGATCCGTTCGCTATGGCCGGCGGTATTGGCTTGGGCGTTTTCTTGGCCTTGAGGATTTTTATCGATTCTCGCTCGACCGAGGCTTTTATTTTCTCCAGGCCGGTTTCCCGCGGTCGATTCTTCCGGCAGCGGTGGCTGCTGGGGCTGTTTCTACAAGTCGCGGCACTGGCGTTTATTGCATTACTTTTGTCTATCGGCGCCCGCTGCTGGATTCACTCCGGCGGGCCGTACCACCCGATGGTCAAATGGTACGAACTGAATATCCTCTGGCCCATTGCGATTTCGGCGCCGCTTGTTTATTCGATGACGGTTTTTTTCATGTTGCGAAATCGGTTGCTGCGCAAACAAACACAAAACTCGGCCAGAGGAAAGATTGTCTTGCTTGCACCGGTGGGCATTCTCGCGGTATGTATCTCATTTTCGCTATTCGTTTCCCATGTGCCGTTCGTTTGGATAGCAAGCGGCCATGCCATGCTTTTCTACGGAATTCTGCTCGTCGCACTGACAACCTGGGCTTCGAGAGACTGTTTTACAAAGATGGAAGTCCGCTCGTAAGATCAAAGGGAGAATTAAATAATGTGTAATCAATACAAGGAAAACTTCTGGCTTTGCCGGGCCGCTTTGTTGGTTGTTACATTGCCGCTGTTTCTGGGCGCCTTACTGGCTCCTTCTGTCGGCGCTGTTAATCTATTGAAACAAGGCATTGTTTTGAGAGGGCCGGCGGCGATTCCGATTGTGTACGTAATGCTGGCCGGTTATATCGCTGCATTTGTTCTGCTCATGCTCAGAGCGCGAATCACACTACCTCTGGTTCTTATATTTGCTTCGTATTTCCTTATTATTTTCGCAAATCGAGATAATGGCGGAGAGAATTTGCAGATCGTTCTGGAGATCGGCTTCGGCGAGCGTATTGTCGGCAATGATGTGTATTGCAACGAAGTTTTTCTGGGACAAACGCCGCTAAAGATTTCGAGAGAGGAGTTTTACGAAAAAGTCAAATCCTGGCCCGCCCCGCCCAGGCAGCAGCGGATGGAAATTGAACCGGAAGAAGCTGGAGATAATTCACGTTACTATCGGGCTAAATACTATTGGATTCCGTTTGACATTTTTGATTATTACGAGGGCTATAACTCCTTCGGCGGTGATAGAAAGAGGCCTTTATGGAATGTTCATGACGATGAGAAACTGCTTCCGTTCTTCAAGACAGCCAAATACTGGTGTCATTTCGACAAGGACGGATGCATCGGGCTTTCACGGCCGAGTGGCTTTTCCGGTGGCAGTAGCGGCCATGGCAATTTACTGACAATCGATGCCAATCCTCCTTTTGAAATTGCCTCGGTTGATAAGCATTTTCAGGTGGTCCTGGAGGATTTACGGCGTAAGCGGTTCCTGCCCGATCAGCGCTGGTTGGAGCATTTCTCAACATACCAGGATTTGTTGTTCGGCCCGCTATATGAGTTTGCCGCGAAGAATCCCGAAGCCGGCCCAGCCCTCGATGCTTTTGTCCGTAACGAGTTGAATATCCCGGGAACCGTTACGGCCGGTGATTGCCGGCGTGCGCTGGACGAAATTCTGGATCGGGCCGAACGAACCGGACGATTTGTCGTTCCTTCGCCGGAATCCGTTGGCGTTGAGTTAGTCTGCAAAGACCATCCTGATGTGCTGGCGGAGTATTTTGTCAAGGCGTTCAAAATTCCCCGGGATTGGGATAGCTCCAACGGAGTCAGAAGCTCAGACGATTATAAAGCCTATCGTCGCAGCGGCCGAACGGTTCGGCAATTGCCGCTGGAATACGCCGTCGGCAAATATTGCCCGCCGCAGCTTTACAATCGGCTGGTTTATATGGCTGCGAAAGACTCGAAGTATTTGGAGTTTGCGGCTAACTATCCTCGGCCCGAATCAGTCAAATTATTCCGGCATTATCTTAGCAAGGCCAAGACGGCCAGGCCGAATGTTTTCGGGCATCGCAACAGCGTAGGACAGGCAATCAGTATGTGCGTGAAAGTCCACAATCCCGCGCTGGAAAATGACATACGTTCTTTTGTGTCTAATCAGGCCGGCGGAAGTAGAATTCGTGATAATATCTATGCACAGAAATTCGTCGAATCGAGGATTCATCGGTACAAAAGCGATCCGAATCTGCCCGGCTGGATACAGCATTGGGCTCCTTTAGAGGACAGGAAAAAAGCGGAGATGATAGCAAAGCTCCGCTCGAAAAATATTCTGCATCCTCTACGTTACCTGTCGAGCGTGAATCCTCGATGCCGCGAAAGTGCGTTATCCGTGCTGAATCAGGATCCGAATCCGTACGCGGATGAGTTTCTTATTGACAGCTATCGTTGGTATACAAGTCCTGCCGGATCGCGAAATATGGAAAGCGATTTGATCTGGGCAATGCTCAAATTGGACACTCCTAAGATTCGCGGCTTTATCCGGGAAATATGGGACAAAGGAGGCCCTGATCGGATAAAGCTGCTGGAACAGATGCGATCGCATTCCTGGTATCACCCGCATCTGGACTGGCTGGTGCCGATGATCGAACAGTTGACCGATAAGGACCAGCGCAATATTGGCGTTGCTCTTCTGCCTAAAATCGGCACCGACAACGCCAAAGCCCTGCTGGAAAAATGGGCAAATGATCCGAACAAGAAAATCGCCGGCGGTGTGAAATGGTATCTGAATAAGTTCGAGCAGAAACAAGAAGAAGCCGAAAAAAACCAGATTTCCCCGGAAACCGTCGACCAGCTGCTATCGGGTCGAATCAAGCCCGACGACCTGCTCGATCCGGCTCAAGCCTACGTCTGGGACGGAGAAAGATACGTGCCGGAACAACAGTAAATCAGATAGAATTCCGCTTGTGCTCTACTGCCCCCTGGCTCGGAGTAAGGCTTTTGGCAATATACCGGTTCCCCCGAAGAATCCAAATCGAAAAAATGAATCGTTGACAAAATAGGGCGTTTATTATGCTGGCAGAGGATATTTCAGCGGGAAATGTTGTTAAGGCTTATTTTGCCCTGTTTCGTCGCTTATAGTGGTGTGAAAATGCTATTTGTTTGTGTGGGTAAGTGTGTTTTTATTGGCCGGTCCCATAAAAAGGATAAAGTTTTCCCTATTTTTTTGCCGAAGAACATAAAAAGATGTTCTGCTGGTTTTATAACGCTAAGAAGGCGTTTTCCGCAGTAAAAAAAGGATTTTTTCGGGTCACCCATTTTATGGGTTGGAGAAGCACTATGAAGACCATAGCGGTTGTCAATCAGAAAGGTGGTTGTGGCAAGACAACAATATCGATAAACCTGGCGAGCGCTCTTGCTGAGGCCGGCCAGCGAGTTTTGCTGGTCGATATGGACTCCCAGTCGCATTGCGCGGTTGGTCTTGCTGTGCCCGAAGAACAAATCGAGCAGAGTATATACGATGTCCTGATAAGCAGAAGCAGAAACGAACCGATAAAGCTCACGGAGATACTCTGGCAGATTAGTGACAGGCTGGAGCTGGCTCCGGCCAGTATAGATTTGTCTGCGTTCGAGCAGCAGATGGTTGGCATTAGCGAGCGTGAGTGCTGCCTGAAAGAAGCCCTGGACGACATTAAGGACAGTTATGACTACACGATAATAGATTGTCCTCCGGCCGTGGGTTTGTTGACCTTCAATGCCTTAAGGGCGGCGTCTGATGTTATCGTTCCCGTCGAGACCGGCTACTTTGCCCTGCACGGGCTTAGCAAGCAGCTCGAGACCCTGACTATTCTCAGCAGGCGCTGCAGCCAGCAGGTCAATGTTAAAGTTCTGGCCAGTATGTATGACATCAGGACCAAGATGGCCAGGGAGATTTTGGCCGATTTGCGCAGCCGTTTCGGCGACAAAATGCTCAATACGATCGTTAGTTTCAATACCAAGATCAAAGAAGCGTCGAGTTTTGGCCAGCCTGTCAGCGAATATGATCCTGCCAGCAAGGGACGGAAAGATTTTAGTGCCCTGGCTGAGGAGATATTGGGTACGCAGACAAAGCAGTTGCGTAATGAGTTTGTCAATTCCTTGGCCGACCAGCTCGAATCAATCAGCGCCACCGCCGATGAATTGCTGCAAGTGGCAAAACCGCCCGTAAAAGATATTGAGCCGGTACAAGTCGAACAGCCCGAACCTGTTTTGCGGGAGGAAGAACTTACTTCAGTCGAAGAGCCCATTGTGCTGGATCTCGAAGAAGAAATGGAAGTTCACGAAGAACTGGCTCCCGAAGAAGCACAGGCGGCTGATGTACTCCAGGCGGAAGCTTCAGAAGACAAGAGTACCGCAGCCAAGCTTTCTGAATATTATGGTGTCAGCCAGATAAATGATGCCGTAGTATTTGTAACGTTGTATCCGCGTGCTAATAGCGTTCAGGTCGCCGGCGACTTTAATAATTGGCAGCCGGAACAGCTTATAATGGATAAAGTAGGCGACAGCGGCGTCTGGCAGACCCAGATGAAGCTGAACCCGGGACGATATCGCTACAGGCTCGTTGTTGACGGCCAGTGGCAGCAGGACCCTTATAACGAGTTAACCGAATCGAATCCGTTCGGCGGCTTTAACTCGGTCATCGAAATAAAATAAATCGGAGCACGTTTGTTACTGTTAATAAGGCACTGTAAATTTTTATAGCGCCTTGCCCATGTCTGCTCGGACATAACTTTAGGAGGGTAAACAGCTTACTGCTGACACAAAAATAAATTTTTTTATTTGCAATTAACGTCCTATAAGATTACAATTAAAGCTACAGTAAGCAGGATAGATGGATTCTGATCGTTTGCTCAGGAAGACAAACGGTCGGTTTGGAAGGATTGGTTATAAAACTTGCCGGTTGGTACGAGAATGGATACTCAGGTCGGTTTGAAACGGATTGTTGTGGTTTTTACCATGGTAGCGGGGCTTGATTTTCCGTTCGTATCACTTCACTTTATAATTCACAGCGATAGCGATAAAAGCGGGAATACCTGAAACATTTACGGAGGAAGAAAGGAGGCGATTAGAGCAGGAAAACAACACTTATTTTACGACGCCAGGAGGGTGTTTGAAGGGATTTGTTAAAGATGAAACGGAATTTCAATTAAGGAGAATGATAATGAAAAGGTTAATTGCAGTGTTGATTCCTGTGTTGATGGTTGTAGGAGGCGCTTACGCAACCGGTGGAACACCTACTCCGAATCCTGCCGATACACAGATTGGGATTGAAAATAACATTGATACCACCCAGAACCAGAACGTTTCTCTCATAGGTGGTGGTGATTCGAGTTCCTACTCTGAGGGTGGTAGCGCTAGTGCCGTAGCAAGCGGCGGCAGTTCCAAATCTGATGCGTCCTCCAGTTCGGGAGCGAGTATTAGTACCACATCAGTTGCAAATTACCAGACACGTACGCCGCCGCTTTCCGTGTTTCCACCTTATTTGCCCTATTGGAATCATGGCGGATGGGGCACAGTAAAAGCTTACTTTCCCAACGGCCCGAATAGTGATGAGCAGATTTACGAGCGGGCGTTTGATCCTGACAATGACGATGATATGAGAGATCTCAGGGGCGTTATTGAAGCAATGTCTTATGAAGGTCCGCTGGAAACTTTAGGAGGCGTCCTGAATGGCGTTGGAGTTATATTCGGGGGACCTGATAATTACCATCACGGCAGAGGATTAGAAATATCAAGTTCGCTTGTCCGGACTCGCAGACCCGACGAAAAACCTCTGTTGATTTTTATCGACACCAACGTGGACACGAATCTTCTGAGAGAAGCGGGTTATGCTTATGTTGGAAAAGTAAGTTTGGAAGGTAAAGTCGATCAAAACTGGGACCAGGCGTATGACGCCGCAGTAGCGGAAACTTTGCCGTGGGACGTGGACATCCTGCTTATCTCAGGAGGCATGAAAGGTGTTACGGTCGGCTCCAATACTTCTTTCCCCGGTGCCGCCGGCGGTTACAGCCAGGCCAATTATTCACTTTCGTTGTTTGGCTCCGTCTCAAGTGGAATTACCGAAGGTAAGGGAAAGGCTATTGTCAGCGCTCAAGGTTATAGATTCTGGCCAAAGGCCGCCCAACGCAGAAGAATTCCACAGGCCTTCTACAATAAAATCCGTGCCCAGCTCTCAGAGCGGATTACTGAGCCTGTTGTGCAGAGACAAGGCTGTGTGGAGACTTCACGACGAACTGTTCCCTCGACAACTATGCAAATGCAGAGCAGCGTGGGGACTGCACGACAGGCCGCTCCTGTGACAAGAAGAAAACCGACTCCGGGAGTGGAAATTAGTCAGGAGCTCTACGATATGGCGGAATTTGACGAGAACCAGCGAATAGAGCACTTGACAATAAAATAGTATTAGTACAAGCCAGTAGTTTCGAAAGAAACTGCCGTGCTAACTTTGCCCAGGATAGAATTTAATGGAAAGGAGATTGCCTATCGAGAAAGAAGGAGTTGGTTTATCTGTTATCCTGGTATTGCTGATCGCTGATTAGCAATCCGGATAGAATCCGAAACGTGTATGAAAATGGAGTTTAATAAAATGCTTAGAGGTTTCTCGTTTTCAGTGGCGGTTATTCTATTGCTGTCCTCTGGTGCTTTTGCAGCCATTGGCCAGGCGGAAGGTTTTTCGATTGGTGCACTGAATATGGTCCAAAGGGTCGGAGGAGCCGGCTGGGCGGAAGGTGGAAATCTGGTAATGGTCGGCCACAGCCAGAAGATACATGCTGCTGGTGTTTCGGCCATACAGAAAGAAACAGGCATATTGACCCAGGGTGCAAAGGCTTTTGGTATCTGCGGCGCAACGAAGATTCAGCAGAATGCGTCGGTAGATGGCCTGCAAAGCCAGCTTGTCGTACCCGGCAAGCACGGCTTTCAAGCACAGGGACAAAGTCTTACCGTAGGCCTTGACAATGTAGTACGTAAAACCGGCGGTATAGGCGGCGCGGCGGGCGCGCAGGGTTTCGTTGGAGGCCAGGAGCAGATTTTGAGTACTCCGGGCGGAACCATCGCGAATTCCCAGTTTGTCGGGACGGCACAATTTGCGTCAGTCTCCGGCGGCCCGGGTTCCAATGTTGTGGTTAACAATTCTCTGGACGTTCAGATGGGCCAGAGTCAGATTGTTACAGGCAGCTACGTACCTCCAAAGCCGAAACCACCTTGTCATCCTTAATAGACGACCGGCGTGACCAGGGTCAGTTATAAAAACTTTCTTTATGGTCACGTTTTGAAGAGCTTTAGAGTCAGCCTCCTGCTTTAAGGAGTGTGTGATCTGGCTTTAAAGCTCCATTTTTTTCTTCTATCTCCCCCCACAGGAAATCTGCATAAAAGACGGCTCGGGCTCTATGTCCGGCCAGCGTGCTTGCCGTGAATGGAAAGGCCGCCCGTTCGAAAAAGGAAAAAGTTCAGCGAAATCAAATATTCTCTATACCCAAGTTCCTGTTCCGGTGTGTAATATGACGAAGAGTGATTACTTTTCATACAAGCGTGCACGATGGTAGAAGATAAGCTGCTTATTTTCAGGTTTAAACAAGGCAATAACGAAGCCTTAAGGCAGATCTATGACAAATACAAGGTCGAGCTGCTTAAGCTGGCTGTAGTGCTCATTGGCAACAGGAATACGGCTGAGGATATAGTTCATGATGTTTTTGTTAAGTTTGCCGAATCGGCCGATCGTATCAAGCTGACCGGCAACCTTAAGAACTATCTGGTCACGAGCGTACTTAATCGAGTTCGAAATTACCTGCGCCACAGCAATCGGCATCGTGAGGCCAACCTTGAAGAGGCGGATTTACTCCCGTCATCCGAGCGGGGCCCCCGGCAATGGGCGGTCCTGGGCGAGCAACTGGTGCTTCTGAGCGGGGCTTTGCAGAAGTTGCCGTATCAGCAGCGGGAAGTGATAAGCCTTCGAATGGAAATGGACATGACGTTTCGCCGGATTGCGGCGCTGCAGAAAGCGTCCATTAATACGGTTAAAGGCCGATATCGGTATGGTATAGCAAGACTGTGATCGAACATTAGGTAATCCGCCAATCAAATCACCATATTTAGTCTACGCGCAAAACAACTGGGGCCTATATCGGTTAATTTCGGTATAGGCCCCGATCCGATGCAAAATCTATCGTCTGCTATTGCGAAGCCTTCAATAAAGCCGCGATAATCTCAGGCTTCGAGAGCATTTTCTTCTCAATGACCAATTAAACTCCGGCTTACGGTTGTGGCTCTGCTTCCTGAGGATCAGAATAGCTCAGAATCAGAAAAACAGCAGCAAGTTAGTGACTGACAGACAAGACGGAAGACGGCTCGCTTTTGTTGTCGAGATAGATTGTAGGTCTAATCTGGTCAGAATTGCTTCCAGGTGTCGAGAATCAAGCATCAAGCATCAAAAATCGGGTAATGAGGCGATTCTCACGGAGACCTTGCCATTGATTATTTATAACACGCGGAAAGTAGAACGCAGAACTCAGCACTCAGCACGAGAGAAGTCATGGAGATTTTTTCAGTATTTTCTTGATTTTTGGGATTATTTTAGTATAATACATATCTAAATTAATATAGAATACATAATACAGAAGACAGGAGACTTTGCTATTTATTAATTATTATTTTAGCTTCATCCGGTTAATGCGTAGGTGGTGCAAAGACATCAGGGCCTTGGGGTTATGTCGAGAGAAAAATCGTTTGGGCAGAGGCCCAAATTTGGGCAGGCGGGGGGAAATTTGAGCCTCTGGGGCCCCGAACGATTTTTCTTGGTCGTCAGGAACGCCAAATGTACCTACCCATTACTCGGAAGAACCTTATTTTATATTTATTATTTTTCTGTGGCCCAAAGAACAGTGCTAATTGGTGTAAATCCGTGTCTGACGAAATGCAATTTGAAAAAACAAAGCCAATTTTGAAATAGGCAAAATAGCACAATGTCAGTAATAGTAAGTATTTAAGGAGATTTTGATGATTTTGGACGGTTTGAGGCAGCAAAAAACAAACCCAATTCAAACCCAATATTATTTAGCCCACAGATTTTCTGGGGGTTGAAAAAACAAAGCCAATTTGTGAGCGGCTTAATCGGCGCAAACTTCTATCTGAAAGGAGGTTATGGCAGTAATCCATCCTGCGGGGTACGAAAAAACAAAGCCAAACAAAGCCAAACAAGCTTGTCCTGAGCGCAGTCGAATAGAGCCAATTTCAAGTTTCGATCTGTGCCGGGGTTACTGCTGGGCGGCGTCTTTTTTGATTACCTTTTGCTTCTGGGCCTGCTTGAAGGCGGCCAGTTTTTCGCGGAAGTTTGCATCGGTCAGGGCAAGGATCTGCACGGCGAAAATCGCGGCGTTTTTGGCGCCGGTTTTTCCGATAGCCATTGTTGCTACCGGTACGCCGGGCGGCATCTGTACGGTGCTCAGAAGGGCATCCATTCCGCCCAGGCCCGCGCCCGAGTCCAGCGGTACGCCTATGACAGGCAGCGTTGCTTTAGCCGCCATGGCGCCCGCCAGGTGGGCGGCCATGCCCGCGGCGGCGATTATGACCTTTATCCCGTTACCGGCGGCGTTTTCCGCGAAATCAGCGGCAATCTCAGGCGTCCGGTGGGCCGAAATTATACGAACGACAGGCTCGATACCGAAATCGCCAAGCTGCTCGATACAGCTTTTCATGACCTTCATATCGCTGTCCGAGCCCATTAACACTGCGACGGGAGCTGTTTTTTCAGATACCATATTGTTTTCTCTTATTAAAAGGTTACAATGTTAAATTGTCTCATATAATGCGGTTATAATAACGGCCCGGCGCCACGAACGCAAGTTCAAATAGCGGCGCAGAGTATGACGGGTTGAAAGTTTGCCATGGGTGTGAGTAAAGTCATACATGTCCCGTGTCAGTTAAGGAGAACCGAAAAATGCAAGCGAGAAAACCGGTTGTTGCAGGTCAATTTTATCCCGGCCAGCACGATTCCTGCGTCAGTGAAATTAACGAGTATATCGAAGCAGAGAATCTGAGCGAGTCGTTGCCGGAAACGATAGTAGCGGGCATAGTTCCGCACGCCGGCTGGACGTTCAGCGGCAGTTTGGCGGCGTTGGTCTTCTCTGCGATCAAACAGCGGCATGATAAGGTCAATACCTTTATCATATTCGGCGCCGCTCACAGCTACTTTGGAGCCTCGCCGGCTGTTAGCGACAAGGGCCTCTGGACAACGCCGCTCGGCGAGATTGTGATTGACGAGGAATTGGCCGATGCCATTTTGGGTACGGGCCAGGCCGTCAGCGATCCAAACGCCCACCTGCGCGAACACAGTATCGAGGTGCAGGTCCCGTTCTTACAGCATCTCTTTCCCGGCGCCAAGATAGTGCCCGTTCTGGTCCCGCCGACGGAGCAGGCTGTTGAGCTGGGCACGCGTGTCGGCGAGATTATCGGTCAGCAGGAGGGTAAGAAAATCGTCTGCATAGGCTCGACCGATTTGACCCACTACGGCCCGCGTTACGGCTTTGTCCCAATGGGAACCGGAAAGAACGCTTTGGCGTGGGCAAAGAAGGTTAATGATAAAAAGTTCATTGATTTGGCTTTGAAGCTCAAGCCGGCCGAATTGCTCGCCGGCGCAGTAAAGGACGGCAACGCCTGCGGTCCCGGCGCAGCGGCGGCAACGGTCGCAGCGGCAAAAAAACTCGGCAGCAAACAAGGCCTGTTGCTGGGACACACAACCAGTAATGAAATCATGCTCCGGAAGATGGGCACAACAACCGCCGACGCGGTAGGTTATGCCGCAATTGTTTTCTGACTATCGGCCGGCAGTGTATAAGAATAAAACCATCTTGCTATTTGTTTTTACTTTTAGTATTTTAGCTCGTTATGGTTTCCCAGCATTTACAATCGGGCAATAAGTATAAGTGTGCGGTGTTATCC
>Ga0307380_10011147_pt1 | contig 11277 bp, 11 predicted proteins | sample UN3MG_FD_202239 | JGI IMG/M metagenome (GOLD analysis project Ga0307380, IMG submission 202239) | Soil microbial communities from Risofladan, Vaasa, Finland - UN-3 | ecosystem: Environmental > Terrestrial > Soil > Coastal area > Acid sulfate soil | place: Finland: Risofladan, Vaasa | collected... | reverse complement strand
TCATCGCCGACGCGGTGACCAAGACTCATGCCGCCCGCGCGCTCTGCATCAGGGCGGGCGAATTGAGGAAGAGAGGGGACGCCAGCGCGGTTGTGGAAACGACGATCGCCAAATATTTCGCCTCCAGGGTAGCCGTCGAAGTGGCCGCGGATGCGGTCCAGGTGCACGGGGGAAACGGGTGCTCAAGCTCCTACCCCGTAGAAAGGCTTTTCAGAGAGGCGAAGGTGCTGGAGATCATAGAGGGCACATCGCAGATTCAGCAGCAATTAATCGCCAGGTATGGACTGAGGCAATATTGCCGAAGGTAGTGTGTTGGGCCGCCGGAGTACATGTGCACTGTGATTGTGATGATGTCCCCGGCAGCGAGAATTGACGATGATGGACGTCCAACAGGTCGAGAAAAAACTCATCCGGACCAGAGAAGATCTGGCATCTGTGAGCAGGGATGTTATGGGCCGATTTCCTGTAGAGGACTATCTCAGGGAAGTGAAGTCCCGCAGGCGATTTCGCGGATACTATCCATATTTCAGCCGGAAACGAAAAAGAATATTCAAAGAAATAGCATCAGACTATGGCCTATCCACCTTGGCACTTTACCATAAGCTGGCCCTCGCCTCATTCATCGCAGATTCATTAAAGCGCCTGACCCCGGAGAATCTACCTGATGAAATAGCGCACCTATACCGCCAATGGTTTGAACGCGTGCTGGATGATTTTTCGACGCAACCCGACGACTACTATAGGCATGACCGCACCTCTTTTCAGATTGACGTGGCCGTGTGCTCGTTGAGGGTGATTCCGGTGGGAGGTGCCTGGACGGTTCATATCTGCAGAGTCGAGCTTGGACCTTTTACAAGCGGCGGTGCAGGCCAGTTCTTCGGGTACCTCCGGTTCATTCTTTTCAAAACGCGAGGGTTCTCGCCATTCTGCGTCATTCAGACGGCCCCTCGATACTTGTGCCATTTCAACAAGGAAGAAATGGATTTGAGTTATCGGAGAATTGCCCAATTGATGGAGCGAGATCCGAGTATAAAGGGACTTTATCGCAGAAGCTGGCTGCTGGACCCGAAGCTTGAAGAGATCAGTCCTGATTTGGCGTATCTGAGACAAGTCCCGGAGCAAAATGGAGCGCGTCTATTTGCGGGCGGTTCGAGGCAGGTAGATATGAAACTTTCGCTCGCCATGTCGTCGGCCCGGAGAAGACTGTACGCCGAAGGCAAATATTCGCCGGCGGGCTATGTCTATATCTGGCCAAGAAAAGACCTTCTTGACTGGGCGAAGAAGACAGAATAACGCATGAAGCTGACGAAGGAAGATTTGTCCGATGTCCCGGTCCTCGCCCTGGCTGTGCGAAGACGGCTGATTCATCGCTGCGGCCATCGATTTTCAGAAAAAACCTTGCAGGACTTTGCAGCCTCTACTATCATTTGCCGGGTTCGAGTGACGCCCTATGGTGGCTTTGAAGAATACTCAGAGACTAATCGACAGGAGACAGCACGATGACAGACCAGAAGAAAGCGGATTTAGCGGGACCGGGGATTGGCGATTACGCCGAGTTGGAGAAAATCCTTCCACAGGGCTATCGGTCTGCGTTGAGTCCGAAGGAAACGCAGCTTGCGACCTACGCCGTCAAAGACTATATCGAGCAGAATCTCTGCAAAGAGCTCAATCTCATCCGCGTGACCGTTCCCTTGATTGTGGACGTCGAGAGCGGGGTCAACGACCTGCTCGACCGCGACGGCTCGCGGACGCCAATTCAGTTCCACATCTCGAATGACCGCGACAAGAATCCGGTCGATGCCCAGGTCGTCCAGGCCGCGACCAAGTGGAAGCGCATGGCGCTGAAGCAATTCGGAATGAAGGTCGGCGAGGGTCTGCTTACCGATATGCGCGCCGTCCGCAAGGACTACTTCCTCGACCACGACCACAGCGCCTATGTGGACCAGTGGGACTGGGAGCTGGCCATTAGCGCTAAGCAGCGCAACCTGGACTTGCTGCGGGAGGTAGTGCGGAAGATCTGGAAGGTGCTTAAAGGCGCCGAGACACACGTGCAGGAGCTTTTCCCTCAGTTGAAGAGCGACAAGTACCCCGACCTGCCCGACGAGCTGACCTTCCTGCACGCCGAGGAGATCCTGGAGCGGTATCCCGACCTGCCGCGGAAGCAGCGTGAGACCGCGATTGTGCAGGAGTATCCCGCCGTCTTCATCATCGGTATCGGCTGGGTGCTCGATGACGGCTATCCGCATGAGATGCGCGCCGCCGACTATGATGACTGGGTCAGCGAGGCCACCAGCGAAGACGGCCGGCCCATGCACGGCCTCAACGGCGATATTCTCGTCTGGAACCCCATCACGAAGCGCCGCCACGAGCTGACCTCGATGGGCATCCGCGTCACCGCCGAGACGCTCAGAAAACAACTCGAGATTTCGGGCCAGCTTGATTTTCTGAAATTGCCCTACCATCAGGCCATCATCAACAACGAGATACCGCTGAGCATCGGCGGGGGCATCGGCCAGTCCCGGACCTTCATGCTGCTTCTGAAAAAAGCCCATATCGGTGAAGTCAGCGCCACGGTCTGGCCGAAGGTACTGAAGGATATGTGTAAGAAGAAGGATATCCACGTGATAGAATAACGTGTAATGCCGTCGCAATCGCGGCACGCCGGCGTGAAGACTCCCAGCGGATGAAGCTGACGAAAAAAGATTTGTCTGACGTCCCGATCCTCGCCCTTCTGGCGGCGAATACGATACCTTTGTTCGGCGTCGTGTTCCTCGGCTGGGATGCCTTCACCATCGTTCTGCTCTATTGGACGGAAAACGTCATCGTCGGATTCTATAACGTCCTGAAGATGGCGTTCGCCGCCGTGCCGCACCCGGCCGCCCACGTGGGCAAGCTGTTTCTTATCCCATTCTTCATAGTCCATTACGGCGGGTTCACAGCGGTTCACGGCTTTTTTGTATTGGCCCTGTTTCACAAGGAGCAAGGCCCGCCGATGGGGGGAACGAATTGGCCGTGCTGTCTCGTCTTCGTTCAGATGCTCTTTAACGTCATCGCGTACATGTATTCGGTCATACCCCCGCAGGTGAGACTGGCTGTGCTGGCTCTGTTTGCGAGTCACGGCGTCTCGTTCGTTCAGAATTATCTGCTCAAGGGCGAGTACCTTACCGCCAAGCCCAACGAGCTGATGGGCAGCCCTTATGGGCGCGTCGTCGTCATGCACGTCGCGATTCTCGCGGGCGGCTTCTTGACGATGGCCATCGGCTCGCCGGCTGCCTTGCTTGCGGTGCTCGTCCTGCTTAAAACCATCCTCGACGTGAGCCTGCACAACCACGAGCACAAGAAAGCGGCGGCGAAAACTCAGGCTCGATGAACTCACGGCGTCCCCCGCCGGAGCAGATTCCCATCGCAAAGATTCGTTCCGTATGTCATTGGTCTTGACGGACCGCGCGGAGTTATTTATAGTCCTGCTCGGTTTCCGGATAAGAGGTATGAGTCTATGATGAAACTTGTCTATATAGCGTCAGGCGGGGCCATCGGCGCCGTGGTTCGTTACAGCGTATCGGGCTGGATCCAGAATCTGGCCCAGGGTGTTTTCCCCTGGGGTACTTTGTGCGTCAATACGGCCGGTGCTCTGTTGATCGGACTGTTTTGGGGCTTGTCCGAGCTGACGCCCGTGTCCCCTGCGGCGAGGCTGTTTTTTGCCGTCGGGTTTCTCGGCTCTTTCACCACCTTCTCGACCTTCTCGCTCGAAACGTTCGGCCTGCTGAGAGACCGCGAGGCGATGCTAAGCCTGATGAATATTGGATTGAATAATCTGCTGGCGCTCGTATTCGTTTTTGCAGGATACTTTCTCTCCTGTTACATTCTCAACGTGCTCAAATGAGGCTTGCGAAAGATGAAACTCCCTGAAGAAGGAATGTTGCTTCGCATCTTTATCGGTGAGACGGACCGCGTTCACGGGAAATCTCTGTACGAACAGATCGTCCTGAAAGCCAGGGAGTTTGGACTGGCCGGGGCGACGGTCGTCCGCGGGACAATGGGTTTCGGCGCCAGCAGCCGGATGCACTCGGCCAAGATTCTGAGATTGTCCGAAGACTTGCCGATCGTCATCGAAATAGTGGACACCGAGGAGAATCTCAATAAGCTCATGCCCTTCATCGACGAAAACGTCACCGAGGGCCTCGTCACCATGGAAAAAGTAAGGGTCATCAAATACCGCCACAAATGACCTGCACCCCGGGCGATGGAACGAATCCAGTGCAAATCCGGCAATCCCCAATCCTACGCGAACGCGGCGAAGACCTGTCGGGCGTACTGGCTGCTTTTTCGGAAGGCCTCGATGGGGGTCATGGTTTTGGGCGAGCCGGCTTCGACGGCCTGCTCTATCACTAGGTGTGGGCGGACGCTAATCTCTCGCAGATTCTTAGCGACGGCGTCGTAGTCGATGTCGCCGTCCCCGAACGCCTCGGTCCAGATTCCGTCCTTCGACTGGCGAAGGTGCAGCTCGGTAATTCGCGGACCATAGAGCTTCATCACGTCGAATAGTGCAACTTGCGAGTTGCCGGCGCCGCGATAAATCCAGTGAGCATCGAGGCACAGCGTCACGAGGCCCGGGTCGGTGCCGACCATCATGTGGTGAAATTCGCGGGCCGCGTTGCGCAGCTCGATGTCGTGATTGTGGTATGAGAGCAACAGTCCTATCGCGCGCAGCTCGCGGCCTAATGTATCGAGCGAGGCGGCCTGGATCCTGAGTTGGGCATCGTCTTTGTTCTCAGGCCCGCCCCAGCGAATCGGGCTGGGGTTGGTCACGATGATTTCGGTGCCGATCGCTTTGGCCTTTCGCGCGATGGCCAATACGGCTTCGATGCTCGCCTCGGCCTTGTCGCGCTCGTGCAGGACGCTGTTGACGTAGAGCGAGCGCATCTCCAGGGCGTGCTTTTTCAAAAGCGCGCCGAGCCGTTCAATCTCCTGTGGATTATTGGCGAGCGGCTCGTAGCCATCCATCCGGCTGGCGGCGACCTCGCCGAGCCCCTTGTCCGGATCGGCGTTGAAGTCGCGGTTCTCGCGCCCGTAAAACGTGGTCCACGGATACTGGTTGCAGGCCAGGTGCAATTTGCCGGGGCCCTTTGGTTGCTGGGCCTCGGACGTCCCTATCCGCGCCAGCATCGCCCCGCCGGCCAACGCTGCGTTTCTCACAAAGCCTCGACGAGAAATGTCGTTTCCAAACATTGCCAGGTGCTCCTGTCTTTCTATTTGTGCCTTTTCACTTTTCACTTTTCACTTTTGCGTTTTCGAGCGCTTGTTCGGCCTGCTTGCGTGCGGAGATGTCACGGATGCTCTCGCGGTGGCCCAACGAGTCGCCGTTGTCGTCGTAGATCGGCTGCCAGGACATTTCCACCCAGACGATCCTGCCGTCCTTGCGCGCGAGACGGAACTGGACGTCGTTGCCCGTGCTGCCCCGGCGGGCGGATTGAAAAGCCTTCTCCATTCGTGCGCGGTCGTCTTCATGGACGAGCGGCCCCGGATACTCCGGCAAGGCCATAATTTCTTTGACGCTGTAGCCGGTGACGCGCTGGGCCGCGGGGTTCGTCCAGAGGACTCGGCCGGTCGGCCCGACCCAGACCTCCCAGTCATACGTGTAGTCCGCGATCGCCCGGAAGCACTGGTCCGTCATCCGCGTGACCAATTCGGTGCGTTTGCGCGCGCTGATATCGTCATAGATGGCCACGATGTGCCCCGAAGGCAGCCGATAGACGTAGTTCTCGCGCCAGCCGGCGATACGCTGGTCCTTATAGACCGAGATGGGATGATGCTCGGGCGTGCCGGTTTTATAGACCCGGCGGAACACGTCGAGCAGGCCGAACTGCTTGACGCCGGGGAAGACGTCCGTAACTTTCCGGCCGATCAGCTCATCTTTGCTGATGTGCTCGATTTGCTCGGCAGCCGGATTGAAATCGACAAAGACGAAATCGTCCCCGTCGTGGCGCGCTTCGTAGATCGCCACGCCGCTGCAGACGTGGTCGAACAGGACCTGGAATTTCGCCTGATATTCCTTCAACTCTTCGTCGATATGCCGGTCATTGTTGCGAGGCTTGTCCTTTTTGCTCTTATCGGTTCCCATATTCGGCCTCCGCATGTCATTTACAAACCAAGACACGTTCCTGATTATAGACCTTGGCTTGGCGCTGCCCGTTCATACGAAGCCTCATCTTCAGCCGGATTACATTTTACCCCCGCCCCCCAAGGCTTGGCAAATCAGAAATTCTCGTGCCATTCTTGCGACAGATGAAGTTGAAGGGTTTCTTGACTTCTTTGGGGTTTCATGTAGGATTCATGGGAAAATCGTAAGATTGATACTGCGTGCCATTCCACGCGGGCAAAACTAAGAAGGGACCGAAGATGATCAGGAAATTGGCGATTTTGTTGGCGGTGGTGATGATTGGGTTTCTGGTTTGGCAGGTGGTGGGGCCGGGGGATGCGGTCTCGATCCGGATCAACGGCCGGGAATTGACGGGCCCGTTCGATGCCATCGTCGGGGTCTGGGGGCTCATCGTGGCGGCGGTCACCTTGTTTTGCGTGGCGATTCTTCTGGCCTTTGTCTTTGCCGGCGTGGCTCTATTGCTTTTAGGCGTTTTCGCCCTGGTCGGGCTGGTCCTCGCGGCGGTGGCCTTCCCCTTTCTGCTTCCGATTCTGATCCCGCTGTTTCTGCTCTGGATGTTCTGCGTGCTGGTGCGGCCACCCAGGCCGAGGCAGAAAAGGACATAGGGCAGAATACCGAACACGTAATACCGAAGACAGGGCACAGAATACAGGAAGCGAGCAGAGCGTGAGGTCTGCTTCGCGCTTGATGAGATACGAAATTACCCCGCGATGCGGCTGCCGATTTGATAGACGAACAGCGTTACGACGTACGCCAGAGCGGTCAGGCCGAGGAACTGGAACGCCGCCCAGCCCCAGGAATTGGTCTCCTGCCTGGTCATAGCGACGGTTACGACGCACGGTGCGTAGATCAGGCAGAACAGCATGATGCAAAAGCCCGTCAGCGGCGTATAGGCGGCCCGCAGCCGCTGGCGCAGCGTCGTGGAGCCTTCGTCCTCGCTGCCGACGGCATAGACGATAGCCAATTGCGAGACGAACACTTCTTTGGCGGCGGTCGCGCCGATGAGGGCCGTCCCGATCTTCCAGTCGAAGCCCAGCGGCCTGATGGCGGGCTCTATCGCGCGTCCGAACCGGCCGATGACCGAATATTCCAGCCGTTTCTGCTGCGCCTGCTGAGGGCTCAGGTCCCTCAACGACTCGGCGGAAGGTTTCGGGTAACTGCCGGCAATCCAGAGTAAAATCGATATGCCCAGAATGATTGTGCCGGCCTTGCGCAGGTACATCCAGCCTCGCTGCCACATGTGGATCGCGATTGACTTGAGCGTAGGCATGCGGTACGGAGGCAGCTCCATCACGAACGGGACGGCCTCGCCCCTGAGGACGGTAAGCCTGAGAATCTTGATACAGATGATGGCCAGGACGATGCCGATCAGGTAAATCAGCCACATCATCGGCCCTTGCCATGTTTCGCTGAAGAAAGCCGGGATGACAAGAGCGTAAATCGTCAGACGCGCGCCGCAGCTCATCAGGGGGATAACCATAATGGTTGTGAGCCTGTTGCGCCGGTTTTCGAGGATGCGCGTGGCCATGATGGCCGGGACGGAACAGCCGAAGCCGATGAGCATCGGGATGAAGCTCTTGCCGTGCAGGCCGATCTTGTGCATCACGCGGTCCATGATGAACGCCGCGCGCGCCATGTAGCCGGTATCTTCCAAAAGCGCTATGGCGAAAAAGAGCAGCAGGATGTTGGGCAAAAATACAATCACCCCCCCTACCCCGCCGATGACGCCATCAACCAGCAGCGACTTAAGCCAGCTCTCGCTGCCGGCCGGCCAGAGGCTGGTGATTGCCCCGGTGGTCCATCCGAAGAGCCATTCAAGCCAGCCCATCGGATATGTACCGATCTTGAACGTCAGAAAGAAGACGAGGTACATGAGAATCAAAAAGATGGGGACTCCCAACATTGGATTCGTCACAACCGCGTCGATCATATCGCTGTAGCTGTGACGCGATTCAACGGTTGTTCGGATCGTTTCCTGGCACGCTCCCGATATGAACCCATACCGGCGGTCCGCCATGACCACTTCGGGTTCGTCGCCGAAGAGGCCCTTCAGATGCGCTATGCCAGCGGTCACGGCGTCATGAACGTCCCGGCTGTGAACTCGCAAAGTCAGGTCGTCATCCCGCTCGAGCAGTTTGACCGCTAACCACCGCGCGCCGTACCTGCCGGCAAGCTGAGGCTCGTTGCGGGCCACGGCTGCTTCGATCGCGGCCAGTTCGTGCTCGATTTCTTCGCCATAGCGGACCTGATGCGTGCGTGGTTTCCTGACCTGCGCCGCCGTTTCGACAATCGCATCGAGCAGCTCCTTTCTGCCCCGGCCTTTGCTGCCCACCATGGGGACGATCTTCGCCTCCAGGAGCCTGCACAACTGCGCGATATCGAAACGCAAACCCTTTTGCTCGGCGACGTCGCTCATGTTGAAGGCCAGGACCAGCGGGACGTTCATCTCCATAAGCTGCGTCGCCAGATAGAGATTTCGCTCGACGCTGGAGGCGTCGATGATATCGACCACGACGTCGGGGTGCTCCTGGACGATGAAATTGCGGGCCACAAGCTCTTCAATCGAGAACGCGGTCAGGCTGTACGTGCCGGGCAGGTCAACCACCGTCATCTCGTAATCGGCGTATTTGCACAGGCCCTCCTTCTTCTCAACGGTGACGCCCGGATAATTGCCCACGTGCTGGCGCGCCCCGGTCAGAAGGTTGAAGATGGTGGTCTTTCCGCTGTTAGGATTGCCCGCTAAGGCGACGGTTATCTTCTTCATAATATCGAAGGAGAAGATTTTTTCTTTCAAATATATGCCTGACTTCAGTTTTGCAGAACTCATTCTTCATGATCGCGAGCACTGACCATAATCTTCTGGGCCATCCCTCTGCCCAGCATAACCTTGGAACTCTTGACCATAATCACGAACGGGCCGGGATGGTTGTTGCTGACGACGGTGATTTCGACATTGGGCACGAGCCCCATCGCGATCAACCGGCTGTTCAGGCTGCGTCCCGCCTCGATTCCGGCCAGCCTGACTTTTTCGCCTGACCGGATCGTCGAGAGTGGCTTTACGTCTTTCCGCTGCATGTGTTGCCCCGTCACTTGTCAGTCTTCTCCCGCTCCCTGTTGCTGCTTTTTGCAGAATTCCTGGAACTGCTCGGCGAGATCGTAGCCGTTCTTGCCGCTGTGGGTCACAAATTCGATGAACGACATCAACCTGGCAATGATCCCCGGCCCGAGCGCGTGTTCGGCCCGGCAGGCCGCCTGCTGGGCAAGGTCAGGTTCTACCCCTAAAACGTTGATAAAAAAGGACTTGAGGATTTTATGCTTTCCTGCTATTTCCGCCGCGGCTGTTCGTCCGGGTTCGGTCAGGGTCACGTAATCGTACGGCTTGTAGTTGGCCAGCCCCTTTTTCTTCAAGACCCGCAGCGCCCCTGTAACGGAAGCCCTCGAGACGCCCAGCAACTCGGCTATGTCCTTGCTGCGAGCGATATTCGATTCACGAGCGAGATTGAAAATAGCCTCCAGATAATCTTCCAGAGACGCGCTCAGGTCAGCACTTTGTCCTGTCGGCACAACGATCCTTTCATTGCCAGATTTCACTTTCCCTAATATAGTTAGCCACGCCTAACTTTGTCAAGGTTTTTTTGCAGAATCTCAGAGAAATTTGACAGATTTGCCTGGGTTTGGAACGCAGAGCGGCACGAACAGCCGTTTTTTTGAGAGTCCACGCATGGCGTTGGGTCTGGCCTCTGACGAAATTGGATTGTGAGAATTCCCTTGTCTTTGCCGATACTGGTTATTAGAATACAATAGTTACTTCGGGGCGTGGCGCAGTTTGGCTAGCGCGCTTGACTGGGGGTCAAGAGGTCGCAGGTTCAAGTCCTGTCGCCCCGATTCTCGGAGGGGTTGTTCCGGCAACTTCCGTTATCGCCGCGTTGTCATTCCAGGTCCAGACGGACGAGCGATGTTTCGGGCTTACCAACAGCAGGATCGGCCCTCTTGAGAATGAGTTGCCTTGCAACATCCTTATATCCTTGCCTCGTTACATGAAGGACATATTCTCCCGGCACGGCTAGAAAGATGTGGCCTTGTTCTGCGGACCGCCAAGGCTGGATTCTCAGGGAACGTCCCTCAAGCCAGATTCTGACATCACCACGCAAACGATTACTCTCGTCAAACACCTGTACCATCAAGTAGGCGACTCCCTGCTGCGCCTCGCGGGTTACGTCCAAGTCTATCACCTTGTTTTGGCCTTGCAGCAGCTCAAACTCAACGAGTCCGGGCATGTTGCTCAGCAAGCTCAGAATCGTGCCGATGGAGTACGTGCCTGCAGGGAGATTCTTAACCTCATAGACGCCGCCGCTGTCCGTCGTGAAACTGCCCAGCACATCCTTGTCTTTATTCCACAAAGTGAAAGCAGAAGAACTACTGCCGGCAATCTTTCCGGAGACGGCCGCTGTTGCTTCAGGCATTTGTATTGTGATCGACCATTCACTTTGATTGGGCGCAAGCTCAACCTCTCGTCGTATCTGAAGCTGGTCTTGACGGTGAATATTCAACACGTATTTGCCTGCTTCGACGTTGCTGATCACCCACGGCTCGCCGTCAGTGCCAGGTGGGGATGCCATACGGACCGGCTGGCCGAAAACCTTTCCAGCTTCGGAAATGTACATCTGCGTAATTTGCCACCCAGGCCCTGATTCTTGTTGGTCGATGGTTACCAGCAGTCTGGACACATCTGCGGAGATAACGCCAACGTCCAAGTCTGTCCTGCCAACCTCAATGTTCATTGCCTTGATCCAGTCACTTCGCTTATCGGGATTCTCGTAGTAGATCGCGTGCGGACCTGGGATTGCCCCGCCAAAGATGAATCGTCCTTGTCCATCCGTCCGTGCGTAGCACACGAAGCTTCCAAATTGCGGAGATTCACCGGACCCCAGCAGGACCCGCGTATCAGCCAGAGGCAACCCGTCAATAACCATCGCTCCCGTCAGAACGGGAGAACCTCCGAAATCCAGCTCCACGGTCTGGCCGTTCTTCGGCATGACCGTTCGGCGAACGACTCCCAGATGTTGCCATCCGTCTTTTCGCATCACGTAACACATCTTCTCGGGCAAACGCGGAAC
>Ga0307380_10011145_pt1 | contig 11280 bp, 5 predicted proteins | sample UN3MG_FD_202239 | JGI IMG/M metagenome (GOLD analysis project Ga0307380, IMG submission 202239) | Soil microbial communities from Risofladan, Vaasa, Finland - UN-3 | ecosystem: Environmental > Terrestrial > Soil > Coastal area > Acid sulfate soil | place: Finland: Risofladan, Vaasa | collected... | reverse complement strand
GATCCGCGTCTACCAGGGCCGGCCATTGACGATCCGCTCGGCGCGGCACTCGTACGACCATATCGGCGTGGAGGCCGTCGAGCTGGGCACGGCCCCGCTGGCGGCGGACGGGTCGTTCTTCCTCGAGGTGCCCGCCGACCGTGCCCTGGCGCTCCAGGCGGTGGACGGCGAGGGGCGGACGGTCGTCAACGAGCTGTCGTGGATCTACGTCCGGCCGGGCGAGCGGCGATCGTGCGTCGGCTGCCACAGCCCCCGCCAGGGCGCGCCCGACGGCAGCCGGAGTTTTCTGGCAATGCAGGCGGGGCCTGTCCGCCTGGTGGGGCGCGGCCGGCCGCACCGCTTCCGCGGCAACAACGCCGCCAATGGGGGCGTGCTGAACCTCCAACTCGACCGCTTCCGCGAGATGGCGGCGATCGACCTGCATTCCTGGGAGCATGCCAACCGCGCGGGGGAGCGGGCGGCGCTGCTTGGGGAGCTTCGCGGCCGGGACGTGGAGCTGCGCATCTCGGCCGCGCGGCGGCTGGGCATCCTTCGCGACCGTGCCGCGGCCGGGCCGCTGGCGGCGGCGCTGGGCGACGAGGACGCGGACGTTCGCCTGGCGGCGGCCCTGTCGCTGGGCAGTTGCGGCACGCGCGAAAGCGTCGGCGCCCTGGTCAAGGCGCTCGACGACGCCTCCCCGGCCGTCGGGCAGGCGGCGTGCGTGGCGCTGGGGAACCTCACCGCCCACGCCGAGGCGTTCGACGGCTACGCACCGCGAAGCCGCCGCGGCGGCGAGCGCTGGCGGCAGTGGGCGGCGGCCTGCGACTGGGTCGCCGTCGAGAAGGCGCTGATCGCGCAGCTTGCCGCGAAGGACCCCGTCGCGCGGCGCGCGGCGGCCGTGGCGCTGGGGCACGTCGGCGGGCCGGCCGGGCGCGCGGCCCTGCGCGACGCCTTGAGAACCGACCCTCGCGACGACCTGCGGGCCACGCTGGAGGTCACGCGGGCGCTGGGCCATCTGGCCGACACCGCCGCCGTCGGCCTGCTGGGCGAGCAGCTCCGGGCCGGCATCGAGGAATCGAAGAAACGCCCCAAGGGCTTCCACGAGCTGGGCTGGTGGCAGGCCGCGCCGTACCGGGCCGCCGTGGCCGCCGAGGCCCTCGGGCGGATCGGCACGCCGGAGGCCGAGGCGGCGCTGGTCGAGGCCTATGGGCGGCTCGCGGACTTCTGGAGCTACACGCTCCACACGGGCGACCACGACTGGCTGATGGGCTGCCACGCCTCCGTGGTGCACTTTCGGATCGCCGAGGCCCTCGACGCGATGGGCTCCCGTGCGGCCGGGGCGATCGCCGCGGCGATGGTGAAGTCCGTCCCCATCGACACCGACCGCGGCCTGCTGCTGGAGAACGACGCCTGCGAGGCCCTCACCGGCCGGCTGCTGCGGGCCGCCGGGGTGGGCGAGCAGTTCATCGAGACGTGCCTGGCCGTGCTGGGCGACAAGGATGCCCGGGCGGTCGAGGCGTGGCGAACGGCCGTGACGGCCTCCCCGCCGGCGCGGTCGGTCGGTCCGCTGAGCCCGGAGTCCCGCGCGGCGCAGGTGCTGGGCGTCGTGTGCGTCGACGCGAGACACGCGGCCCGCATCATCGCGGCCTTCGACCGCTACCGCGCGGGGCCGCCCTCGAGGAAGCGGAGCTGGGTGTGCTTCTTCCTGGCCCGCCTGGTGGGGCGGCTGGGGGACCGGTCGGCTTGCCATTCGCTGCTGGCGGCGGTCTCGAAGGACGCCACGGAGGCGAGCTTCGGCCGGCCCGACCCGCCCAACGTGTTCCTGCACGAGGCGATGACGCCGTGCTACCGCGCCGCCGCCGCCGACGCCCTGGGCCGACTGGGCGACCGGCGCGCGATTCCCGCGCTCCTGGCGGCCGTGCGGGACCTCGACAACGCGATGGACGTCCGCCACGCCGCGGCCGGGGCCCTCGTCCGCCTGGCGGGCCCGGCGGACCTGCCCGAGCTGCGCGACGTCGCACGGGACTACCCCGAGGTCGCCACGCGACGGGAGCTTCTTCGCGCCGTCGACGCCGCGAGCCGCTCGCGAAAGGGGGCGGAGGCCGAATGATGAACGATCCGGGCCGGTGGGCGTGCGTGTGTCTCCTTGCCGCGGCTGCGGCCGTCTGCTGACCGACCCGCTCGGGGGGGGAGGGCGTACGCCACGGGCAGCAAAGGCAGACGCTGCCCGCCGCGTCGCGGCTTTCTCCTCCGCGGGTCAGCGGGTATACTGCCCGGCCGGCACATGACAGGAGAGCGTGGATGCGGAAGAAGACGATTCGCACGGGCATCGTGGGCGCGGGGTTCGCCGCGTCGTTTCACTTCGAGTCGCTGAAGAAGGTCCACTGCGCCGAGGCGGAGGTGGTGGGCGTTTTCGCTGCCGACGGGCCTCAGGCGGCGGCGTACGCGGCCCAGCGCGGCATTCGGGCGTTCGACAGCCTGGAGGAACTCTTGGAGGCCGTGGACGTCGTGCACGTCTGTACCCCGCCGGTGGCGCACGAGCCGATCGCGGTGGCGGCCCTGGAGCGCGACAAGTTCGTCATCTGCGAGAAGCCTCTGACCGGCTATTTCGGCGACGGGACCGACGCGTTTGACGGCGACGAGTTCGACAAGCAGATCGCCCTGGACGCGGCCTTGGCCAGCATCGAGCGGATCCGCGCCGCCGAGGCCGCCAGCAAGGCCCGCCTGCTCTACGCCGAGAACTGGGTCTACGCCCCGGCCATCCAGAAGGAGCGCGAGATCATCGAGAAGACCGGCGCGCAGGTGCTCTGGATGCACGGCGAAGAGGCCCACAGCGGCTCGCACGCGGCCACGTACGGCTTCTGGAAGTTCTCCGGCGGCGGGAGCCTGATCGGCAAGGGCTGCCACCCCCAGACGGCCGCGCTGTACCTGAAGGTTGTCGAGGGCCGCGCCCGCGACGGCAGGCCCATCCGCCCGAAGGCCGTCAGCGCCCGCACGCACGCCCTGACGCGGACGGCCGCCTACCGCGACGAGGGGCACATCCGCTGCGACTACCGCGACATCGAGGACTTCTCGATGATGCACATCGTCTTCGAGGACGACACGATCGCGACGATCTTCGCCTCGGACGTCGTCGTCGGGGGCATCCACAACTGGCTGGAAGTCGTCGCCAACAACCACCGCACCGTCTGCAACATCAACCCCGTCCCGGCCGTGCAGACGTACAACCCCGTCGAGAAGAACTTCGCCGACATCTACGTCGTCGAGAAGATCGGCACGAAGCAGGGATGGTCGTGCCCCTCGCCCGACGAGGACTGGTTCACGGGATACCCTCAGGAGATGGAGGCGTTCTACCGTTGTGTGGCCGGCGGCGTGGCCCCCGAGAGCGACAGCCGCCTGGCCGCCGACGCGATCTCGACCATCTACAGCGCCTACGTCTCCGCCCAGAAGGGCGGGACGGAAGTGCCGGTGAAGGCGTTCTGATTGCGGAGAGCCGCTGCCGGCCGGCCGCAGGAGGTGCCAGATGGACCATGCGTGCAGCCGAAGGTCGCTGCTCAGGGCGATGGGGGCGGGGGCCGCGGGTTGGGCGGCCTCCGCGGGGGCGGGCGCCGCGGCCGCCCCGCGCCCACCTGCCTCGCCCGAACCGCCGTCCTACCTCAAAGGTCACGAGCAGCTCTACGCCGCCGACCCCCGCCAGGCCGCGGTCGAGTGGTTCCGGAAGGCCCGCTTCGGCCTGTTCATGCACTACGGACTCTACTCCCTGCTGGGCCGGCACGAGTGGGTGCAGCTCCGCGAGAAGATCCCCGTCGCGGAGTACGGGAAGCTCAAGGACCGCTTCACGGCGGAGAAGTTCGACGCCGGCTTCATCACCGACCTGGCCTTGGCGGGCGGGATGAAGTACGTCAACATCACGACGCGCCACCACGACAGCTTCTGCCTGTTCGCGACGAAGCAGACGGACTTCCACAGCGCCAACTCGCCGGCCAAGCGCGACCTGGTGGGCGAGCTGGCCCAGCAGTGCCGCCGGAAGGGGCTGGGGCTGTTCCTGTACTACTCGCACGGGCGCGACTGGCGTCACCCGCACGCGCCGAACAACGACCGGTGGGGCGGCAGCGCCCGCCCGCGCTACGACAAGCCCGACCCGCACTACAAGACCGGCGCGGAGCACGACCTCGGGAAGTACCTCGACTTCATGACCGCCCAGATCACCGAGCTGCTGACGAATTACGGCCCCATCGCGGGGATCTGGCTGGACGGCATCGCCGTGCCCCACAGCGGCCAGAAGGACCTGTTCCGCTGCCAGGAGCTCTACGACCTCGTCCATCGCCTCCAGCCGCAGGTGCTCGTCAGCTACAAGCAGGGGCTGCTGGGCACGGAGGACTTCTTCGCCCCCGAGCGGCAGGGCGCGGGGGTGTCGGGCCGCGGCGGCAAGCCCCTGGAGATCTGCGACACCCTCCAGCCCAAGGGCTGGGGGTACATCCAGGCGGACGACGGCAAGCACAAGGGGCCAGACCAGGTCATGACCATGCTGGCCCGGGCCGCCGCCGCGAAGGCCAACCTGCTGCTCAACACCGGCCCGCTGCCGGATGGGTCGATTCACCCCGAGGACGTCAAGACCCTGCGCGAGGTGGGCCGGCGGATCGGCGAGGGCGGCTTCCCCCCGCCGCAGCCGGCTGCCCCGCCCGAGCCGAAACCGAAGAGGAAAGGGCGCAAGAAATGAGCAACACCGTGGGCCCCCGCCGTCGCGGACGGGCCGTCCCGTCGGCTGCGGCGGCACTGATCTGCCTAGCCGGCACCGCCGGCGCCGTCGCGGCCGAACGCATCCAGGCCAAGCAGGATGACGCTGACGGGCGGCTGACGGTGAAGATCGACGGCAACGAGGCCTTCTCGTACTTCCACGGCGAGAAGCTCGACCTGCCGTACATCGTCCCGAAGAGCCCCGCCGGGCGCGAGATGACCGTCGTCAAGACCAACCCCTACCCGCACCACCGGTCGATCTGGTTCGCCGACAAGGTCCAGCTCGCCGGCCAGCGCGTGACCGACTTCTATAACGCCCTCTACAGCCAGGCCGACAAGAAGGACCCTAACAGCCTCTTCCGCAGCCGCATCCGACACGTGAAGTTCGCCCGGATGGAGACCCAGGCCGACCGGGCGCTGGTTGAGGCGCGGCTCGTCTGGGAGATGGACGGCAAGACGGGCGTCCTGGACGAGGACCGCACGATGCGCATCACGGCCCTCGGCGGCGGGGAGTATCTGCTGGACGTCACGTTTGCCCTGACGGCCTCCTACGGCGACGTGACGTTCGTCAGCGACGCGGTGCACTACGCCTGGCCGTACGTGCGGATGCACCCGGAGTTCTCCGTGCAGAAGGGCGGCCGGATCACCAGCTCCGAGGGCGGCGTCGACCAGAAGGGCACCCACGGCACGTCCGCCTCATGGATGGACTACTCCAACACCACCGGCGGGAAGAACGCCGGCCTGGCGGTCCTCATCCACCCCGCCGACAAGCCGCCGCGGAAGTGGCTGACACGGGACTACGGCACGCTCGGCCCGCGCCGGCCCGACGAGCGCAGCGGCAAGCGGTTTACGATCACGAAGGGCCAAGGCATACGCTGCCGCGTGGGCTTCCTCGTCCATCGGGGCGACGTGAAGGCCGGCAAGGTGGCCGAGCGGTACGCCGAGTACTGCCTGCCGCAGCAGAACTGAGAAAAAGGTTCCAGGAACCTTTTCCGAGCGCCAGCAAAAAGGTTCCAGGAACCTTTTTTGTCAAATCTTTATTGGGGGATAACTTACAGAAAGTGAGATCTGTCCCCATTTTTAGCTTGCCGGCCGCAGCGGGGAAAAGGGTTCCAGGAACCTTTTTCGGTGCCGGGCGCGCCAGGCGACGTGGGGGTCGGCGGAGGTGCGCGCCGAGGTCAAGTCGGCCCGCGGGCTCGCCGATGTAGAGCGCGTGCGGCAATCGGTCGGGCGGGGAGGCAGTGCGCGGGGACTTGTGGAGAGGGCGATGCGGAAGATCGGGACGCGGTTTCTCCTGGCCGTCGGGGGCTTCGTGGTGGCCTTCTCGGCGCTGCTTCTGTACCGCACGTGGGATGCCGCCGACCGCCACCTCAGGCAATTGATCGCCCAGCAGGGCGCCCTCGCCCTGGAGTTTGAGCTGGCGATCCGCGAGTACGTCGCCCAGCGCATCCGCCCGGTGGTTGCCGAGCAGATCGGGCCCGACGAGTTCATCCCCGAGGCGATGAGCTCGACCTACGTGGCCCGCAACGTCTTCGAGAAGGTCCGGCGGAAGTTCCCCGACTACGTGATCAAGTTCTCTTCCGACGACCCCCGCAACCCCGCCAACCTGGCCGGCCCCGCCGAGCGGCGGATCCTGGACCACTTCCGTCGGGACCCCAACGCCGACCGCTGGGTCGGCGAGATCGAGATGAACGGCAAGCCGTACCTGGCCCACTTCAGCGCGCGGCGGATGGAGAAGAACTGCCTGCGCTGCCACGGGCGCCCGGAGGACGCGCCCGCCTCGATGCGCCAGCAGTACGGCGACCGGGCAGGCTTCGGCCGGAAGCTCGGCGACGTCGTCGCGCTGGACACCGTGGCCATTCCGACCGATCGTGTCCGGGCGCAGATGCGGGCCGAGGCCACCGGGCAGTTGGCCGTCATCGCCGGCGGGCTGGGGGGGCTGTTCGTGGCCGTCACGCTGGTGTTCCGTTTCCTGGTCGTGCGGCGGCTGGCGAAGATCACCGGGCACTTCCGGCAGGCGGCGGAGACGACGACCGACGCCCCGCTGGCGCCGCTGGAGGTCGGCGGGCAGGACGAGATCAGCGTGCTGGCGTCGAGCTTCAATGCCCTCATGGCGAGGCTCCAGGCCTTCCGCGCCTCTCTCGAACAGCGCGTGGAGCAGCGGACGCGCGAGCTGAAGGCCGAGGTCTCCGAACGCCGCCGGGCCGCCGAGCAGCGCCGCGCCGAGCTGCGCCGTGCCCAGTTGCAGCAGGCGGCCATCTACCGCCTTTCGACCAACGAGGCCGTCAACGGGGCAGAGCTGGAGGAGGCCGCCCGGGCGGTCACCCGGACGGCCTCCAGGGGCCTGGACGTGGAACGGGCCGGGGTCTGGCTGTTCAGCCCGGACGGCAAACGCCTGCGATGCGTCGACCTGTTCGAGCGGACGACGGGCCGGCACGTGGCCGGGACGGAGTTCCGGGCGGAGGACTACCCGGAGTACTTCAAGGCGTTGCAGGCGTCCGGCGCGATCGACGCGGCCGACGCCCAGAAGGACCCCCGCACCCGGGAGTTTGCCGAGACGTACCTGGGGCCCCTGGGCATCACCTCGCTGCTGAATGCGGCGATTCGCGTCGCGGGCAAGGTGGTGGGGGTGATCTGCCTGGAGCACGTCGGCCCGGAGCGAAGCTGGACCCCCGGCGACGTCACGTTCGCGTGCCAGGTGGCCGACGAGGTGGCCAAGGTGCTGATCAACGCCCGGCGTCGGCAGGCCGAGCAGGACCTGCGCCAGGCCAAGGAGGCCGCCGAGGCCGCCAACCGCGCCAAGAGCGAGTTCCTCGCCAACATGAGCCACGAGATCCGCACGCCCATGAACGGCGTGATCGGCATGACTCAGCTTGCCCTCGAGACGGACCTCACCGCCCCTCAGCGCGAGTGCCTCGAGACGGTCAGGGCCTCGGCGGAGGACCTGATGCGGGTCATCAACGACATCCTCGATTCCTCGAAGGTCGAGGCCGGGAAGCTGGAGTTCGATGCCGTCAGGTTCAGCCTCCGGGAGGCGCTCGACCGGACGGTGCGCCCGGTGGCCCTCCGGGCCGAGCAGAAGGGCCTGGCCCTCCGCTGCGAGGTCCCTTCGACCGTGCCCGACGCGCTCGTGGGCGACTCCGGGCGGCTGAGGCAGGTGCTTACGAACCTTCTCGGCAACGCGATCAAGTTCACCGATCGCGGGGAAGTGGTCGTGTGCGTCATGCTGGAGGGTCGGGAGGAGGGAAAGGCCCACCTTCGGTTCGCCGTGCGGGACACGGGTATCGGCATCCCCTGGGAGAAGCAGCGGGCGATCTTCAATGCCTTCGAGCAGGCGGACGGCTCGACCAGCCGGCGGTACGGCGGCACGGGCCTGGGGCTGACGATCTCCTCGCAGCTCGTGGAGCTGATGGGCGGGCGGATCTGGCTGGAAAGCCGCCCAGGGGAGGGCAGCACCTTCTACTTCACTTCGCTGTTCGGCCTGGGAGGCCCCAGCGGCAGCCCGCCCGACCGCCCCGGCGTGACCCGCACCGAGACCCGGGCCGAACCTCCCCTGCGGATCCTGCTGGCCGAGGACAACGAGGTGAACTGCCGGCTGGCGACACGGGTGTTGGAGAACCGTGGCCACGCCGTCACCGCAGTCCGCAACGGTGTCGAGGCGCTGGCGGCCCTCCGGCGCGAGGCGTTTGACGCGGTCTTTATGGACGTCCAGATGCCGGAGATGGACGGCTTGGCGGCGACCCGGAAGATCCGAGAGGCCGAGCGGGAGACCGGCCGGCACCAGTGGATCGTGGCGATGACCGCCCACGCGATGAAGGGCGACCGGGAGGACTGCCTGGCGGCCGGCATGGACGACTACGTCTCCAAGCCCATCGACCCCAAAGAGCTCACCCGCGCATTGTGGGCCGCGGCGGGAGCAGCGGGGCCGTCCGTTGCGGCCGAGGGGCCCGGCACCGGCGGCGGGGGGCAGACGCCGCAGGGCGAGCTTTTCGACCTGGCCGGGGCCCTGGCGCGGCTGGACGGCGACCGCGAGCTGCTGGGCGAGCTGGCGGGGATGTTCCTGGGCAGCGCCCCGGAGACGGTCGCGGCCATGAAGCAGGCCCTGGCCGACGGGGAGGCCGAGGCATTGCACACGCAGGCGCACGGCCTGAAAGGCTCTGTGGGCAACTTCTCGGCCCGGCTGGCCCAGGACGCCGCACGCCGTGTCGAGGAAGCGGCGAGATCAGGCGATCTCGCCGAGGCGGGAGAAGCCCTGGTGGACCTGGCGGTCGAGGTCGATCGGCTCTGCCAGGCCTTGTCGCCCCTGGCAACCCAGCCGGTCGACCGGGCGGGGTGACGTGCCTGGCCGCTATCGCAGGCGGAGCTTCAGGGCCCAGTCGTTGGTGGAGGCGTCCTTGCCGCCGGGGAACTTCGGCAGGGCGATTTGCCCGCCGGCGTCGGCCGGCAGCGGCGAGCCGGCGGCCTGGGTCCACTGACCGGTGCGTGGGTTGAACCACTGCGCGTCGTATGCCTTGCCGGGTGCGGCGCCGGAGAGCTCAGCCCGGGGGCAATCCTTCTCGAAGTACAACAGGAACAGGTCCTTACCCTCGGTCCGGGCGCAGTACGCCCAGCCGAGGCAGCTTTTGGGCTTGCCGGTCCGCCCCGGCGAGAGCAACTCCGCCTGGGGGACGAGCTGCTGGTACTTCGCCCCCTCGGACAGGACGAACCGCTTCAGGTGCCGCATCTGGTCGGCCGAGGGCCACTGGATGACCTCCCAGATGGGATACTTGCTGGCCGGCTCGATCTCGCCGCTCCACAGGCCGCCTTCCCATCCCCCGGCGCCGTAGATGTGCCCGCCCAGCCCGCCGGACAGCACGCTGCCGTACATGGCGGACCGGCAGTACAGGGCCGCCTTCTCCGTGCCGCCCTTGGCGTCTTCCATGCCGTCGTAGTACGGCTCGCCATTAATCCCGGGCACGGGCGGGGAGGCCTGGAAGATCTCCGTCAGGTACGGGTACAGGTCGTGCGTCCGCCGGTTGCCCACCTGGTGGAACGTCAGCCACCGGGCCGTATCGACGTGCCCCCAGTTCCGCAGCGACGACGGGTTGGAGTTCGTACCCGCCAGCGTGCCGAACGGCGGCGGGCCGTACTTCTCGATCACCAGGTTCGCCGCGGCGTTCCAGTCGCCCAGCGGGATGCTCTGCGCGGGCGTGTCGGAGTGGATCGGGCTCAACAGGCAGACGTTCGCCTGGCAGCGGCCCCAGACGTATTGCACGTATCGCGAGTACGACTCCGGCCAGGGGTAGTACTTCTTCCACGCCTGGCCGATGTCGCGGCGGGCGACCTCGATGAACGGGACGATTCCCTGGGCGTTGAGGTAGTCGATCTTCCTGTCAAGGCCTTGGAAGTAGGCCGGGTTGATCCGCTCGAGGTCCGGGATTGCCTCCTCGTAGCCGGGCACCTTGCCGGGGAAGGCGAACGGGCGTCGCCCGGCCTCGTCGGTCATCTCCTTGGCGCTCTGCGTGCCGGCCTGCCGCCAGGCCGACCGCAGCACCGTGCCGTCGGGCATCTTCATTCCCGCGGGCTTGCCGTCGTTGGCCCAGTTGGGGAAGGCCGCGATCATCGCGATGCAGTTGTACTCCTGGGCGAGGCGGTAGCGGACGTAGTCCTTGAAGCCCGCCTTCGGCCCCAGCGGGCGCGGCCGGTCGTCGTCGTGCCACGGGAAGCGGAACGTGGGCGTCGCCCACCACGTGTCGCCGACCAGGAAGAACGGCGTCCCATCGGCGTACTGGAAGGCGTGGCCGTTGGCGGTCGGGCGGATCATGCCTCGGCGGCAGGGATTGGCCTGCTTCTCGGCGTCGGTCCAGTCCGTGGCGGTGAACGAGCCTTCCTGCCCGGCCAGGCCCGCGTCGCGGCGGTTGCTGCCGCTGCGGAAGGCCCACTCGCCCGTCGCCGTCGCCGTCACGCGCACGCGATACGTCCGCCCGCCGTCCCAGAAGCCGTAGCAGCGTTTGCGGAAGCCCGGCCCGCGCCACTCGACCCACACGTCCACGTCGGTGTACGGGTTGGGGTAGTCCCGCTCGGCCGTCAGCGTGATCTCGATCTTCTCCCAGACGTGGACGGACTTCGCACGCGGCATGTTCCGCTCCTTCTCGGGGGCGGCGCCTCCGGCCGTCCCCATGAGCGCCAGAACCACAGCGGCCAAGGAACCGCGCGATCCGCCGGTCATTCCGTGGGCATGCACCGATCCGCTCCTCCTGGCGTGGGGCTACTTCGGCCCCAGCAGCTTGATCTTCCGCCGCTCGTCCAGCCGGCGAACCATCGCCATGTCGTTGCACTTGAGGAGGAAGACCTCCGCCAGGTAGGCCACCTCGCTCTCGGGCTCGAGGTGGCCGGCGTAGACCTCGTCCCGGCCGCAGGAGACGACGATGTGCAGGTGCGGCTCGCCGTCGGCGATGATCCCGCTGACGCTCAGCAGCTCCAGCGGCTTGGCCAGCCGGTAGAAGCAGTCCTTGGGCGGGAAGTCGGTGTGCTCGATGTAGTGCAGGTGGCAGGTCCTGAGCGTGCCGACCCCGCTGAGGACGG
>Ga0307380_10011144_pt1 | contig 11280 bp, 8 predicted proteins | sample UN3MG_FD_202239 | JGI IMG/M metagenome (GOLD analysis project Ga0307380, IMG submission 202239) | Soil microbial communities from Risofladan, Vaasa, Finland - UN-3 | ecosystem: Environmental > Terrestrial > Soil > Coastal area > Acid sulfate soil | place: Finland: Risofladan, Vaasa | collected... | reverse complement strand
AAATTTTTCTATTATTAAGATGAAGGAAAGTAGTTGGGGTGAAGGCGGTCATTTTCAAGTTTGGAACAATCCTGAACATGGGTGGATTTGGCCTTATATTAATGGTTCTGTAGTAGAATTTGAAAATATTCTAAATCTATATCCCAATCCTAATAAATCGCAACAACGTATCTTAAAACAAATTGCTAGAGAATTATTATTGATGGAGGGAAGTGATTGGTCATTTCTTTTATACACTAAACAAGCCAAAGAATATGCTAATCAACGATTCCATCACCACCACCAAAGATTTAATAAATTAATATGGGCTGCTAAGGATTTAAATGATAAGAGTAGGATATCTGTAAGAGAATTGGAAGAATTTGAATCAATCGACTCTTGTTTCCAAAATATCAATTTAGATTATTTTCGTAAAATAAATTAATTTCTTTTTCTACTAATATTATTTATCATTATTCCAATACTGCTGGGAAAATGCTTGTAATGGACCCTGCAGATAAAAAAATATAAAGATCTCTTGAATATTTCTTATTTTTCCTTTTTCACAAATTTAGAAAGCCTATCTTTTAATATATCAGATTGTGACGTCTCTATCATTGCAACTGACTCTCGAGCAAGTACTCCCTCGATATCAAGATCCTGGTTTTCGTTTATGTAAGCTTTCGTATATTTTAATGCCAAGTGTCCTTTTTGGACAACCGTATTCGCAGTTTTTATCAGAATCCTTTTTAAACTTTCAGGTTTACAGACTCGTGTAACTAAACCTATTTTAAGAGCTTCTTCAGCAGATATCTCATCACCAAATATCATCATATCTTTAGCTCTTCCTTCTCCTATTATTCGGGGTAAAAGTTTAGTAGAAGCATTAGAAAAAAAGAGACCGACTCCAGCCTCGGGCAACATGATACGCGTGTCTGTTGCAGCAATTCTTACGTCACACGCTAATGTATGTTCAAATCCCCCGCCAATAACCCATCCATGATATCCTACAATGATAATTCCCGGGTGTGCGATTATTTTTCTCGTTAATATTTGCCATGCTTCAAGAAATTGCACACCCTCAGCGAATTTTTTCTCGTTGGTTATTAAATCATAACTATATTTTAAATCTGCTCCAACAGTAAAATGTTTTCCATTCGCAGAATATATCACGCACACATCTCCGTTCTTTGCACTTAATTCGAAATATTCTATCAATTTCCTAAGAAGTGTGAGATCGATCGTGTTTCTTTGATCTGGTTTGTTTAGCGTGATCTTTCCTATATCTCCCTCTTTTTCATATGAAACAATATCATCCAAATAAAGAACCTCTTATATTTATATTTATTAAAAAGTAGAATTTAATAGAAAATTAAAATATTCTCAATTGATTTGATTGTCGAAAATTGCGCGTTTAAAAAATTTAATATAAAGAAATAATCTATTGTGATACATGGTCTTTGAAATTTTAGAACCAAAAATAGTCTGGCATATTTTTGAACATGTAATCTCATCAATCCCTCGACCTTCCAAGTATGAAGAAAAGATACGCGAAAAAATAATATCTTGGCTGGGTGAGCAAGATAAAATCAAATTTCTTAATCTCGTAATATCTCAAGATAATGTGGGGAATTTATCAATCAAAAAGCCTCCAACAAAAGGAATGGAAGATATGCCCTCTCTATTGCTTCAAGCCCATATGGATATGGTTTGTGAAACGGATAAGACTGAGGGATTTGATTTTTTTACGCAAGGGATCCCGATTCGTATTCAAGATAATGCTGAATGGGTTGATGCCGATGGAACAACTTTAGGAGCTGATGATGGTATTGGTGTAGCAATTGCGCTAGCTGCTTTAGTTGATCACTCAATAAAAACCCACGGTCCAATTGAAGTCTTGCTTACCGTTAATGAGGAAGATGGTTTTGATGGGGCAACTTTATTAGATCCTGTAACTCTAAAAATACAAAGCAAATTGATGATTAATCTCGATGGGGGTCCATTAGAAAATATTGTAGTTGGTTCCGTTGGTGGAAGACGAATAAGATTTTCAAAGAAATTTGATTGGATAGACTACAATGAAAGTGATCAATTAGAATTCTATGAAATTTCAGTTCACGGATTATTAAGTGGACATTCAGGAGAAGATATACACTTACCACGAGCTAATGCCAATAAGGTAATAGGTAGGATCATATCAAATATTTCACAAGTAATGAAAATCTTCGTAAGCAAGTGGCAAGGTGGATCTAAATCTAATGTAATCCCTGCTAAATCTTCAATAATAGTAGGAATAGCCTTAAAAAATAACCAGAAATTTGAAAAATTGCTTAATGAGGAAATCTCATCCATATTCCAATACTACGAGAATTTTGAACCAAACCTGAAAATAAATTACAAAAAAACTCTTCCAAATAAATATTTACCAGAGAAGGAATCCAAATTATTAATTTCGACTATTAATATAATCCCTCATGGCGTTTTAAAAAAATCTCCTATTTATGATAAATTCATAGAAAGCTCTAATAATCTTGGTATCATTAACACAGAAATAGAGACAGAAGTAATATGGATTTATCCACGAAGCTTAATCCGAAGCGAGTTAAATTCTTTTTGCATCTCTATGAAGCAACTAGGAGAATTAGGAGGTTGGAAGGTGTTTTTAAGACCAAATTTACCCGAATGGCTCCCAGATCTAGAATCTAACTTTTTAAACTATGTAAAAACTGAATATGAAGATTTATTGAAAAAGAATGTAAAAATTACAGTAATACATGGTGGTTTAGAAACAGGGATGATTAATACTAGGATTAAAGGACTCCAGATGGTCTCCCTTGGCCCAACCGTAGAAGGTTTACATTCTCCGAGCGAAAAATTAAAAATTGCTGATGTTGGAGTGCTATATACATTAATTAAGAAACTTATCGAGAATATAAAAAAATTAAATCAGTAGAACTTTTGCTTTTTTATGGTCCTTTTAGTAAAAGTGAGCTCTAACCATAATAATAAATATTTATCTTAAATAAAATCAATACACACCAAATTGAAGAGAATGAAAATACCAAAATTAGATTACTTATGGCAATACGTTCAATATTGGGCAATAGAAGATCCTGAATTTCCGTTTATCAGATTCAAATGGAAAAAATATAACGCTAAAGAGTTTGCTGACACAATTGATCATTTAGCAAAAGGTTTTCTGAGTTTAGGAATTAATAAAGGAGATACGATCGTTACTATTTTACCCATGATAATGGAATATGCCTTAGTTTATTTAGCAGCGAATTCTATTGGAGCTATATGCGTTCCAATGGATGTTCGGTTCAGACGTGCAGACTATCAGAGATTTATATCACATGTTGACCCAAAAATTGTCTTTCTAATAGGCAAGGCGAGGGGTTATGATATTGCACAGACTATTCAAGATCTTCAAACTGAATTTAATCCTAAAACTAAATATTTCATGGTTGGAAAGGATGAATTTGGAATACCATTTGAAAGTTTATTAGAGAAAGATTATAAACTTGATGAAGAGTTAAAAATAAGAAGGTCTGAATTAAACCCTGACGAAGGAGCTTTAATTATTTTTACTGGAGGAACGACGGGTGTTCCAAAAGCTGCTTTATTAACTCATAGAAATATAGCTCATGCAAGTTATTTAGAAGCAAGTTACATACAAGAAAAAGGTGAACCACTAGGTCTAAAACCAAGATTTAAAATGATAGACAATTTTCCTCCCAGTCATGTAGGAGGCTCAGTTGAAATTATGGGGACGGTGATTGTTGCTGGATGCGAAATTGTATTACAAGAACAGTGGAATCCATATAATGTATTGAGAGCAACGAGAAAATGGAAGTTACAATTAATAGGGGGGGTTCCAACTATGTATGCAATTACTTTAAGTCTACCCGATTTAAACAATTTTAATCTTTCTTCTTTAGTTTTAGCTATTGTAAGTGGTGAGAAAGTAAGCATGGAATTATTAACCGGTTTGCGAGATAAAATCTGTCCTAATATCATCAATGCTTATGGAAGCACTGAATCGGGTCCAGAAGTTACCTTCACAGATATCGGGGATCCGTTAGAAGAGTTGGCGAACGGTTATATCGGGAAATTGCTTCCACAACAAGAAATAAAAATAGTTGATGAGAATGAAAATAAATTACCTCCTGGAGAAATAGGAGAAATGTTATTTAAAGGAACCTTGACGATTCCTGGATATTATCACATGCTTGAAGAGAATGAAGCAACATTTACTAATGATGGTTGGTGTAGATCAGGTGATTTGGGTTATATAACTGAAGATGGAAGGATATATATTAAAGGAAGGAAAAAATTCATCATCCGTGTAGGGAGTTATACAGTCTTACCTTCTGAAGTAGAAAGCGTTGCTCTTGAGCACCCAAAAGTTGCGATGGCAGCAGCAGTAGGAGTACCAGATAAGATTTACAATGAAGTTGTATGGTTAGCAGTTGTTCCTGAATCTGGAGAAAAAGTAGATGAACAGGATATAATTGATTTTTGCAAAATACAATTGGCAGATTTCAAAGTACCTAAGAGAGTTGTAGTAAAGAAAGAAATTCCAATTACACGGCTTGGGAAAGTAGACAGACCTACTTTACTAAAAAACCTAATGGACTCTGTTTAATGATGACATTTCTTTTTATTTTTATATGTTTTCTAGCTATCTTCTAGTCGTATTACATTTTCCAAATAGGTTTTCGCTTCCTCTTTTTTAGCATCAGTAAGCTTACATTCCGTGATCTTCCAAAAGCGGTATTCATGATTCAAATACGCAGGACAATCTTTACGGATTTCCTCTGGGCAATCTGTGATCTGCCAGCATTGGAAAATTTCTTGTTCATAATAAGTATGAAAGTTCTTTGGTAGTTTTTTGTACTCAAAATTAGTTTCACGGAGAAATAAATCTAAATCGTTCGAATTATACGTATTCCAGAATAAAACAGTTTTCGATTTATTTTCCTCTTTTGCAAGAAAATCTAGCATTGCTGCTGCGTTTTTTCCCGTATAAGTAGTCTCTAATTTAAAACCTCGACGTTTGCCTTCTAATTTTTCAATTAAATCAACCGCGTTTTGGCTTCTAATTGTTTTAATTCCATATTCTGAACCCAGATATCCTTTTATCATTGTAAAATCTTCCTCGGTTACTATAACATCGGGAATGGATTTATCTCTTCTTCTGAGGTATTTAATTGCTTTATTAGCTATTTTCATTAAGACTTTAGGGCTGACAACAATGTCTCGCGAAACATTGACAAAAATTATCTTTGTTTTCAACCCTAAAAGTTTACACCCTGCTGTTAATCCAGCTGCTGTTCCGGTTGATCCTGCCGCTACGAAAATTACATCAGGTTCTGGTAAGATTTTTTCATCTATTTGTTTTTTAAGTTCAAATATGGCATTAATGAATCCAATCGATCCCAATGGTGTTCCTATACCAAGCAGTGGAGATCCTCCTATCGACATTAAATAATATTTCGGATGAAATAATCTGAAGAATAAACTCTTAAGTACACCTAATTCGAAAATTTTTGTGAAGTGTAATTTCGCTCCAAAATAATCGTATAATAACAAGGATCGTTGCACGTGCCATGTTAGTGGTTGTAAGGACAAGAAAAGTTCACATTTTAACCCTAATTCTTTAGCAATGATTGCACAAGCAATTCCATGATTCGTCCCTATACCACCAAGCGTGATAACACCTGTCTTTTTTTTCTTTAATATTTCTCCAAATATGAATTCAAACTTCCTTAATTTATTTCCCCCATAAACAAGGTGATCTCTATCATCACGCTTGATATAGATTTCACCATTTTCCATTTTTAAGTAATTTTCTAACTCTGTTAATTTTTCAACCTTAGAAGGAATTTCCGTTAATATAGACGTCCAAGGAACCTTTCCTTCCAAATTTGGAAAAAATTCAAATAACACGGGTCCAACATTTGCCATAGAAATATAAATTCATAATAATAAAAAAAGTTGATAAGATTTCGAGGTACATTGACAAAATTATCTAATAATTCAAAAAATTGTCCATTGAAAACATAAATTTTTATTAATTTTGAAATGTGATTTTAAACAATCACTAACGAAAATATGAAGAGGTATTAAGAATGGATTTCAATATAGAAGATTATTCATTGCTAGACGATATTGGTCCAGAAAAAATTATTTCGATAAACAATCCTTCGGTAGGTTTAAACGGGGTCTTAGTTATAGATAATTCAATTTATGGCATACCGGCTGGGGGAATTCGATTAGCTCCAGATATCACTGTTGATGAAATGATAAGACTATCACGTGCCATGTCTCTTAAATTTTGTGCTTACCGCCTAAAAATAGGAGGCGCAAAAGCAGGAATTTGCGGAGATCCTTCAGATATAGAGAAAAAAGGGATTTTACTCACAGCTTTTGCAGACCAGATAGCCCCATTCATTACTAATGATGTTTATTATCCCGGTCCAGATATGGGAACTAATGATTATGATTTGTTAAAAATGTTCAAAGTGATGGGAGTACCTAATTTAGCTCCTAATCCTATCGGATTAAATAAACTTGGAGTGCCAGTAGAAGAATTATTTACAGGTTTTGGGGTAGTCAATTGCTTGGAGACATTTTATAACTATCTAGAGAAGCTTACAGAAACTAAAAGAGATATTAGTATAAAACCTAAAATTATCTTGGAAGGATTTGGGAAGGTTGGAACAGCAATAGCAATAGCTTTGAAAGAGATGAATTATACGTTGACTGGACTTTCAACGCTTAAAGGAGCTATCTTTGATGAGGAAGGGTTAAACATCGAAATTTTATTAAAATTGAAGCACCAGTATGGGGACGATTTAGTAAACCACTATGAGAGTAAAAATCTTCTAAGAATCACAAAAGAAAGTCTATTTGATTTATCTTCAGAATATAAGACAGATTTTATCATTCCAGGTGCACGTCCTGATGTCATTAATAAAAATAATGTTGAAAAAATAAACGCAATTGCTTTGATACCAGCTGCTAATATCCCTTATGAAAAAGGAACTACTGAAATATTGAAGGAAAGAGGAATTATTGCATTCCCCGATTTTGTAGCGAATGCTGGCGAAATTTTAGCTCTTCTTGTCAATAAGGTTGCTAAAAATGCTGATGAGATTTTTGAATTTGTTAAAACCAAAATCGCGGAAAAAACATTTGATGTGATTCAAGGAGCTACTCAAGATAAAATCTCACCATATGATTTCGCTGTGGAAGACTCCATGAATGAACTTAAAAAGAAACTTAAGAGAAAAAAAAATTCCTTGGAAAAATTAAATAATAGATATCAGTAATTAAATTTTATTTGAATTTGATACTTTTTTGAGCAATCCTTTTATATAGTTAACTTCGGGAGGATTATGTTGTAAAATCTTTTCATAAAGTTGATGAGCTTCACGATTTTCTGGTGCAATCTCTAATAAATAATTACAAAAATCTAACGCAAAATCAAAATCATCCAATTCATACAACTTTAAGCTTGCTATATACCAAGATTCAATATTGGTTTGATCCTCTTCAATAACAATCTGAAAATGCTTATTAAAATCCATGTGTCCTTGGATATAATTTGAAATATTTTTTATAACACCTGAATGACCGTCGCATAAAAAATCTACGTTTAAATCAATCAATTTCTGCATGGAGCTGAGATAGTCTTTAATATCACCTCCATGAAATTTTAATGCGGGGCCACCAATATCTCCTGCAAATAAATTTTTTTTTGTATCTAACTCTAAAAGATATGTTACTGCTCCTTCTGCATGACCTGGTGTATGAATGCAGGTTAGTTCATAATCTCCAAAAGTTAAAATTTTATTATCTTTTACCGTATTTGATATTTTGATCGTGCTATAATCATATCCTGGAAAACTCTCTTCAAGACGTTTAGGCTCCATTTTGTGTTCAATTTTTTTAACCGCTAATTCATGAGCATAAAATTTGATTCGTCGATTAAAATTCTTAAGTTCAAAACAAGCACCATAGTGATCTAAATGTTCGTGAGTTATTAGACAATGATTAATGTCTCTCACCGAGAACCCTTTTTCTCCAAGCTCTTGATTATACTTAAGATAAAGACCAGGATCAATTAATACCAATCCCTCATTGCTTTTCGTGTCAATTATATACGGAATACAATCCTGGGCAGGATTAATATTTTCAATTGCATAAACATTATCTACAATTTCTTTCATTTTCTATCAGATTTGTGATTATATAATATAAATTCTCTAACTGAATTAAAATAAAGAATTCTGCAAATTTATAGTTTAAACTCGTGAAGTTCCATTGAAGTTATCACTCAGGATGTAAATTTCCAATCCCTCCTATGTCTAATCATTTTATCTCAGAAATATTAAAAATTTATATATACCTTAATCCAAATAAAAATAAATTAAAATTTAATTAGGAAATCAAGTGAAAAAATATGGTTGAAGATAAAGAATTAAAACGTGGACTCAATCTACCAATGGCGATCTTCATAATCGTTGGCATGGTCATTGGTTCATCGATCTGGGTTTCACCCGCTGCATATTTAGCTGAGACAGGACCGGGTATTTTTCTATGTTATTTAATTGCCGTTATACCAGCAATCTTTGTAGCATATATCTGTGCATATTTAGGTTCCGCTTTTCCTGTTGCGGGGGGTTCATATGTGCTCACATCAAGGATAACTGGAGCATTTGGTGGATTCATGACTGTATGGTTGATCATACTTGCAGTTGGATCTACACTTGCATACTTATCAGCAACATTAGGAGTCTTTTTAGCTCAAGCATTTTTAATCCCAGCAGAATCGGAAATGTTATTTGTAATGACCGTGGGAATAATTGTGTTGGTAGCATTCTATTTCCTCAATTGGATCAAGGTTGCCCTCTCAGGGTTAATAGAATTAATTATAACACTATTTGGGGATATTTTAGTGATGATAATTTTCATCATTGCCGCCATTCCAGCATTTAATCCCTCTAATTTCAGCAATATATTCCCCTTAGGAATTAGTCCTATTCTTTTTACGTCTCTAATTTTCTACTTTTCTTATATCGGATTTACGTTGATCTTAGATGTCGCTGGAGAAGTAAAAAATCCAAAAAAAAATATACCTCGAGCATTATTAATAAGTATAATTATACTTACAGTATTGTACACGGTTCAAGCACTAATGGTAGCAGGTGCTCATCAATGGGATATTCCAATTGGAACGGTAATTGAGTTAGTAATTTCTGGAAGTTTATTACCTCAAGGTATGGTCATGTTTATTGCGATTTTAATAGCTGTAGCTATAGCTTCAACTTTACATCCCTCGTATATGGCTTATTCTCGTGATATCATGATGATTGGAAGAGAGGAATTGTTCCCCAAAAAATTGTCGACGCTACATAAAAAATATAACACCCCAATTCCTGCTTTAACGCTGTTATTCATCGTTGGGTTTATATGCTTGATCACGTTTATACCTCTTCTTGGTCCATCATACGGAATAGAAATTGCAGCTGCTTTATTAAGTGGTGTTGTAGCTGTAGTCGTGCTCATCATTCAAGTACCTTTATGTATTGCTGCTATGACTTTTAAGAGAAAGTTCCCTGAATTGCACGAAAATGCAGGATTTAAACCATCTCCAATGGCACTTAAAATCGTTGGAGTTCTTGGGTCAATATTCTCTTTACTATTTTTGGTGCTCTTGTTAGCTGATCCAGATGCAGGCTTAATAATCTCTCTTGTAGTATTTCCATTTGCAGGTGTTGGAGTCATCTTATTCTTGATAAGACGTGCTCAACTAAAAAAGCGGGGTATAGATTACAAGAGCGTGATGAAAAAGATTCCCGAATCGGTATCTATGGATGAAGGAGTTCCAAGTAAGATTGAACGATTAGCTACGGAAAAATAGTTACAAAGATAATTTTTTTTCTTTTTTTTAATATTCTAATCAACATAAAACATAACTATCATTTTTTTCTTCAATTAATCCTTGTGATAGAAATTTATCGATGTGTTTTCTAATCATGATCAATTCTGCGATGATTTCAAATTCTTCATAATAATATTTTTTATAAATCAAATTCTTTTTCTTGAAAGCTTCAATTGTTATGGGATCATGTTCATTAAAACATGCCAAAATGCGCTCATCTCTTTGATTTAAAATAGTTCTGAATTTTTTAAGTTCTTCTTTTATAGTGCGTCTGCCAATAATAGGACCTTTATGTCCTGTAACGACAATATCAAATTCCATGTTCAATAATCTATCAATTGAATTTTCAAAATTCGCGAGGTCTGCATCAATATTTCCATAATAAGGCAGTTTAGAAAGATCAATATCTCCAAAAAACCCTATTTTAGAACGTGGTTCATGAAAAGCACAATGACCTGCGGTATGCCCTGGAGTGAATAACACTTGCAAATGAATATCTTCACTGATCTTAAAAATATCTCCTTCATCAATGGTTTTATCAATTGAAGTGTTTTGAATTTTCAGGTAAGTGAATAAATTCTTTAAATCTTCTCCAATTGACATGCCATCTACCATGTAATAAGGAATCATTTTGTTTACATCCTCAATGATGTGTTTATCCTTAACATGAGAATAAAATTTCGCATTTGGAAACAAATAATTACCATGAAGATGATCTTCGTGCCAGTGGCTCAAAATTACATGATTAATCTCAAACTGCTTTTTGACTTTTCTTAACACCTTCCCAGACACGCCTGTATCAATGAGATGATCTCCAATCAATAGTGAATTAGAATTAGGATATCGTGCGTTCTTATCACCCTTAATGAAATAAATAGAATCGTCAGATAAAGACTGAATAAAATCATCCAATTATAATCAACCTCAATTAAAACTGAAAAAGGAAAGTTGAGAATAGTCTTAAACTTTTTGGTTCTACTATTATAGGAGAATTTTTTTTTCAGGATCCATCCACTATAAACACTGAAAATATAGACATTGAAAAGAAAAAATTTGTTAATTTTTTTTACAAAAATCTCAAAGAAGACAAAATTTATTACATTTGGATTCTTTTCTAGCTTAGTTTTGGTTTTTTAAAAAAATACTCTTAATATGGTCTTTTTTTCTAAAATTGAATACGGGCTCAATCAAAAGATAGTTTGAGCCAAATAAAAAGCAATAATAAACAGAAGTGTTAAAGAAAGTGACTAAAGGTACAGTAAAGTGGTTCAACTCACGCAAGGGCTTTGGGTTCATTAGCTCAGAAGAAGGATCTGATGTATTTGTTCATTATACTGCATTAGCAGGAG
>Ga0307380_10011143_pt1 | contig 11281 bp, 5 predicted proteins | sample UN3MG_FD_202239 | JGI IMG/M metagenome (GOLD analysis project Ga0307380, IMG submission 202239) | Soil microbial communities from Risofladan, Vaasa, Finland - UN-3 | ecosystem: Environmental > Terrestrial > Soil > Coastal area > Acid sulfate soil | place: Finland: Risofladan, Vaasa | collected... | reverse complement strand
GGCCGGGCCGGGAACGAGCTGCATGGGCGCTCGTCCACCGGTCTCCGGATACTCGACCAGAAGATCCTCCCCAGTACTGGAAAAAGACAATATCGGGCCGGGAGTCCTTTCCACCGCGACATCGGCGATTCCCCGCAGCTGAATCAGGGGTCCCTGCTGTGCATGAAGACTCGCAGCCATTGAAAAGGCGAGCAAGAAGGAGACGGGGGCGATTCTTGTCGGCATCTTCAGCCCTCCTGTATTTCGGGTCGCGACACCTGTCTGCTGGCCGATGCTCGGCGCACTAACGAAGGAGCAATTCCGGGTCAGGCGGCTGGAATTGGTTCAGCAACTCTCTGGCGATGGCCTGAGCAGTCTCTCTCCTGACGTCAAGATGATTCGCGTCGCCGTTGAGCCCGCCATTCCAGCTCGTGTGAAACTCTTCGTTCATCAAGAAGTTCACCTCGAGAATGCAGGCGCGGACGGGATAGTGCTCTGGAGGGCCTTTCCAGAGAAGCGAGTCGCGCAGAGCATCCCTGCGAACAGAAGGGCTGCGAGAAGCCCGGTTCTCACCGTCGGTACACCGCGCCAGGCTTTCGACTTGGGCGTGCTATCTCGATCTGAGCTCGGTCAGATCCGTCCGCAGTACGACCGCCTTGTTCGGGTCCGCCTTGGACTGGCCGAAGGCGTAGAGAAACGGGTTCCTGTAGAAGAACGCGGGTTCGACCCGGGCGGGTGGGTGAGGCTCCACGGGATAAGGTTCGGACTTACGCCACTCCCCATCGGAGCAAAGCATCCAGATGGCGCCGTGCAGGCCCAGAAGAAGATGTTCGCCCGTGTGGAAAAAGAAGTCCGCGCCGCGAAATGCGCGCTCCTCGAAGTAGTTGCAGGTGAAGGTCTGGGTTATTACAACGCGGCTGCCGCCAACTGTCCCACGGTACACAACCTGAGGGCCATCGTGCGTCTCGTTCACGGCCTGCAAGACCGACGGGGGCCAATACTGGCTGTCATAGAAATCATGCTCACTGCCGGAACAGAACAGCCACCCGTAGTGCGTGTCCCCGTGTTTGACCCACCAGACATCCGGCCCCGCCGTTAGATCTACGCATAATCCTTCGACTAGATAGCGAACGGCCTCTTTCTTCTCCTCCAGTTTCATCTCCTTCCACAACTTCTCTCCCTCTTCCAGGGGGAGGTCCTCGCGCTCCCAGTCGCACGCGACGTCAATTCTCTCTACCAGGTCCTCCACTCGGAGAGACTCGGAAATGTTCTGGTAGAGGGCCGCCCTGAGGAGGAGCCGCAAGATGATCGGGTGGGTGTCCGGGCCCGCCCGAGCCGACGCATCGCCCAGAAAAAGATCGAAGAGACCGCTTCTTGTGATGTCGCAGAAGTCCCACTCGCCCCCCGTCAGACGCCGGGATCGTCCGACCCCAAAGACCTCCCCGTGAAGGCCGAGATAGACGGACTTGCCCGTGTCGGCGTACAGGATGGGCTCTACGCCCGCCGGCATGAGCGTGGAGGCAAAGGAATCCCTCTCCGGCCCTTCGTAGAATGCCTTTTCCGTGTCTGGATCATACTCAACGACGCGCAGGGATCCGAGATGATCCCACTGAAGCTCGGGATGCACGCAGCCAAGGCACCATGCGACGAGTCCAAGCAAAACGTGTGTGCGAGCGGCTTGCGCGCGAGTCATTGCGTGAACCTCAGGACCCTTCGGACAAACCTGTCCAAATTGTTCGGGTTGGTCGTCCCAACTTTGCTTTCCGACTCGATGAAGAAATACTCATCTATGCTGTTCATCAGATCGTACCGGAGCCGGGGGTCGCCGAGCGATGGCCTTACGGGCATATGGCCGGTGCGGTAATTCACTTGGAGGTAGTCCCTCGGGACAGTAAAGCCCGCGAGTGTGTCTTCAAAGGGAAGCCACTGCGGTTCGAACAGATATGGATACCCCGCCTTAGGCCTTGTCTGGCGGGCGCCGCCTTGAAGATCGTCAAAGCCAATCTCCCAACCTTTCTCGACGGTCCAGAAACCGCCTTGGCCGAACATCCGGGGGAGGCCTGCGTCGGCTTTCTGAGTCAGCATGAACACGTGGTCGATTCTCAGCGTAGCCTTCGGCCAGCCTTCCACGGCAAGAGTGTCATGATCTTGATAGCACTGAGCGTACTGTATTCCCTCACTGGGGTTCCTATGATAGTTCACGAAGATCATGTCCCCCGGCATCAGTTGATCCCAATCCACGTTTCGAGAGGGGTCGCCGATTGGCCCGCCTGCAATCACCTCACTTGAGATATCCGTTAGCCCCCAGTGACTGCAGAAAGTCGATACGTTCTGCTTTCCCGGCCCGCCCTCATTCTGGACGTCAACGGCGCCGGGATAGAGAATCCAGTGGTCGCCGGGTCCCGCATGATTGGCATCCTTCGGCTCGTATGTATAGCACAGCATCGTTCCCCAACCGGCCTGCCACCCTTTTGGATTCTTCTGAGGCCTGGTCTTCTTGTCAAGCCCGGCATGTGCGGCGTCTTTTGAAGACAAATAGAGCCAGATGGCCATCTTGCAGAAGTCGTCGCAGTCCCCGCGGAATCCGTCGAAAGCACTCGTTGGAGGTTGGTTTGCCAGGTTGTTGCTCACCCAGGTGGAGAAGCCCGAACCGGAGCGGTCACTGGGGTCCTCGGCAGCGAGCTCCTGGGCTGTCGTGCCGTCCTTTATCGACCGCGGCCCGGTTCCTTCGGCCGCCGCGGTCATGTAGAACGAAACGGGCGCTACTTGACCGGCCGATCTGACTAGAACAGAGGGGGTGACGGTCGCGTTGTCGGGCGGGTCGATGAGCAGCGGGACATCGCGGTTGAGGGAACCGAAGTTGAAACAGAAGTCGCCGTGGAATCCCGGGCCGGAGGGGGTATCGACCTGATAGCTGAGGGAAATCTCACCGTCAAGGATGTAGCCGTTCGGCCACGGGTAGAATCCCATGACGGGATCCTCTTCTCCGGCGTCTATCCGGCCATTGTGGTCCGCGTCGTCGACGCCGTCGTTGGCACCGTTGTTGTTTGTGTCGGCCGCGGTTGGATCGGTGTTTTGCTCGGCCGGCGCCAGATCGACCAGGCGGTACCCGAGTGTGTCATGGAGGCCGTCTTGATTGGCGTCCAGGAACGCGGTGCCGGCCATGGTAATCCCGTCGGCAACGAAGGAAGCGACGGGGCCCGCAACTCCCACCTCCAGTCCGTCCAAGAGTGCGTCGTCATCCGTGTCCCGGTCCAAGGGGTCGGTAACGAAGGAAACTTCATACACGCTCCAGCCCGGGATGTCGCTTTCGGCCAGGCCGGAGTCGGGAAAGTCGATCTCCGCCTGGTCGCACCAGTGATCGAGGCGCGTATACGGCCTGGGCATGTGGCTCAGTTTTCCGATTCCGCGGATTTCTTCGCCGTCCATGAGGCCGTCGTCGTCCGAGTCGCGGTCGTGGGGGTTCGTTCCGTAGTGCTGGATCTCGTCGGCGTCGGTCACGCCGTCGGCGTCGGAGTCGACGAGGATTTGGCCGCGCAACTCGCCCTCGGCGAGGAACGGCGCCCACACGCCGGTGTAGACCTGGATGTAGGTCAGGCCGGCCATGACGTTGCTATGGAAGTCCTCGATGTCGCCCATGAACTGCTGACCGTAGAACCACACGCCGGTTTTGTGGGGGCCGTAGGGGAGGGCGTGCAGCAGGTCGATCTGCGCCATGTCTCCTCCGGGAGGGGGACCGTAGATCGCGGAGTGGGCCTCGAACCCAAAGCCGCCCGGGAGGTTGTCGATGAGGCCGCTGTACCAGATGGCGTAGGAGAGCGTGGTCATGTCCCGGTCGAGAACGAAGAACGCGCGGCCGACGGCCGTCGAGGGTTCGGTCGAGGGATCGCTGAAAACGACTTGGTCGCCCGTGAGGGTAGCCTGGAGGCATACGGCGCGGCCAAGGCCGGTCTCGGGCGGGATCCCTGGCGCGGGGACAACGGCGGCCTGGGGCGGAACCCATTCATCGGCGCCGATGTCGACGCGGGAGTCGAACGGCCTGGGCTCCCCCTCGAGGTCCTCGGCGAGTGTTTCGTTGGGGTCGCCGGCGTTGATGCAGACCGACCCGGGGGCGAGATGGAGGTCGCCCTCGAGCAGTGAGAGGAATCCGGGGTCCGCTGTTGAGAAGTTGTGATAGATGGAATCGCCGGCCCATCCTTCGATGCAGGAGTATGTGGGCATTTCGGAGTTCCCGAACTCGTGGTCGATCTGGGCGCGGGAGGAGTAATCCGTGGTCCAGTTATTCCATATGATGCAATCGCGGATCACGGTAGTAATTCCCTCGGTGTCTATGCCGCTGTCGTCGATCGTGCTGTTGCAGTAAGCGACGCCACCTGTGTAGGATGTGTTGCATCCGTTGTCGACAATGGTATTGGCGACGATGGCGGCGTTGCACTGCTGCAAGGCCCCTCCGTTCGTGCCAGCGCGGTTGCTGAAGATGACGTTGTTGCGGATCGTTCCAAAGCACTTGTAGAATCCCCCGCCGTATGATCCATACTCAGAGACTCCGGTCATGTCGGCCACATTGTGGGCTATGATGTTGTCCTCGATTACGCCTTTGCACCACGCCAAGCCGCCACCTCTGCTCGAAGCGTCGATGGTGAATGTCCAGTTGTAGCGAATGACATTGCCTTTGATGTGGGCTCCGGCGTCGGGCCCCGGGAGCAAAGCGCCGCAGCCCAGAAGGCCGCCGGCAAAACACTCGTATTGGCTGATAGAACAGACCGCGTTGTTGAACTCGATGGTGTTGTTGAAGATCTCGCCGTCGCACTCGTAGAGGCCGCCCCCGCCCCAGGTTGCCTGGTTCGAGGAGATGGCGTTGTTTTCGATTCGACCGTCGCAGAATGCCAGTCCCGCGCCGAACTGGGCCGTATTCCATGAGATGGTGTTGTCCTCGATGGCGCCATTGCAGTCTGCAACGGCGCCCCCGTAGTCCGTGGCTTCGTTGTCGATTATGGCGTTGCCGCGAATAGTGGCGGCGCAGCCGTTCCCATTGATGCCGCCGCCGCAGAGGGCGTTTCCGCCCGTAATGGTGAATCCCTCGAGGACGCAGGCCGAAGTCTCGCTGCCGGCGAAAGTCACGACGGAGCCGGTTCCCGTGCCTTGAATGATGGTGTTGGCTACGACGGCCTTATTGTCGGGGTTCTCGGACCTCAGAACAATGTTCTTGCCAAGGAAATTGATGTTCTCATGCCAGACGCCCTGGGCGACGACGATGGTGACGCCGTTGTTGGCGCCGTTGATCCATCCCTGGATTGTGCTTGGCGTGGCGGTCGCAGTGGGCGTGGCCGTTCGCGTTGGAGTCGCAGACGGCGTAGGCGTTCTGGTCGGCGTAGGCGTTCTCGTCGGCGTTCGCGTCGGGGTCGGCGTTCGCGTCGGCGTGGGGGTTGGGGTCGGCGGGTCTTCGAGGTTCGTGGAGTTGGGGTCGATGGAGCGTCGCACGTAGAGGTTGCCCGACGCGTCGATGACGACGGCGGGTGCCGAGGAGGCGTCGCGGAGGACAAAGAGCGGGTTCGGCGGCATGGAAATGGGATCCTGCACCGCGGCGGCGCCCAGGGTTTTCATCCGCCCGATGGGAGCGCCCGTCGTTCGGTTGCTGACCTCAATGAGGGCCACGATCCCGGTTGCGCTCTCGACGATCCAGTTGTTGACGGCGGTGTCAGGCGTGATCTGACTGAGGTTCTGCAGGAGATCGCTCTTGAGAGCGAGATCGCCCGTGTCGTGCATGACGGCGACGTTTTGGCCTTGGCCGTCCACGAATTTCACTTTCTCGCAGTGGCCGGCGGAAGTCAAGAGGGCGGCGGACAGAAAGGCGGCTGCCGCGAGAAGACGCTGGAAGTGGGATTCCGCGAAGAGTCTTGGTCGAGCCATTATGTCCCTCTCCTCCCGGGCCGGGCCTCCATGCCATTCGCTTCCGACGGCTATTCGCCGCAAAGTCGCGAAGCCCCATTCTCGCAGCGCCGCTCTGCTGGAAGGGAAAGCGCCGGCCAGCTGCCGCACTCCAACACTGCGGCACAGGGGCGCCGCAGCCTATTGCGTCGGCGCGAGGGCGTCGAGGCGCGCGAGGATCTCGGCCTGCTTCGTTTCGAGTTGCGCGACCTTGGCTCTCAGAACCTGGATCTCGGCCTCTTGGCGGAGAATGCGGGCCTTCGCCCCGCGCAGGGCGCCCGTGTTGTTTGTGATGATGGCGTTCCAGGCGACGACGGGCGCCTCGCGCCGAAGCCGCGCGGGCAGGTCCTCGGCGATGAAGCCCATCTGGACCGTCTCGTCGCCGATCGGGCGCGACGCGTACTGGAAACGGACCGGCGTCAACTGGTCGAGGTCCTCCCAGGCCTCCGCCTCGGAGACGGCCGTGACGCTCGTTTTGAGGTCGCGGCTCGAGGAGGTGTAAAAGCCGTCCGCGCACACGGGGTCCGTGAACTCGAAGAAACCCATCCCGCCCCCCATTCCGTTGTGGTAGAGGATGCGGGGCCACATCTCGTCGAATTCCCCGAAGTAGACGGCTCCCGCGCCTCCCGGCCCGCTGTAGACGGTGAGAACGCCGCCCACGTCGAGGTCGAGTTGTCCCTCGAGGTCGACGAGCGAGGCGGCCTGGGATCGCATGAGGAAATACCCCGTGGCCATGACTATTCCCGCCGCGAGAACGGCGGCCTTTGTGATTCTCGCACGCATCGGTTTCTTCCTCCTTCGAAGCGGGTCTTGGCTCAAGCGGCTCGGGAAGACCGCGCCGCGGTTCCTGAGCGACGCGCCTCCCTTTTGCCGAAACGCAGGGGGCAACCGAGCCTACCGCCATCTAAAGCGATGATCCCGCGGCCGCTGCGACATTCTCAAGAAGAAAATGCGAAGAAAATCAAGGCCGGTCCTAATCCGTCAGGCGGGTCTCTTCGCTGCGCAAACGCCTGAGTCCTATGCGCTTGGGAGTCGCCCGGCGACGACACGCCGTCCTCGGCCCGTCGGGCCTCACATCTGCGCCCGGGGGAAGACGTTCAGCGCCTTGCGTGCGATCGGTTGGCTGGGGTCCGCGCGCAGGGGGAGATCACGAGGCCTCGGCGTGAATGGCGTCAACCTGGTCGAAGGCGACCGAGACCACGCTCGACACCCCCGTCTCCTGCATCGTGATGCCGTAGAGGGTGTCGGCCAGCTGCATCGTGATCTTGTTGTGGGTGATAATGATGAATTGCGACCGCTGGCTGAATTCGTGAAGCATCGCGCGGAAACGCATCACGTTCGGGTCGTCCAGCGGCGCGTCGATCTCGTCCATCACGCAGAATGGACTCGGCTTGTACATGAAGATCGCAAACATCAGCGAAACGGCGGTGAGCGCTTGCTCGCCTCCGGAAAGAAGGGAGATGCTGCGCAGCTTCTTGCCCGGAGGCTGAGCCACGATCTCGATGCCGCCCTCCAACAAGGGATCCCCGTCCTCGATCTCCTGCAACAAGAGATCCGCCTTGCCGCCGCCGAAGAGCCGGCGGTACACGCCGATGAAATTCTCGCGAATGTGTTCGAAAGCGTCCCAGAAAAGCCGTTGCGTCGTCTTGTCGATCGTGGCGATGGTGTCGCGCAGGGAGGCGCGCGCCTGAACCAGGTCCCGTTCCTGGGCGGTCAGGAACTCGTAGCGCTCGTTCTCCTCCTCGTACTCCACCAACGCGCCCATGTTGATGTTGTCGCCCATCTTGCGCAGATCGGCCATCAGATCATCGTACTCTTCCTCGAGATCCGCCCGATCCTCCTCGACTTCACCGACCTCGCGCGTCAGGTCCTCGAGCGACAGGTCGAACTTCTCGCGCGCCCGCTCCCGCAAGTTCTCGAGCTTCGCCTGAGCGTTCACCAACTCCACCTGGGCCTCGCCCTGCCGGTTGGAGGCGACGTTGAACTCCTGAAGCAACTTCGCCGCCTGGTCGCTCATCTCGTGAATCGCGAGCTGCGCCCGCTCCTTTTCCTCCGCCGCCGCTCTTTGGCGCCCGGCGATCTGCTCCACTTCCGTCTCCAATCCCCGCCGCTCATCCTCGACGCGCCGCGCCTGGTCCAGATGCGCGCGCGCTTCCTCTTGCGCACGCGCTTGCTCGGCGCGCAGCTGGCCGATGCGTCGCTCCTGGCTCTGGCGCTCGCCGAACAAGGCGTGGGCGTTCTCGCGCAGATGCGCGGCGCGCGTTTTCAGCCGTGTGATCTCCTGGTCCGCCAGACTGACGTCGTTGCCCAGCCGGTCGACTTCTTCGTTCCGGCCGTACACGGCCTCCTCCATCAAAGCGAGGTCGTCGCGCCGTTGCTCGATCTCGCCGGCCAGACGCGCGAGCGCCGCATCGCACCGGTCCCGCTCGGCGGCATGGCGAGTGGAACCTTCCCGGTTCGCCTCGGCCTTGGCGGTCAATTCTTCCAGAAGCTTGCGACGACCCTCGCGGGCGTCGCGTTGGGCCGCCAGTTCCGTTTCCCTGCGGCCGAGTTCCAGGCGCAAGTCGCCGATCTCTTCGCGCAGCCGCGCCGCCGTCGCCTCATGATCCACGATCGCCTGCTCGCGCTCCTTCATGCGGCCTCGCAGCTGCGATTCCGCTTCTTCGAGCTCTTGCACGTCGCGCGCGAGATCCTCCATCTCGCGCTGGCGCGTCACAATCTGGGACCGATTCCGGCTTCCGCCCGTCATGGCGCCCGACGGCGAGGTCAGCTGCCCGTCCAGGGTCACGTACCGGTGACGCTGGCCCGAACGAAGCAGCTCGAGGGAGACATCGACGTTCTCGGTAACGATCGTGCGCCCCAAGAGATAGGCCACGGCCCTCTCGATCGTTCCGTCGTAGGCGACCAGCTGCGAAGCCAAGCCCAGAACGCCGGGTCGACCCAGGAGGGCGCCGATCTCCGGCGCCAGCTCACGCGCCTGAATGATGTCGAGGGGAAGAAAGGTGGCGCGGCCCGCGCCGCCCGTTTTGAGAAACTCGATCGCCCTTTTCGCGCAGTCGGCCGAATGCGTAATAATATCTTGCACGTGGTTGCCCAGAGCGACTTCCACCGCGAGATCGTGCTCGGCCTGGATTGCACGAATCATCTCGGGAACGACGCCGACGACGCCGTCGAGACGGCCTTTGCCCGCCGCCACCATGACGGCTTTGACCCCCGCGTAGTAGCCCTCGTAGTCGCTCGCAAGGCGCTCCAGAGCTCGCAGTCGCGAACGCGACTCGTGCAACTGGCGCTCCGCCTCGCGGTGCTCGCCTCGCAGGCGGTCGTGGGCCTGCGCCGCGGCCGACGCCCGCTGCTTCGCCGCCTCGCGCTCCTGCTCCAAACGTTTCAAGTCCCGGCAACGAGAATCGATTTCCCCGCGCTTCGCCTCGATCCGCCCTTCGAGACAAGCGATCGCCTCCTCGTGCTCCCGCTTTTGCCGCTCGGAGTCCGCCTCGAAGGCTCTCGCCTGTTCCAGAAGCAATTGCAGGCGACTCCGTTCGTTGCGCAGACGCATGACCTCGTCCGCGATCGTCTCGAGCGCCTTGCGCAACTCGCGCATATTCTTCCGCGTCGCCTCGCCGTCGGCCCGCAGGCGCTCGTACTCCGCGCGACGGGCGTTCTGCCGGGACTCCAGAGCGATGCGCTGGACGGTCAGTCGCGCCTCCTCCGCGTTGATCTCCGCGAGATTGGCCGCCAACTCCTCCCCGCGCAAGGCGACTTCCGCAATCTGATTCTCGATGTCCCCTGCGCGACGCCGCTCTCCCTCGGCCAAACCCCGCAGTCGGACGATCTCGTTGGCCGCGTCGCTGATATACTGGCGTTGATCTTCCTTTTGTATCGAGAGATCGCGCAGGGCGCCGTCGGCCGTCTCGACCTGAAGCTGCAACTCCTCGCGCCGCGCCTGAACGCTGTCGTTGCGCGCGCGAACCGCGGCCAGATGGTCGTTCGCTCCGCCAAACTCCTTTTCCAGCTTTTTCAGATCCTTCAGCAGATGGCCGGAGCCAAGAACGAGCAACTTCTTGTCGACGGCGTCCAGCGCCTCGCGCAGGCCTTTGTAACGCTCCGCCTTCGAAGCCTGGCGCTTCAAACTGATGCACCGCGTGCGGCATTCGGCGATCCGATCCGCCAGACGAACCAGGTCCTGCTCGGTCCGGTCCAGCTTGCGCAACGCTTCGGCCTTGCGCGTGCGGTACTTCGAAATCCCCGCGGCTTCCTCGAACAGAAGACGGCGATCCTCCGGCTTGCTCCGCACGATCTCACCCACGCGGCCCTGCTCCATGATCGAGTACGACTCGGTCCCGACGCCGGTGCCGAGGAACAACTCATGAATGTCGCGCAGACGGCACGGGGTCTTGTTTATCAGGTATTCGCTCTCGCCCGACCGGTAGAGGCGTCGCGAGACGCTCACTTCCGAGAAATCGATCGGCAGCCGCCGATCTTCGTTCTCGATCACGAGAGTCACCTGGGCGCAACCCATCGGCTTGTAGGTGGCCGAGCCTTGGAAGATGACGTCCCCCATTCTGTTTCCGCGCAGACTCTTGGCGCTCTGTTCGCCCAGCACCCACCTCACCGCGTCGAAAATGTTCGATTTTCCGCAGCCGTTGGGCCCGACGATCACGGTTACGCCCGGCAGGAAATCGACGACCGTCTTGGTGGCGAAGGACTTGAAGCCGGTCATCTCGATGCGCTTGAAGAACATGGTCACGGTCCTCGAGGAAATATGCGGAATAAGCAGATCAACAGGATCTTGGCCCGCCCTTTTCTGAGACGGCGCCTTACAAACCGGGAGCCTGACAAGTGAATTCGCTTGACCGGAGCGTTCGCACGAACGGCAAGCGCTCCTCCAAATGCCTCCTCCCGCAAGCGTCGGCTTGCGCTGGTTTTCTGGCTCTCACCCAAAGATGACGCCCCCCTAAGCCGGGGAGCTACAACATCTTGACGCGCACCGTATCGGACACCCTATATGTAGTCAAGAGAATAATGCAGGCGATAGTGCCGGCGAGCAAGCGCGGGCGCGCCCCTCGACTCGCCGGACTGGCCCGCGGTTCGAGGTCGCGGTTCGACCGGGTGACATTTCGCTTGAATTCCCCGTCCCACGCGACTATAAGACGCTTTCGCCCGCCCCGAGACGAGGGGGCAGCGCCCGCCGAGTAATGTGCCGGGGTGGCGGAAGTTGGTAGACGCGCAAGACTAAGGATCTTGTGGGAGCAATCCTGTCCGGGTTCAAGTCCCGGTCCCGGCACCATCGATTGTCCTTGAGTTAAAGAGTTGGGTCAGAGGAAGCGCGCTTTTCTCGGGAGTCCCATTGCTCCCGATGAGCCGCCCTGAGACGCGA
>Ga0307380_10011142_pt1 | contig 11282 bp, 9 predicted proteins | sample UN3MG_FD_202239 | JGI IMG/M metagenome (GOLD analysis project Ga0307380, IMG submission 202239) | Soil microbial communities from Risofladan, Vaasa, Finland - UN-3 | ecosystem: Environmental > Terrestrial > Soil > Coastal area > Acid sulfate soil | place: Finland: Risofladan, Vaasa | collected... | reverse complement strand
TAGAGTGCCTTGGCCTTCGGCGGTCCACAGCGTGTCGCCCGTGGGGAGCGCCAGATCGCCGGAGCCCGACCCGACATAGCCGCTTTCGGCGTAATAGGCGTGCGGGTCGCCGGCTGGCGACAGAAGAGTGACCAGAGCGCTGTCGGGCTCGACGGTGATGCGGTAGTCCTTGAGGATCAGGTCGTCGATGCGTGCGCCTTTGAGCGCGATGGACCCTTTGACGCTAGGCGTGTCGATGGCGATGCGCGGCGAGGCGGCCAGGGCCTCTTCGCGGGTTAGTCCGGTCGCCGTGCCCGCGGGCTCCGGCGCCTGGCTTGCGCCCGGTTGCGGCACACTGCCGCCGACCTGGGGCGTCTCGCCGCCGGCGCCGGGTTTCGGCAGGCCCTGATCGCTCTGCTGCTGGTCCTGCGCCAGTTCCTGGTCGGACGGCGTGTCCGGCACGAAAAAGAACTGCCAGGAGAACAGCACGACCATCGACAGCACGATGGCGAGGATAAAATTGCGGTTGTTCTCGTCCATGTCGCTTTCAGCTCAAGGGCCGCTTGGTCCGCGATGCGCGAAGGGAAGAAGCTTGTTGGGTCAGGATTTGCGGCGCGTCTTTGTCGAAGAAGGCTCGTGTACCTTGGCTAGCGCGCGTTCTAGATCCTTGATCAACCCGGTGAAGGGCCGTTGTACCGTGCCTCCCCGTGCGATCAACACATAATCATAGCCTTCTGTCGCGTGAGAGGGCCCGCTGAGCCGCACCGCCTCTTTGAGACGGCGGCGCGCCCGGTTGCGGACGACCGCCCCACCGAGGCTTTTGGTCGCGGTAAAGCCGAAGCGGGCGAGCGGGGCCGGCCCCGCTTCGGGCGCAGCCCGGTGGCGCGCCTGCAGCACGAGCGAGGGCGTGGCGAAGCGCGTTCCACCCTTCACATAGAGGAATTCTGAGCGGGTCTTGAGACGTCCGATGGCCGTCACCGGGGTGAGGCGGCGTGCCGACTAAGCCGAAAGGCGCTTGCGCCCTTTGGCTCTGCGCCGCGAGATCACCTTCCGGCCGGCTTTCGTTGCCATCCGGGCGCGAAAACCGTGACGCCGCTTGCGGACGAGCCGCGATGGTTGGTAGGTGCGTTTCAAGGACTTATCTCCTGCCTGCCGTCCACGCCACGGTGATTTTCGGGCGGGCCTTGGAGGCTTAAAGCTTCGGGCAGCTTATAGGTTGCCGACCGGCGCAAGTCAACAAACCAAGGGGCATTTCCGCTGTCGCCATCCCTGCCGACCAGGTGTGCCGCCGCTGCAAACTCCGTTAATTGGGTTAAGGCCCCGCCAACGCAGCTGCCGCGCCAGCCGCCCAAGCCAGCCCATTTGTTGCCGGAACCGTCAGGCGGCCAAAGGCCGGTTTGTGCATCACGCCGAGTGACGGACCATCACAATGGCGAGAAAGGCCATTACCGGCGCCTGTGGCGTCTGCCTATGTCTTGGCTTAGGGCAGGCAAGGAGTAGTCTTGAGCATGGATACCGTATCGGACATGGCACGCGGCGCCGCGGGCTGGCTTAAGCGCCTGTGGCCCCTTCTGCTGCTTCTGGCCGCCGGCAGTCTCATCCTCGCCATGGGCTGGCACCGCTACCTCACGCTCGAGCACCTGGCCGCCAACCGGGAAACCTTGCGCGCTATCATCCAGGGTCATCTGTACCTGTCGCTGGCCGCCTTCGTCGCCCTCTACGCCGTAACGGTCGCCTTGTCGCTCCCCGGCGGCGCGGTCCTGACCATCGCCGGCGGCTTTCTGTTCGGCTGGTTCGTGGGCGGCGCGACGTCGGTGATCGGGGCTACCCTCGGGGCCACCGTGGTGTTCATCGTCGCCCGGAGCACGTTGCGGGACGTGCTCGTGGCGCGGGCCGGCCCGGCACTGAAACGGTTCGGCGAGGGTTTTCGCGAGGACGCATTCAGCTATCTTCTGTTTTTGCGGCTCGTGCCGATCTTCCCGTTTTGGCTGGTCAATCTTGCGCCGGGTCTTCTCGGGGTGCGCTTTGCCACCTATGTTGTGACCACCTTCCTTGGCATTATCCCGGGAACATTTGCTTTTGCGCTGGCTGGGAACGGCCTCGACAGCGTTATCGAGGCGCAGCAATCTGCTCACCAATCCTGCCTTGCAAAGGCTGGCGAGGGGGCTCAAGAGTCCTGCCCATCGGGGCTCGACCCGAATGCATTGCTGACGCCTGAGCTAATTGCTGGATTGGTGGCACTTGGCCTCGTGTCGCTGATCCCGGTGGGGTTAAAATGGTTCAGGCGCCGGGCCGCCTAACGCGTTTATGGGGGACTAGACGATCATGGAAGAGGTTCTGAAGCCCGACCTCTGCGTCATCGGCGCGGGCTCAGGGGGCCTTTCGGTAGCATCGGCGGCGGCCCAGTTCGGCGTGCCGGTCGTGCTCATCGAAAAGGGCCTCATGGGGGGCGACTGCCTCAACTATGGCTGTGTTCCGTCCAAGGCGCTGCTCGCGGCGGGCAAACGCGCGGACGCGGTGCGCACCGCCGCCACCTTCGGCATCGAAGTGCTCGAGGCGCAGATCGACCATCGCGGCATCTACGACCACGTCCATGGTGCCATTGCCGCCATCGCGCCGAATGACAGTGTTGAACGCTTCACCGGGCTCGGCGTCCGCGTGATACAGGCGCAAGCGAACTTTCTCGACAAGTTCACCGTGGAGGCCGGCCGCGTGCTGGTCCGCGCCCGCCGCTTCGTCATCGCCACCGGCTCCTCGCCGACGATCCCCTCGATCCCGGGGCTCGACGAAGTCCCCTATCTCACCAACGAGACCATTTTCGACGTCAGCGAGCGCATTCAGCATCTGATCGTCTTGGGCGGCGGCCCGATTGGGCTTGAGCTCGGCCAGGCCCATCGTATGCTCGGATCCTACGTCACAATTTTCGACACCGCCGATTTCCTCGTTCACGAGGATCCGGAGGCCGCCAAGGTGCTGCTCAAGCGGCTCGAGGACACCGAGGTCGTGCTCTATCCCAACACAAGGGTGGAACGCATCGAGCCGTCCGTGCAGGGCGTCGCCGTGCATTTCCATAAAGACGGCGAGAGCGTCATCATCAAAGGCTCGCATCTCCTCGTCGCGACCGGCCGTAAGCCGAGCCTGAAACAGCTCAGTCTCGACCGCGCCGGCATCGCCCACACCGCCGACGGCATCAAGGTCAACGAGCAGCTCAGGACGTCCAATCGCCGGATCTATGCCATTGGCGATTCGATCGGCGGGCCGCAGTTCACCCACCTCGCCAACTATCATGCCGGCATCGTCATCAAGAACGCGCTGTTCCGCCTCAAGCCTGATGTCAGCGCGGCGACCATTCCCCGGGTCATCTACACCGATCCGGAGCTTGCGCAGATCGGTCTCACGGAAGCGGAGGCTCATAAGAAGTATCGGCGCATCCGCATCTTCCGCGCGCCTTACTCGGACAACGATCGGGCCCAGTGCGAGCGCAAGACCGAAGGCTTTATCAAGGTCATCACCAAGAAGGATGGCACCATCCTCGGCGTCACCATCGTCGGCGCCGAAGCCGGCGAGCTGCTCCAGCTGTGGATCGTGGCCATGGCCAAGGACATCCGCATCGGCGACCTGATCTCCCTGGTGCTGCCCTATCCGACACTGTCGGAGCTCTCAAAAAAGGTGGCTTACGCCTATTATCAGCCCACCCTGACCAAAGGCTGGCTGCGCACCATCATCGGCTTGTTGCGCCGTTTGGGCTAACCGCCAGATTTGCGGAAAACCGACTGATTTTCGGCTAGAATTAGGGCTTCGGCGTTAGACTCCGCGCCTGACGGCCCGAGATGACTTTTTGCGAGCGTCCTGACGTGAACGACGAAGCTCCACGCAAAGTGCCGGCAACCGCGCATCTGTCCCGCCATGTGCCGGGGTTGTCGGCCAAGCTGCTGCTGCTCACCATCCTCTTCGTCATGGTGGCGGAGGTGCTTGTCTTCGTGCCGTCGGTTTCTAATTTCCGCCGCCAATGGCTGATGGAGCGGCTGGCCGCGGCGCAGATCGCCTCGCTGGCGGCCGAGGCTGCGCCAGGCGGCAAACTGCCCGACACGCTCCGCGACGAGTTGCTCGACAGCGCCAAGGTGAAGGCCATCGCCGTGAAGCGGGCGAACTCCCGCGTACTCATCATCGAGATGGACATGCCGACCGAGATCGGCGCCTCTTTCGATCTTCGCAATGCGTCTTGGCTCAGCCTGATCACCGATGCGCTGATGGTCTATGTCGGTCCCGACGATCGCGTCATCCGGGTCGTCGGCGAACCGGGCTTCAATAAGGGTGAGACCATCGACGTGGTCATGGGCGAGGGGCCGCTCAAGACGGCGATGCTCGGTTACGGGCTCGATATTCTTGGATTGTCGATCCTCATCTCGATCATCACCGCGACGCTGGTCTATCTCGCCCTCGATGCGCTGCTGGTGAAGCCCATGACCAAGCTCACCTGGAACATGGTGCGCTTCGCCGAGAAGCCCGAGGATCCGAGCCGGATTATCGCGCCCTCGTCGCGCCGCGACGAGATCGGCACCGCCCAGCGCGAGCTCTCGGCCATGCAGCATGAGTTGTCGGAAACGCTGTCGCAGAAGACGAGGCTCGCAGCGCTGGGCCTGGCCGTCAGCAAGATCAGTCACGACTTGCGCAATATGCTGTCGAGCGCCCAGCTCCTCTCCGACCGTCTGGCTGAGGTCAACGATCCGACAGTGCAGCGGCTCGTGCCCAAGCTGATCGCTTCGCTCGACCGCGCCATCCGGCTCTGCGTCCATACGCTGGATTTCGGTCAGGCCCAGGAGGCGCCGCCGCGGCGCCGGCGCTTCGAACTCGGGCCGCTGGTGAGCGAGGTCGGCGACAGCCTCGGTCTGCCGCGCAAGGACCTGATCGCCTGGAACCTCGATATTGAAGACGAACTCGAGGTCGACGCAGACCGCGACCAGCTCTATCGGGTCTTGAGCAATCTCTGCCGCAACGCCGTGCAGGCGCTGGAAAGCGATGGCGGCCGCTCAGGTGAGATCATGGTCGTGGCCCGCCGCGAAGGCGCCGTGGCCATCGTCGACGTGACCGACACAGGGCCCGGCGTGCCGGAGAAGGCGCAGGCCCGCCTGTTTCAAGCGTTTCAAACGGTCTCGCGAAAAGGTGGCTCGGGTCTTGGGCTGGCCATCGCCGCCGAGCTGGTGCAAGCGCATGGCGGCCAAATTGAGCTGCACCGGAACAACGGCGGCGCCACCTTCCGCGTCACCATTCCCGACAGTGTCGTCGAGCTGGGACGGGCAAGGCAGCGCCGCGCGTAAGCGTCAGGCGTCCAAGTATCAGGCGTCCAAGTATCAGGCGTCGTTACTCGACCTTCTTGGCGGCCACAGGCTCGCCGTCGGCGGTCCCGCCCTTGTAGGCGGTCTTGGTGTAGGTATCGCCGTCCTTGGCGATCTTGGTGGCCCAATCGTCGGACCAAGTAACCATCACGCCGCCGCCTTCTTCTTTCCATGAGCCCGTCAGGGTCTCATCCGCGCGGGTGCCGGAAGCCGCGCCGTCTTCGGCGAGGGTGATGGTCATCGGCTGGCCTTGGGTATCCGTGGTCTCGTATTTGCCGGCGAAGGCGCTGTTTGCCCCATCGCAGCTCGCCAGGCCGAGGGCGAGGACGGCGGCGAAGAGAACGGCGGAGGCATAGCTAAGAAAACGGTGCATGAGTGCTTCTCCCTAATTGTTGTCGGCGCAACATAGCTGAAAACTATTTCGATTCGGCCAAGGTTCCCAAGTTCTGCAAGGTTTCCAATGATTGGCCATCGGACCCGGCGCCGGTCGTCAGTCTTGCCTTCGGTCGTCCGAGGTATTAGGTAGGCCCCCTGCCTGCCCCACGCCCTTGTGGAGCGGAACGGTCGGCAAACGCGCCCGTAGCTCAGCTGGATAGAGCACCAGACTACGAATCTGGGGGTCAGAGGTTCGAATCCTTTCGGGCGCGCCATTACCCACCATTCTCTCCAAAAAAGGCCATGAGAATGCCGCGTGGGGCTGTAGACTGACCGTACATCCAGCGATGGGCGAATCGCCGAGAGACAATGGGGCGCTTAGGTCCGAATGGCACACCGCGGTAAGCACAGCGGATTAGCCGCCACGCGCACGATCAGTCTGGCCGGTTCGGCCCTGACCTGTCCTTGCCATGTCTGCGCCTTTTATGACGGCACCGACGAGCAATATGACGTGCTCTTGCCATTCCTCAAAGAGGGACTGGAGGCTGGCGATCGGGCGCTGACATTTGTTGACGCGCACCAACGCAAGGATCGGATTGAGCGGCTTCGCCGTGGCGGCGTCGACGTTGCGGAATCCGAGCGCAACGGTCAGCTCAAAATCGAGACTTGGGACAATCTGTATTTGCGCGGTGGCCGGTTCGAGCCGGCGGCCATGATCTAGCTGATCCAAGACACGATCAACACCGGACGCCGGCGGGGTTTCAAGCGGACCAGGGCTTGGGCCGACATGGAATGGGCGCTGCAAGATGCGCCCGGTGTGGAGAAGTTGGCGATCTATGAGAGTCGCCTGAATTTCGTCCTACCCCTCTACAGCGACGCCGTCGTCTGCGCCTACGACACGTCCCGCTTCTCCGCATCCGTGCTCGAGGACGTGGCCCCCGCCCCCCCCATTTGCTTGCCGACGGCGTTGTGCAGGCGAACCCGAATTATGTGCGGCCCGAACTGCTGGTGCCGGAGCTCGAGAGCCGGCTGGCGTAATCGCGTCTATTCGCCGGGGGCGGGCGACGTCGCCATGGCGGGTGACTTTTCCTTCGCGCCATAGCCCGCAATGCGGAACACGGCGATGGACAGTGCCGGCAGGAAAGTCAGCGTGATGATTGCCGTGCCGAGAATGCCGAAAAGCACGATGGCGCCGACGCCGCGATAGAGTTCCGTGCCGGCGCCGGGGATGAACACCAGCGGCGCCAGCCCGCAAATGGTCGTCACCGTGGACATGGCGATCGGCCTGAGCCGCGACGACACCGCTTCCATCACCGCCGCCTTCGCATCGAGCCCCATGTCACGCACATTGTAGAGCGCCCGATCGACGATCAGGATCGGGTTGTTCACCACCGTGCCCATGAGAATGAGGAAGCCGAGCATGGTGATCATGTCGAAGGGCTGGATGATCGGATCGAGGCCGAAGCGCGGCAGGAGTGCCCCCACCCAATTCATCAGCGCCAGCCCCACGAGACCGCCGGCGACACCAAGCGGAATGGTGGTCATGATCAGCAGCGGATAGCCCCAATTGGTGAAGATGGCGACGAGCAGCAGATAGATGATGACCACCGCCACGATGTAGTTGCTGGCGAGCGCGCTGCGCGTCGCGTCGAGCTGATCGGAGGCGCCGGAGATCGTCATGCTGACGTCGAAGGGCACTTCGCCGTTGCGCCGCATGTGTTCCACGAGCTGGTTGCGGACGATCTCCACACCGGTTTCCAGCGCCACGTTCTCCGGCGGGATGATGTTGAGCGTGACGGTCCGCTTGCCGTTGATGCGCCGGATGGTGCTGGTGTCGACCGTCTCCCTGATGTCGGCTACGGCCGAGAGCGGCACGATGGCGCCTTGCGGGGTGTAGACCGGCATCTGGCCGAGCGTGTCGAGCTCGGTGCGAAGGGCGTCCTTGTTGTAGAAATAGATGTCGATCTTCTCGTCGTCGCGGAAGAACTCGCCCACATAGGCGCCGTCGGTCAGCGCCGCCACCGTGAAGCCGACATCGTCCGCGGTCATGCCGAGCTCCGCCGCACGGTCCCATTTGGGGCGCACCTCGATCAACGGCTGTGACAGGGTCAGCGTCGGGGGATTGGCCTGGATGCGCGGATCTTCGAAAATCTCGCCGGCGCGGCGGTAAGCGGTCGAGGCGACGTTATAGACGTCCTCCAACCGCCGCCCCGAGATGTCCAGGCTGACGCTGCGCGTGCCGCCGTCATTGCTCGTGATGATCGAGCCGCGCGACACGAAGGCGCGCATGCCGGCATAGGTCTGGTATTTGCGGGTGAGGACCTTCATCAACGCATCGATGTCGCCGGTATCCACGGTCTCGGCGACGATCCGCAAGCCGTCGGCCTCGACCCGCAGGAACAGATACCGGAGAGCCGGGACCTCGACCTCACCGCGTTTGAAACGCTCGGGATCGTCTTTGACGAACGGCAGGAGATAGGCTTTCAGGTCCTCGCCGATCTCCGCCATGGTCTCCAGATTATAGCCGGGCGGCGCGTTCAGCCGGGCGAACACCTTGGGTTCGTCACCTTCCGGCAGATACTCGGCCGGTGGCGTCAGCAGCAGGATCACCGCGGCGCTCGCGCCCGCGGCCCCGACAATACAGAACAGGCGGCGGAACCATCCCGCCATGAGCCACCCGACCGCCTTGACGATGGCGCCGTCGGCGCGATCGGCCGCCTTGTTGTCTTGTGGCGTCAGGTCGAAATGCGCCGCCGCGGTGGGCACCACGGTAATGGCCACGACCATCGAGGCGAGGATCGAGGCCGACACCGCGATGGCGATGTCGGAGTAAAGCTGGCCCGCCTCTTCGTGGATGAACACCACCGGGATGAACACCAGCACCGTGGTCAGCGTCGAGGCGAGTACCGCGGCCCACACCTTGCGCACGCCCTCGATGGCTGCACGCATGCGCCCCAGCCCGCGCCGCCGTTCCAAGTCGATGCTCTCGAGCACGACGATGGTGTTGTCGAGCGTCATGCCGATGGCGAAGGCCACGCCGGCCAGCGAGATGACGTTGACGGTGCGCCCCGCCAGCATTAGCCCGATAAACGCGGCGATGGTGCAGATCGGAATGCCGATCACGCCGACCACCGTTGCCTTGGCGGAGCGCAGGAACAGATACATCACCAGTGTCGCCAGCACCGCCCCGATGGCGAGATTGGTCCACACATTGCGGATCGAGGCATCGACATAGGTGACGTCGTCGGTGGTCAACTCGAGTTCCATGCCCGCCGGGCGAAGCACCTCACGGTTGATCGCGTCCATCTCTCCGAGCACCGCCTCCTTGATGGCGATAACGTTGGAGCCGGCCTCGCGGCGAATGGCCAAGAAGATGATGGGCCGGCCGTTCACATAGGCGCGCTGGTAGATCTCGAAATGGCCGAGCCGCACGTCGGCGACATCGGAGAGCCGTATAATGGTGCCGCCGCGCCGGGCGATGATCAGGTCCTTGAGCGAGTCGGGATCGTCGAAGCGGCCGATCGTGCGCAGGAGATAGCGCCGCTTGCCGCTCTCGATCTCGCCACCGGAGGTGTCGCGGTTCCGCGCGGCGACCGCGCGCCGCACGTCGGTCATCGACAGTTTTCGTTCGGCCAGCGCCGCCGGGTCGAACAGGATCTGGATCTGCTTCTCGGCGCCGCCGCCGATACGGACATTCGACACATCCGTCACGTTTTCGAGCCGCGCGCGGACATTGTCGTCGACGAAGTCGCGCATCATGTCCATGTCGAGCTGGCGCGGGTTGCCGGGCAGCGGCGACACACGGAAGAACATGAAGGCGTTGGCGCTGAACGAGCTGGCAAAAATCCTCGGCTGGTCGACATTCTCCGGATAGGACGGAACCTGGCTCAACGCGTTGTTGATGCGGATCATCGTCTCGTTGAGATCGATGTTGTAGGGGAACTCCAGCTCGATACTGGCGGCGCCGCTCGACGACTGGGAGATGATGCGCTCCAGGCTCGGGATCGAGCGCAGATACTCCTCCTGCTCGATGATGATCTCTTTCTCGATGTCCTGCGGCGTGGCTCCCGGCCAGCGCGTCTGCACCGTCACGGTCCGCACTTCGAGGTCGGGGATCATCTGCACGGGAATGCGGAAGGCGGCGACGACGCCGAGCACGCACACGATAAGTGTGGCGACCGTCACCAGCGTCCCGCGCTTGACTATTTTCTCGAGCATTCCACCTCGGACATCTCGGTTCCGCGCATCAACTGGCGAGCCTGACCGTCTGGCCCTCGCGCAAGGCTTCGTTGCCGCGCACCACGACGCGGTCGCCGTCCTTCAGCCCGGAACGCACCTGGACCACGCCGTCGAAGGCGAGCCCGATCTCGATCCGCTTCTCCGTGACGCTCATCGCCTCGCCGTCTGCCGTGACGACCCACACGGTGATGCGGCCGTCCGGATAGCGGATCAGCGCGTCGCGGCTGACCACGAGGTCCCGCTTGCCGGTGTCGAGATTGATCATGACGCGGGCCGACATGCCCGGCATGATCGGAATGTCGTCGCGCTGGGGCAGCACGCGCAAGGTGAAGGTCCTGGTATCGGGATCGCTCACCGGAATGAGTGCGCCGATCTTGGCCGGGACGGTCTCGCCCGGCAGTGAGTCGAGCGCCACCGACACCTCAGCCCCATCGCGCAACCGCGCGTAATAGTCCTGCGGCACCGGCACGTCGATACGGAAGTCGCGCATCGCCACCAACTCGAACACGGCCGTTCCCGGCTCCACCCATTGGCCCACTTCCACCATGCGCTTGGAGATGACGCCGTCGAACGGCGCCGGCAGCCTATGGCGCGCCAGCATCGCGGCGTGACGCTTCTGCTCGGCGATGAAGCTGTCATGGGTGGCGCCGTCGATCTCGACTTCGGCCTGGCCGGCCTCGACGGCGTTCTGGGGTCCGTAATTGCGCTTGGCCAGGCTCTCGGCGATGCGCAGGCGGCGCTCGGCGTCCTTGACCTCGGCGGCGGCCTGGAGGGCGCGTGCTTGCGCCTGGGCGTGGGCCGCCTCCTCAAGCTCGGGATCGAGCTCCAGCAGCAGGTCGCCGCGCTTGACCTCGGCGCCATTGTCGAAATGGACGGCGCTGACAAGGCCCTCCACGGAGGTCGATATCTGCGCGGCGTGCGGCGAGGTGACGGTGCCGGACAATTCGAGCTTGCGGATCACGGGCGCCTCGCGCACCACGTCCGTCTCGACCGGAGGCACGGCCTGCGCCTCGATGGAGGCGCCGGGATAGGCCAAAACCGCCAGAAACAGGGCGAGGCTCGTGCCCCAGCGCGACCGTCGCCGCGGGCAGGCGCCGTCTGTGGAGCGGGCTGGGCTGAAATCCATCACGGGCTTTACGATTCTGGCCCCTTGTTTCGACGCGAAATTGGCCACCGCGAGTGAGGCTGAGCTGCGGATTGGCCGGTGCCCTCAATCTAAAGAGAGAAAGTGGCCTGGGCTAGGTACCGGGCCCGGTCCGGGGGCGACCTCAAGGGGAATTGAAGTCCAAGCGTTAATGCCGGAAGCCCGGAAACCGATAGCCTTTAGGCGTCTACGCCGGCCTCAAGCCTCAT
>Ga0307380_10011141_pt1 | contig 11282 bp, 9 predicted proteins | sample UN3MG_FD_202239 | JGI IMG/M metagenome (GOLD analysis project Ga0307380, IMG submission 202239) | Soil microbial communities from Risofladan, Vaasa, Finland - UN-3 | ecosystem: Environmental > Terrestrial > Soil > Coastal area > Acid sulfate soil | place: Finland: Risofladan, Vaasa | collected... | reverse complement strand
GGACAGCGGAGCAGCCGACAAGGCCGCCATCCAGCGGGTGCGAGTCCCGCCGTGCCAATTGCCCGATTCAGGCACGTAGCGATACCACAGCTCATGTTGGGTAACCGCATGAGTTCTGCGTGGCGTAAACGGCCCGGCCGCCCTGGACATTTACGTCCAGTGGTGGGTGCAACCTGAGGGCCTAGCAAGTATGGGAGCTTGAACATAATGGAATGACTGCAGCCCCGAAATAGTTTCGTCGTTGAAGTTGCATAGCGACGGTCTTTGGCGTGCCGAACCTCTGCTGTCTAAGGTGAGGCCGAAGCCCTTCGAGAAGAAATGGGTAAGTGCATCGAAGGGATGCTGCGGGGCAGGGGTCCAGGCACCTATACAAGGATTGCGGAGATAACGTCGGGAAGGGCCATCTGCCGGCAGGGATTAGCGACGACCTGCAAAGACCCGCCGTATAGGGAAGACTGAAGTCGGTGGGAGGCTTTTGGTCTGGCGCATGGGTTCGTAGTAACGATAAGGGTGAAGTAATGTTCACTTACGTGGCATTGTGTCACGGCGTAATGGGTAATACCCGGAGCGTGTGAAGGAGCCCTGGGCACTTGGCGGTCTCAGACTTGGGCAACTACCGGACACTGAATCGGATATAGTTGATAATCCAAGGGCCTGAGGCGAGCCCGTAGGTAAACTGTTTGTGTTATGGGTGTATGCGAGCTAACGCTTAAGCCTCACGATAGACAGGAAGGCCTGCGGAGGAAAAGCCGAGGTCAGAACCGGACTCGGGAAATCCGACCGTCCGGGATCGCAGGGAGGCTTGCGGAAACGTGAGCTACGGCAAAGGCTAAACGGGCACGTAACGTGGAAACGCTGAAACAGCCAAGCCTTTGCCTAAGGTTGCGCGCGCCGTATTTCTATCCCGACCTTTATCATTTATGATTTTCGATTTGCGATTTACTATTTTTCTTTTTATCTGCGTTAATCTGCGTTAATCAGTGTCTAAGTAAATTTATATTTGAATATTTCTCTGTGCCCTCTGTGGCCATTGGAATTGATTATTGATTATTTATCTGTGGCAGTTTCATGGAAGTTTAGTACGGCGAATTCGCTGTGATGTTTCTTTACGGCCTTATCGTATGCCTTTACGGTGGAAATCTGCCCATCCTGCTTACTGCCGGAATTCCAACAACAATTGCATAAATTGCCATTCTCTGGTAGAATTAGCGGCGGTGCCGGTTCCCGGTACGCCGGGATGGGTTACTCGGAAATCCGAATTTATGCTTTTGTCGAAAGAGGCCTTAAAATGAAAAACGCTGTACTAACAAATAAATCGTTCCATGCCCTGATGCTCTTATGCTCCTGTGCTCTAATGCTGCTGTGCGTGCCGGCTTCGGTAAGTGCTATAGAGCTGCCCAAGACGGCCAAGCTTGTTCCGCCGGAGACCATTCTGCTTGCCGATATCAATAATTTTAACCAGCTCCGGGCTCAGATCGAAAAGACCAACTTTTTCCAACTCTACAAAGACCCGGCCATGGCGGCTTTTATCGATAATTTCAAAACCAAATGGCAGGAAAAAAAGCAGGAATCGGAAAGAGAATTTGTCAGGACAATCGCCGACGCCGGGATTTTGCCCCAGGGCCGTGTGGCGGTCGCCCTGGTATTCGACGAACAGTTAAAAGACGTCAACGAGCCGGTTTTGATTGTGGCCCAGTGGGGCGACAAAATCGACAAAGTCAAAGAAGTGGCCGATGAAATCGTCCGGAAAGCCGTTGAAGACGGTGCCCGCCGACAAACCGAGGACTATCGCGGCGTCGAAATCACAACCATCGAGAAGAATCCTCCCGAAGCGCTGAACTATTGTTTTATCGACGATTGCCTGATCGCCTCGACGAGTCCGAACGTGCTGAAATTCGTCATCGCGCAGATCAAAGGCGCCGGCAGCACCACCCTCGCCGATGACCGGGATTTTAACGCCGCCGGAAAAGCGGTTAATCCATCCAACGCCGGCCGAATCGATTTCTACGTCAACATAAAACAGGTCATCAAGACTGAGCTCGCCGAAGATACGACCGGCAGTGCCAAGGCAATGATCGAGAACCTGGGCCTGAATAACGTGACATCGTTCGGCGGCAGCGTCGAGCCGGCCGGAGGGCCCGGGCGCTCTTCTTTAGCAAAGGCGATCCTGAAAATCGACGGAGCCAAAGCGGGGATTTGCAAGATGCTCGAAGTCGAATCCGTGCCTGTTCGAATGCCGAGATTTATCGCCGGATCAGCGAGCTCCGTCTCCGTTGCGAACTTGAATATCAAGAAAGCATTCGACGAGCTTACCAATATTCTTACGCGCTTTTCGCCTCAAATGGCGGCGATCATGTACATGCCGATTTTGCCGCCCGGTCCGCAGGGCGAGCCGGCCGTGCAGTTGAAAGCCGACATCATCGACCATCTCGGCTCGCAGATTATCCTCGCCCAGAGCATCGACAAGTCACAACCGGATGGCGGCGCCCGCTCGGCAGACAAACAACCCTCTCCCGTGACGCATTCAGTAATTGCAGTGGCAATAGACAATCGAAATGCCCTTGAAAAATCCCTGTCACTTATACACAAAATGATCGCGCCGAACAATCCCGAAGCCAGGCGGGAGCTTCTCGGCCACACAATCTATTCCGTCGACCTCTCGGGTTTCTTTCCCGGTTTCGGCCCTAATCCCAAGACGCCAATGCAGGCGCCTGTCGATCCCGGCGTTCCACGTACACCTCTATCGGCATTTACCGTCACCGACACGCATCTGCTTTTCGCAAGCCAGAACGCCATCGAGCAGGCCATTCGCATGTTGGGCGGCAGCCAGGCCGAATCGATAGGCTCGGCAAAGTGGTTCAATAAAGCCAAGTCGAATATTCCTTCGGTCGTGGGACTGGCCGGACTGCAGAACAACGCCGTTTCCGGCGAATACTTCTGGTCCACGATGCGGCAATCAGCAAAGACGGATAAGGCAGACGGCAAGGAAAGAAGCAACCAGCTCAGCGTCGCGATAAGCTCCGGCTCGATCCTGCCACAGGTGATGTTTACACAGGGGGGCGCCAGTTTGCTGGATTTCAGCCTGCTGCCGGAATTCGACGCCGTAAAGAAATATTTCGGCCTGTCCGCCTTTTACGGTATCAGCCGACCGGACGGTTTCTTTTTCGAATTCAAATACCTCAACCCGGATTCCGCCGAGTAGCCACAACGGGCAGTAGTGTGGCACGGGCTTGAAGCCTGTGAAAATCTTCCCTCAGCGCAATGGAAGGCGCCGGCTCCCGGCACGCCCTGATCTTTCCCTTCTCACCCGAAAGAATCGAAAATCGTGTTAAAATAGATAAAATTATCGCGAAAAAAACGACCAAAAGCGATGGTAGTTGAAAACAAAAATCAAAAAGTTTAAAACTTTTTTTATTCCCTCCACAGCAAGCACTTACGTCAAAAATCCCGTCTACAATTTTGTAGATTTTCGCATCAAACGCGCAGGTAGCTCCAATTATAGGGGGCGCTGCTTTTGGCCTCCGGCAAAAAAGTGCCAAATACGAATATCGAAAACCGGAAGCCGGAAGCTCTAAATGCTAATATCTAAATCCTAAACAAATCCGAATTACCGAAACTCAAAATTCGAAACAGCAAGCTTAAGCCCATGGCTGGTCTGTTTTGAGCATTTGAAATTTGAATTTCGATATTGTTTCGGATCCATTCGACTGCGCTTAGAGCCTGCCCTGAATGGAATTGAAGGGACAGGTTTAGAGCTTAGAAATTCGCGCTGACACAGGGGGTTCATCAGGGCTATGCAGGTCGTTTAGTGCTTTGGTCATTTGAATTTCGATATTGTTTCGAATTTAGAAATTAGAATTTAGGATTTCCACGTAGTGGGTGGTGTTATTACTTTCAACTTTTCCATCACGATTCCGGACAGGCTTCTATGGCCTTTCGTGGCACTGGTACTGTTATACCGCCGGACCCGCTACGGCTACGCTTTCCGCCGGATACCGCTGACCCAGGGAAAGTACGCCATCATCGACCCGGAAGATTTCGGGCGATTAAACAAGCACAAATGGCACGCTATTAAGAGCAAAAACACCTTTTATGCCAGCCGGAGCATCCATCTCGGTAAAAACAAGACGAAGCATATCAAGATGCACCGAGAGATTCTCGACCCGCCCGACCATCTTTTCGTCGATCATATCAACCATCACGGCTACGATAATCGCAAAGCGAACCTGCGAACCGCCACACACAGGCAAAACAGCTACAACAGGATAAACTTCAGAAAGCATCAATCCTCAAAATACAAAGGAGTGAGCTTCAATAAGCGAAAAAAGAAATGGATTGCACAGATACGCTATAACAGCAAACACAAATTCATCGGCTATTTCGACGACGAAACCGAAGCCGCAAAAGCATATGATAAGGAAGCAAAAAAACACCAGGGCGAGTTTGCGGTGTTGAACTTCCCGGATTAACTTCTGGCCACAGAGGACGCAGATTACGCAGATATATAAAAACCACGAATTTACCCTGTGAGATAACGAATTTGCTCCCTAGGGGACAAGCTATCTCACGGGGTAAACACCAATGAACTCATTTTATCCTGTTATCCCGTCGAAAATTTAACCATTGACCTTATAACACAGTTTAATAAGATAATCGGATATCAGTATGTGGAACTCGTATTGGAGAATTAGATGGAATCCATAGATTTAGGAGTTGATGCCTCGTTAATAGCGGATTTTTGCCGGCGATGGAAAATAAAGCAGCTTGCAGTTTTCGGCTCTGCCGCCACCGGTGTGCTCCGGCCGGACAGCGACATCGACCTTCTGGTTACGTTCGCCCCGGATGCCGACTGGACTATGTTCGACCATTATCGTATGGAAAACGAGCTGGTGGAGCTTTTTGCCAGAGACGTTGACCTTGTGAACGTTCGTGCGCTTGAAGAAAATCCAAACCATATTTATCGTCAGCAAATCCTTAACAGCGCAAAGGTGGTATATGCAGCGTGATGTATCATTACTTATAGATATGGCCAATGCAGCCCGCTCAATTCTGCAATTCAGAGAGCAGATGAATTTTGAGCAGTTCAGGGCCGACAAGAAGACTCAATCGGCCTTGATTCATCAATTTCTTCTTATTGGCGAGGTAGCGAAACTGCTCTCTGATGATTTTAAAAAATCGAATCCCCATATTCCCTGGTCGGCAATGGCACGCATGCGCGATAAGCTGATACATCATTATCGAGGAGTCGACCTTAAAGAAATTTGGAATGCCGCCGAAATAGAGATCCCGAAACTGCTTGGTTTTCTGGAAAAACAGTTGCCGAACGAATCGAGTTGAGAAAAAAGGCAGATTGCAGGCTGGCGAATTCGCGGTACTCAATTTCAAAGAATAATCTAACCGCAGATGGACGCTGATTACGCAGATATAAAAACCACGAATGAACACCAATGAACTCAAAGCAATAGTCAATAGTAAATCGTAAATAGTCAATGGCAAGGGCCGCAAAAAAGTACCACGGCGAATTCGCCGTGTTGAACTTTCCTTAAAGAAAACGAACAAAAACTACAGATTCTTGAACAATATGTCGAAAAATGTGATATATTCAAACAGTATTAGGTTTTTCTTAGAGGTCTTGAGAATGGTGCGAGAATTATTTACAGTTGGCTACGAGGGGGCTACTATCGACAACTTCATTAACAGTTTACAGGCCAACAATATCAACTGTATACTCGATGTAAGGGCCCTTCCGCTATCAAGAAAGCCGGGGTTCTCTAAGACTATACTATCCAGTAGGCTCGAACATGTAAAGATTCACTACATTCACCTGCCTGAACTCGGAACTCCTAAGGATATCAGAGACGAGCTAAAGTTAACTCGCGATTACGTAACATTTTTTAAGAAGATGGAGAAATATCTCGCCGGTAAGAAAGATGCTATTCGGCAAGCGTATAATCAAGTTATCAATACTCGATGCTGTCTCATGTGCTTCGAGCGTCTTGCAGACCAATGCCACCGCAAGATAGTAGCCGAGAAAATCAAATCCACAAACGGAGATGGCCTTCAAATAAAGCACCTTTAACTTAGCAAGCGGGGGGAAAAATGGCAATACCCGTAACAAAACGTGTTCTGATTACTGTCAAAGCCCCACCAAATCCATCAAGAAAATACCAAGAGACTAATTGTTGTGCTGGGGTTGATCTGGATTCCGGACAGCTTGTTAGGCTTTACCCTATCCCTTTTCGTCTTCTTGATGACTCAAAAAAATTCCCCAAATACTCAATAGTAAAGGTCTCATGCAAACGACCTATCCGAGATAAACGTGTGGAAAGTTATAAAGTAGACCAGGACAGCATTGAAATATTGGAGCACTTGGACACAAAAAACAACTGGGCTATAAGAAAACAAATTGTGCTTCCTACGATATCTCCATCTTTCTGTAAAATAGTTGACGATGTCAAGCTTAACAAGTCCCTTGGAGTATTTAAACCCAGCAACGTCCAATTTTCGGTCAAGAAAGTAACTTTACGTGACCAAACAAAAATAGAAGCGCCTTATAGGCAATACTGGCTCTTTGACAAACAGTTGAAACCTCTGGAACAAATTCCTTTCATGTTCTACTACCAATTCAAATGCTTTAACATACCAAGTTGCCCAGGTCATACTCTGAGTATTCATGATTGGGAAATTACCGAATCTTACCGAATTTGGCGTCATAAATATAAAACACAAGAACTTTTGCTACAGATGGTCGAACAGAAATGGCTTGAGATTTGTGGCCCAAAGAAAGATGTCTATTTTTACGTAGGCAATATGTGGCAGCACCCAAAACAGTTTATGGTCTTAGGAGTTTTTTACCCGAAGAAATAATATTGTCATCCCTGCGCAAGCATGGGCAATAATAAATAGTAAATCGTAAATAGTCACTCGATATGCCCCCCCAGTTTCTTAATCGAAACGATAATTACAACAGAATTGTTGGCAACAAATTTGTTGGAGAATTCGCGGTACTTAAATTCATGGAATAAACTAAAAAGGATGTCCCTGGTTTTAATAGAATCAAGAATCAACATAGAAATACGTAAGGTGTCCCCAGATATCCAGCCTGATCAGCCCGTTCAATCCAAATAAAATTTTATAACCTCATTGAATGCTGTTGCTGCAGCTCCATCAGGATCATTCATAAGGACCACGGGAGTTATAGACATAAGATAAAGGTCTGCTAAAGCACATGTTCGCTGATTACCAGGAATTACGACCTTATGAAGAATAATACCACAAATATGCTTCTCCCTTTTTTTTAAATACTCCTCAATATCATCTTCCACCTTTATTGCCTTAGTGAAAATCCCTTGTTGGTATATTATTCGCCGATTCTTATTCCCCTTTGTTTTGACTATATCAATTCTTGGATGATTATTCCGACGACATAATTCAAGTACGTTGCATAAATCTCTGGGTGTTCCTGAGTCCGTTGGGAATTCCATATGCTTGTAATTCCAGTATATGAAAAACTCGAACATCTCCCAGTCGATGGCCCACACTGCAACTTTCCTGCCTTCGGGGGTAGCCGAAGTTTTATGACCATCAAATGCGAAAAAAGATGCAATGTATGGAGAAGTTGACCAATCCAGCAATCGAGTAGGCAAATTATAGTGCTGACATATCGCAATGTATTCATTATTGAAATTACCTTGTTCGTCCCTTTCGGGAAGTTCCATAGCGCCGGGTATTCTACTGTAAGAATTTTCAAATCGCTTTAGAAGTTCGTTTTCAAGAATATTAGCGGAATCTTTTATGCCTGTAGATTTAAGCATTTTGTTTTTAACCAAAAGATCTATTTGCCTTTGAAAACTCGATATTAGATGCCACTTTTCGTTTGATTGACCTCTGAAATAAATCTCCTTATGCTTCGTTGCAATATCGAAGAGTATCTTTTTAGCATCCTGCCAAGAATCAGGAGTGTATTCTTTTATATAGCGTTGTTTTTTCTTCATCAACTGCCCTTTCTCTCAAATTTTGGAATTGGTTTTTGGGTGTTATGGTAGGAAAGCCTTTAAAGGTAATTCTATTTCATTACTATCCACGCGGAGAATATCATGATCCATAATTTCATCCCAATCTCTGTCTTTCATCACTTGTATAAGACCTCCTGGATTTTTTCTTAATTCTTCAAGTCTCTCTTTATATCTGAAAGCTGCTTTGCGAAAAATGCTAGGTAGACAGAGTTTGTTGAAATCTATTTCAAAGGCATGTTTGTCACCTGGATGCCGCCCGTCAGTACGCCAAGTTTTTATTTCGTCTTCGTCATTAAAAATTTGAGCTAAAAATTGGATCGTGGTAATAGTTCGATTCTTAAAGTGTCTGGCACTAAGAGGTAATGTATGTCTCATTTCCCTTAAAAAGCCATGTTCCACGGGTGTAACCATAGCCATATTATCTGTATATGCCGCGTGGGTTACTAAGCTATAGTAAGATTCAATAACATCCTTTTCAACGATGATTTTATAATCGCCTTCTGGATCAGGAGATGTTCGTTTGAATAATCCTTTTTTGTAAAAGATGTCGAGGCACTGTTCTACTTCAACTGTTTGATATCCTATTTTTGTTAGACTATCTAATAAACTATATTTAGTTTTAAATGTGCCTCGACTTAATAAGAAAAATGCGTGTATTCCAATCAGTAGAGTGTATGGACAAGGCATTTGGTTTGTTGTGTCATAAAGATTTAGGAAATCATTTTCGGGATCGTCTTTATTAAAATAGTCATGACCTCCTGTTAGCAAGGAAGTGATTAGGATATAATCAGGAAAAGGTTCATATAAATGCTCCTCTTCTTGTGCAATTGCACGTGCCATAACATTACTGTATAATAGTCTTCTTCGAAGTCTAATGAAGCGGTCTATATTACCATTGAAGAACTTTTGTACAAGCCTCCTCATATCAGGAGTTGAGCTTTGAGATAAAGGCATATTTTCTGCGTTTTTATAATCGAACATAATCATATTCTCGATGCTGCATAAGCTTTCATAATTTGTGATTGGATCATAAACTATGATATTTCGCTTGCCGTCTTTAACTGTAATGTTTACATCTGCCATTTGAGATGTTTTTTTAATCAATTTCTTGAGATTCTTTGAACGATTATTCAATAGATCACGCTGGATTAAAATACCAAGAGGGAAATAGAAGTAGTCAATACCATTTATAACATCATTACAAAAAACAATTGTTTCTGGTCGAAGAGGTAATATTATTTTCCAAACACTCTCAGAGAAACCAACCTCAGTAATCCATGACGCCGCGATTTCGATAATCTTTCTCTGAACATCGAGATCTTTTAAATCAATATTATCTAGTACTATAGATATATAATAATGTTGTTCTGATCTACTGTTTTGGTTTCCTAAATACCAAATGGCTTCTTTAAAAGCAGTTTGATGATCATTCAGATAATGCTGAAGGATAAAATGAGATTTATATGCTTTCAATGTATCATACTGATCGCGTCCGTCCTTATGGACATCTATATCCCAGTTTATTATACGGGACCACATAGCATAGTCTTGCTCGGAGATAATGTTTGGGCGCTTTATCATGATTTGCTCTCTTAATGACTTGTATATGCTATTCTCGATATCCTTCATTGAAATCATTGATTCAAAATTTATATAAAGGAATAAATGCTGTCTAACCTCCATTTCAAAAGCTTGTAAATCGGCTGATTCTAACTTAAGAAAGGCAATTAGATTAGGTAAAAAACAATCGAAGTAGTAACGAATAAAAGTAGACTTTCCACATCCCTCTTTTCCTTCGATAATGATAAGTTGTTGTAATTTACTTGTGGTTTCATGCCAAAAATTGTGATGAAAATACTTTTCATAAACGAAAGATTTTTCGTGAAAGTCAATATCTTTTATTTTTTTCGATCGCTTGTTACAATATAATGGTGTTTCCTTCGACTCAAATTTACTACCAAAACTTGCAGGTAGAATTTTCTTTTTAAAAGTTTTACTAATTTGTTTGGAAAAGGTCAGCGCAACAGCGTTTTTAGAATCGCTTGCTCTTTCCCTTATCCCGCGATAGTTCGTTGCTTGTCTTACATTTTCAATAACACTAGACCTTAGCATGATTTATGTCTCCTCAAAGAACGTTCATGTTCCTTGGACTTTACGAATGGCTTCAAGAAAATTTTTATAACTATATCTAACACTCTCAAGACGTGTTCCATAATGATTTTCAATAATGAACAATTTAACATGACAAATATCTATGAAGTCTTTTATTAACTTAGGCCAAGGGATAATTCCATCACCCACATTCTTTCTATTATGGTTTTCATCAATATCACATACATGTACCGCTTTACACCTGCTTTGACATTTTCCAAGAATCTCTTTATAGGGTATGTTGCTTTTGAATAAGAAATATGTGTCAAGCTCAAACGATAAATGTTCACGAGAAGTGTTTTGTAAAAGTATATCAAGACCTGATTGTGAGTCCAAATTATCACTTAGCGGTATTAAATCATAGCTAAAGCAATGATAGCAAAGAGTCATTCCTTTACTTGATAAATATTCACCAACATATTTACAGAGTTTTGCATATTCAACATAAGATTCAGTCATATTTCTTTTATAAGGATTCAACATTACTGTCACATATTTTGGCTTGAATATTCGGCAATTCTTCTTAATCTCAGCTATAAGTTTATCTGAATTCTTAGATCTAAGGTGCGGTTGATGGATACCCTCGATTTTCAATTTAATTTTCCCACATAATTGTTTAAATTCTTTCGGAGGTAATCCAGCAGTGCCAGCCAATTCCAAATAGTTGTACCCCATAGAATGAATTTCAGTTAAAGTCTTTTCTGGTACCAATAAAAGCAGATTTTGTATTGTCCAAGTCTGTAGAGCGATCTTTATCTCAATTTCCTTTATGTTTTTGCTCATAACATCCTCTTAATATCCAAGACATCTATCGAGATTGCAAATCACGTAAGAAATATCGCTATAATTGGCAACGCAGGCCCAATCAAAAATATAATGTGCATCATCAGACCTATTACTTACAAAGTCACTGACCTTGTCACTAATGTGTCACCAAAGTCCGTCTCGTTTACCGTAAACTCAAGATTCTACTGACTTGCGCAAGCAAATGTCAATTGTGGTGACTGATACCATTCCCGTAGTAAGTAATAGACCGAGCGGAGTGGCCCCTACGAGGCCAGACGCAGCGAGGCTGTTAGTTACTACGGCGGCGATTAGTGATAAGCTGTTAGTCGT
>Ga0307380_10011140_pt1 | contig 11283 bp, 10 predicted proteins | sample UN3MG_FD_202239 | JGI IMG/M metagenome (GOLD analysis project Ga0307380, IMG submission 202239) | Soil microbial communities from Risofladan, Vaasa, Finland - UN-3 | ecosystem: Environmental > Terrestrial > Soil > Coastal area > Acid sulfate soil | place: Finland: Risofladan, Vaasa | collected... | reverse complement strand
CATCTGACGTATTGAACAGGCCAAGTCGCCAACTTCGTTGGTTGCTGGCGGAGACTAGCGTTTCTGCCAATCCTCGCTCAGTCAAATAGCTATTATTTTGAAGGCTGTCTTTCACAGGTACGTACTGTCGCCCAATAAAAAATTTGTCGGGCGTCATGCTGTGCCAACGGTAGAGAAGGTTGAACTCGAGTGGAATCCAGTTGGGCCTATTCCAAACCGCGCGCCAGGAAACTGAGGGATCTGCATAGAGTTGAAAGTGATAAGGCGAGATGTGGTTGATATATTCCTCCACCACAATTTTTATCAACAGCACGATGTTGGTATTGCGGGCGGTCTGAAAGACTCGCTCGTCGTTCCAGTCTGGATAGGCAGCCTCTACCATAGCTGCCAAGCGATTATGCTCGCGCAGGAACAGGGTGTTCAGCGCTGCCGTGAACGGTGTGATGTTTGCGCGTTCGCCGCCGAATGCAAAGGTTGTCTTTGCCAGTTCAGCTGCACTCTCTGGCCGTGGTTTAGCGCCTGGCGTTGATATGAGACGCTTGCGATTTCTGTTAAAACCTACCAGCTCTCGCCGCAAACTCGCAAATTCAGACTTAAATGCCTTGCGTTCATCGAAATCCGGATCGGCGAGGTCTTTAAGATCTAGCTTCGTTTCATCGAACAGCCTAAGCGCGTAGACCTCGCCATTTACAGTTTCCGTTTTCATTCTGCCTTTCTCGCCTCGCGCATTGGAGTTGACTCGTAGCGCGCCGGTCTCGCAACGACTCAGGCCGTAAACTGAACTGAGATTAATTTGGTGGCTGGTAAAAGTTCGGCGCCGATCGTCTGTTTCAGTCAATAGAAAGCCATCAGTAAACCATTGGGCGAAAGACATGAATAGGACGGTGCTATCCTCCGACAGGGTAGGCCCTCCCTGTCGGACCTTGAAAAGCTCCCTCATGCTTTCGAGGGGTGGAGGATTGGGGAGATCCTTGGGCGGTAGATGCCGCGAGAAATAAGTGCGGTCCGTTAACGACTCCCACGACGTATAATCTGCCAGTGTGCTAAATGCATACGGCCTGCTTTTAACGCGCCCAGCTGCTCGGCCGATGATCTTCTTGTTGGCTAATCGCCGCAATGGCGGTATCGCCATAACCGTCCGCCAGAAGCGGGGGCCATGAGAAAGCACATAGGCTTCGAGACTATTTCGGAAACCATCGCGAGTTCGATCACGCATGACTTTCCTCCTCCAAAGCGAGCATCTAGCTGGCCAAAGGATGGACTCATAAACATGCCACGCCCGCTATGGATAGCCAAGCCGTGCTGGACGGCACTTCCACGACGTGCTGTTAAGCGGGCATTCATTCCTCGTTTCCTACGGAGACTCCTCCATGAAAAGCGTTGCGCGCGCGATTTCAGGTTATTTCCCTGTGATGCCATGGGTTTGTCTCCAGGTATTCTGAAGAATTTTAGCTCAAGAAGCTTGCGGTGACGGGGCGGACCATAGGTTTTTGAGAGGAGCTCCTTCAGGTTCAGCGTCCTGAATTATTGTATGTTTTGATTGCCCAAGCATCTTTGTCGCTGTAAAATGAAGTGTCAGAAGCTAGGGGGCGATGATGCGCCGATGGCTACTGAATCGGACAATTTGGCTTCGCGGTGTTGTCGCCGTCCAGATGCTTGCGGCCTCCTCTTGTGCGGCCTTCGCCGGCGGGTTCGAAATCCAACAGTCGGCCTACTTCCAGGGCATGTCTTTCGCTGGCGTTGCGACCGGCGGGCCGAGCCTGGCATCAATAGGATGGAATCCCGCCACTTCGGCATTCGCGAGTTATGGGTTGACGGTTGAGTCGAGCTATGCCGTCGTCTTTCCTCAGATCGACCTCACCGTACTTAATTCTGACGTCCAACCACCACCACCCGGTACGGCTGACATTGACATGGGCAGGGACACGCCGTTGGGCGCGAGCTTTGTTGCGTGGCGGTTGAATGACAAAACAGTCCTTGGCTTGAGCGTCATCTCGCCTTTTGGGCTTGCGACAAAACCCGATGATATCGACTGGTCTGGAAAATTCGTCGCCATCACCAGTAAGGTGTTTAACATCGATGCCATACCCTCAATCTCATATGAAATCTTGCCGGGTTTGTCCGTCGGCGCTGGGGTACAACTTCAGTACTTTGAACTTCTAAAGCTCAGGGCCGCGACACCCCTCGGTGGATCCAGCATCGACGGTGATGACTTCGGCGTAGGGTTCATGGCCGGCATTAACTACAGTCCCATGCCGAGCACGTCTGTAGGACTGGGCTTTCGGTCTTCGGTCCACCATATGCTGGAGGGTGACACAAAAATCAATGTTGACCCAGCCGCCTCGGCTCTCCTTGGCCTGGGTCCAACTGTCGGAGCGCCCACGCAAATTGAAATTGATCTTCCTGAAAAGGTCACCTTCAGCTTTCGACAAGGGATTTCGCCAAGAGCCAGACTGCTCGGCACGATTGATTGGGTGAACTGGAGTCGCTTTGGTGTCGTTCCGGTTGTTTTGGAGGGGCCACTCGATCTCGGACCTCTTCTTCCGGCATTGCAAACCGGAGCAAGTGTCGCCGAACTCGATTTCAAGTGGCAAGATGGATGGTTGTTCGCTCTTGGCGGCGAGTATGATTGGTCAGCGAATCTGACGCTGAGGGCGGGTGTAGGCTACGAAATATCGCCCATTCAAAGCGCAACATCGCGTCTCGTACAGGTTCCGGACAATGATCACACGTGGGTGAGCGTGGGTGCCTCATACAAGACGAGCGCGAACAGCTCCATCGATTTCGCATACAGTCATATATTTTACGAAGATGATGCTCCGTTCGTGCAGTTCCCGGCGTCGACGCTTTCGCAAGGAGCGCCTCCTCTTGTCGGCACAGCAGACGTAAGTATCGATTACGTTTCCGTCAGCTGGAGGCTGCTACTGGGTTCCCAAAACAGCGGTGTGAGCCCCGTGAAATAGGCACATGTTCGGAGAGGACACAGGCATCAACCATAAACCTCTTGATATGGCCAATGACCCAATGGAGATTGGTTGGCGTACTCGATATTTTCCGGGCAGGATGCAGTATGAGGTTTCGCCCACCTAAGGAGCGTCGCCAATGAAGACTTCAGCGACGATCATTTCTGCTTTATCCGTAGTCGTGCTCGGTAGCGCCTCGGTTGTCGCCCAGCAAATAATGAGAACGCCGGCTTCACCCGAGGCGACCACCCCAATCACCGGAAGACAACTTTCGCCCCAGATCGACGCGCAGTCTTTTCGTTGCATTACGGAGATGACGCGCGTGCGTCAATTCTACGTGGACAACCTGCTGGCAAATCTCGACGCGACTTTAACAACCGCCAACTCGGCGACAGGCGGTACGTATCCAGCGGGCACTGTCATACAATTGGTTCCGACCGAGGCCATGGTGAAGCGGGACAAGGGCGTTAGCCCCGTAACGCACGACTGGGAATTCTTTGAGCTAGACATCTCCAGTGATGGAACAGAAATCCGAAAAAGGGGATTTGCCGAAGTGGCCAATCGCTTTGGGAACTGCTTTGCATGCCACATTCAAGCCCGCCCGCAATGGGATCTCGTGTGCGAAAAGGACCACGGTTGTGCTCCAATTCCGGTTACGCGCGCCATGATTGGCGCTTTGCAGAGAACCGACCCCCGCTGCAAGAACCCGAAAGTCCGCCCCGAGGATGCCGAAGCACTAAAGCAGCTAAACGAACTTATGAAGCAGTAAGCAAAACACTCCTTACGCTCCAAGTTAGACCGAGGACATGCTTCAATACTACGAAGGCGTTGTCAGGCAAACCTGAACGTCAAGCAGCCTTCGTGATCTATCGCACGCCAGAGATAATGCGTCTTTCCATTGGTGCTGACGAATACCTCGTCTAGGTGCCACCGCCATTGCGAAAACGATTGATGACAAGGCGTCGCTTCCTGATCGCGGCGTAAACATCGGACCGAACCGGTTCCACCAGTACCAAACCGTCTCGTGGCAGATGTCGATGCCACGCTCGAACAGAATATCCTCGGCCTGTCGCAGCGACAGCGCATAGCGGATTTACATCATCACCACGAGGCGGATACCCTGGGCGAACTGTTGATATAACGAAATGGATTGCGTATTCCTGGAGGCTAAGAAACCTCCCCAGGTGGCTCAAGCCGATTTACTCTGACGATGCCCCATCTGAGCTATTCTTCTTCCCTGATTGTTCGGGAGCAACTGACCAATGGTGCGGCCCGCCACCCAATCGGAGCACTCCCTTAGAGGCATCAGGATTCTCACTGGGCTGTCGTCAAGTGTCTTAAAAGAGATTGAGCAGATTTGTTCGTGGCGACACTATGAACCAGGAGAACCGATAATCGATTACCTCGATGCCTCTGATGAGGTGTGCTTCATTGCTACAGGTGAGGCTCGCGTCACCATTTACTCCCTTGCGGGCAAGGCAGTGAGTTTTAATGAACTCGGCCCAGGGGAAGTTTTCGGAGAATATCCTGCCATTGTTAGGGGCCCACGTTCCGCCAGTGTTGAGGCATGTAAACCTTGCCTCATCGCTTCAATGTCATCATCCGCTTTCAGAAAGCTTTTGCAGGATGAACCGACCGTAGCTCTGGCATTGCTGGCAAAGTTTGTTATGAAGATAAGGGCTCTTACGGCACGGGTTTACGAAACTAGCACTCTGGCCGCAAACAATCGCATCCAAGCGGAAATTTTACGGTTAGCAAGTTGCGCACTTAAGTCAGGCGAGATTGCGAAGATTTCGCCTTCACCTACCCACGCTGAGATCGCCAGCCGTGTAAGCAGTCACCGCGAGGCTGTCACGCGCGAGTTGAACCGCCTCGCCAGGATCGGCGTTGTCGAGCGGCGGGGTGGGACGCTGGTAGTCAAGGATATCGATCGTTTGGCTCAGATGGTTCATGAGGCTACTGGGGAGTAGGTCTCCCGATCGATGAGTCATTCGACGTGCCTAGCAAGATGTCACTTAGCTTGCCCAATGCGACGCATCCACGGCACCTCGACTCACAAATAGAGCGGCGCATCGCGTTGCACATCCTTTCTTGTGAGACTCTTTTCTCCAGCAGACAATGTAACAAAATATTGCGATAGTTCCTTAAGGCGTGAGACGAACACAGCGATGTACGACATGAGAGGGTTACGAGACCAGCGGTTCTCGATGACGTTTGTGAGTACCGGATATGGGCTTGGCGCCGAATGGGTTCTCAACTAAAGATGTTGCTAATTGTCTGACGGCGGGTACTTCCTTGTGCCGCTAAGGCACCCAGACGGTTTCAGGAGCCCTTGTTAACAACCTGTTAGTCGCCGCTCGCAATGCACGGACCTAATCCATGCGATGATCTTCCAGAGATCGTCATCAGTCTTGATAATTTCGCCGAAATCTGGCATTGGCCCGACCACTGCTTCGGACCCCTTTCGTCGGTACCCCAGCTTCCCGAAAGCATTGCCTGGACTGAGGCTGCCTGTGCCAAGGGCAATCACCCGGAACAAAGTATCGTCGTCATCGCCATAGATCCAAACGGGATTGGTTAGGGGAGCAGCCATACCGCCCCCGCCCCCGCCTCCATGGCAACCATTGCAGCCGGCAGCCATGTATTTTCTGTGGCCTTCCTTGGCGACAGTGGCGAAGTCCGGATAGGGGCTTTTCAGATGACCTTTAGGCGTACGAGCTGCCCGCTCTAAAGGGGTCAGCCTTTCTGCAGCGAGAACATGCTCGCTTGCCGCCGCAGCGATTAGCGCCAAACTTACTAGGATCGCGCCGAACGACTTCCGAGCAAATTTCCGGGCTGACGAGTTTTTCATGGGGTGGAGATAGTGAGTCATCCTACTACCAATGCCAGGGCTGGACTTACCCAGCGGCCTGGGCTTTGTTCGAGGAGCACGTTATCACAAAAAGGAGCCTCGAATGCTGCTCGCGTCCGAGGCCCAAGAAGCGGGATAGAGGCTTTGCGATACCATTGGCGGTCAGAAGCGCGATGCGCTCGCCTTTATGGATTTTTCGCCTTGCTGCGTGCCAAACGCAACACGCTCATCGTTGTCAACGATTGCAAGCTTCTCAGCGTTATCACCGCATTCAAGATTGAGCGACTTCTGCTCCACGGAGTCGAGGTGAACCATCTGGCCGGGATTAAGCTCAACCCGGATGCGTGACACTAAGGCAGCCTCGGGATCTCTGACGTCCCCAACGACCATGTGGACAGCGCAGCGGCCACTGCCTGGTAAATAGAACGCTATGACACGCTTGCTGCCAACTGTGGTGAGGATGGGCTCGTGAGGCCCCACTGGCCCTAGATTCTGAGCAAGCTCGTCGGCATGTGCGGGGACGCTAAGGGTGCTAACGACCACTAGGCTGACCGCTGCCGTCAACTTCGAAAGCTGGGTAAGACTGAGCGCAAACATTGGTAATCTCCTTTTCGAGGCTTGACGGCCCAAGACAATCTTGAGCCTGAGCAGATTCTGCATCATCGCTCGGATTATCGCTGTGGCATTTGCCACACCTGTCCTTTCCAAAACTTCCATCCGCTGGAGATTTAGCCGGAGATTTTCCCTGATCTGCGGGAAACAATTCCCTGTTATCGCCAGAAAATTCCCTGTTCGGGTGCGTAGGGAATTTGGGTGTAACCAGCTGACTTATCGCCGGAAAATCCAGCTCTCTTCCCGCTGTGTGTACCGAAAAATCCTGCGAGCCTATGCTCGCTATTACCACGACATCCGAACGCAGAGGCTTAACTCCGCGCGAATGATGTTCATGACCGCGCCTGGGATCGGCCCGATCACCGCACTCTGCTTCAAGGCAACAATCGACGATCCGACACGGTTCAAGCGATCGAGAAGTGTCGGCGCCTATATCGGATTGACCCCCCGGCGCCATGCCTCTGGATAGGTCGATTGGTGGCAGGATATCGAAGTGTGGTGATGCCATGCTCCGCATGTATCTGTTCGAAGCGGCCGGCGTGCTGCTGACCCGCGTGCCGAAATGGTCGGCGCTCAAGGCTTGGGGCATGAGCTCGCGACGCAACGGGCTCCGCAAGGCCAAGGTCGCCGTCGCGCGCAAGTTTGCTGTGATCTTGCATCGCATATGGATCGACGAGACCGAGTTCAATTGGTCGCCGAAGAAGGCTGCCGCATAGCGCGAATAAGGAGATCACAGGGTTCCCGCGACACGGCGGGAAAAGTCGTCCCTGCCGGGACGGTGGCCGTGGTGAGGTCGTCTGATGTCTTGCGTGCTCTCAAACAGAGAGACCGCGCTTACAACATTGATCCGCCAACGTCATCTTACGCCATTATGTGGAGGGCACGCGCCTACCGCGGAGAGAACAATGGGCCCGGCGAGGATGATCGTGGAGAGCTTGACACCCAGATCCGGAATTAGAGAACGACATCCGACGCATTGGTCCTTGGATAAAGATGCACCAATCTCTCGCCCCGTTCAGCGGACCGGAAACATTAGGTCACGCGCGATCCTTGGCAGACTTCATCACCGCTACGTCCGGATTTAGGTTTTTGGTACACACAGCCTGCATGAGTTGGTTATTGAAGCGCAGCGTGGATTCTCTTACAGATCGTGCTGTCACTGAGATAGTCCAAAATCGCGTGGGGGTCACTCACCCCGTTGTGAAGGTCCGAGACGTTCTCAATGCCATCGATGAATGTATCGCGGTCGAGGCGAGCGTACAAAGCTACGTAGTCCCTTTCGTCGGTTCCGTTTAGCCACTTTGTGATGCCGACAGGGACTGTAAGCGCCGGCGGCCGCAGATGTTGTTTGACTACATCGATACCGAGTGGCGATCCAACCGTAACGAAGAGCGGCACATTCACGTCAACAGAACCGCGCCCTGGGTCGGCTTCCAGCCGCGCACCGCGATCCAGCGGCGCTCCGCCTCGTTCAAGCCCGCGAAATCGTCCTCGGAGGCAATCAGCTGCTGCCCGAAGGGGATGGGGGGCTCGGTACCGTGTTGTTCGCCACAGGCGGGACGGACTGGTCTGAAACGGCCCCGATGCTGACCGGCGCTCTGCCGGCGGCGTTGCCGGTTTGTCAGCTTCTCGCAATAAGCGATAAGCAACGATGGTGCCCAGCGAGTGCGCAACGACAACAGTTGGGCCACGAAGCAAAGACGGTCGCACCATATTATCGACTGCTGCACGGATATGGGGACGCGTCAGATAACCATCGACTTGACGCACAAAGCTGAGGCCAATATGGCTGAGGTTCGGGATATTGCGTTCCAAAATTCTTGCAATGGCCTGGACCCACTCCCAGTTTGCAAACCCTCTAGCAACCACCTCCTGCCCAAGTTCAGCTTTGATGTCGGCGTCAGTGACGCCCTCCTTCGCGCCCATTTCCCGAATCAAATCCAGTTCGAAGGTGGTGAATGTTCCAGGTCCTCCGTCGCCGCGGGATACGATCCCGACGGAACTCCCACGCACCTCCTCTACCAGTTGATTGAGTAAATCACCGTAGAACGGCATTTCTAGCGTGTATGTAGGCTTTGAGAGACCATGCGATCTCCAAGCCGAAATGAGCGCGTCCTCCCAGTTCTTTTCTAAGTCGGCGGCAAGTTTCCCTTCCTGGCGCATGCCGTGAACAAAGACGAGACGCATCAAATCTCTCCCTGATACAAGAGTTCGGCCAGCCTCTTTCCTTCTTTATTCCGGAGCGTAGTCCACAACGCTGGAAGTAGACCGTCGCGCACTTCGAACAAAGCGGAAGAGACGAACGCGTCTTCGCGATCGAGAAAACTCCACCCCTGTGTCATGAGGGGAAACGATCCGGCAACTGATCGAGGCCCAGCCTCTGTCACAACCGTAAGGCCCGCAAAGCCGCGCCTCGATACTAGGATAGGCTTCGTTGATAATAACGCGACGTCGAATATTACGGACTGGCTGCGCATAGCCGGCGACTCAGCGAAATAATCCGCGATTGTGATGCCGTTAATTGCCGCAAAATCGCCGGTCCTCTCGTGGGCGTAGGCAGCAAGAATACCTAGCGAAAGGTTGACTCTTTCAGAGTCACGCAACTGCTTGTAGTCGCCAAATCGACCCTGATGCATCAGAGCGGTCCAGCGGTTTAACACAGTCGCAGATTGTGCATACGCGTCTTGATCAAAGCTTTCGCCAGCCGGTGCGTAATTCAAGCTCGCCGCCAAGCCGTCCTTGACGACGACCGTCCCCACGAATTGTGGGAGGATGCAGGCGCCGATCCAGTTGCCATCGCTCAACTCGATTAGAACTGAAAGTGGCTCTTCACCGTGGGCACGAATATTAGCCGTAGAGTTTTTTGTGAACAGATCGACTCGCTCCCCTTGCCGAACCGTGGCTGAAACTGGCTCGCAGCCCACAAGTGTCAGGCCATGGCGGATGCCGAGGCTCGATTGCGCCTGACTCACGGCGAAGGCATAAGTAGCCTCACTTTCCTTCGCTGCCATTTCATTTGCTCGCTCGGCGTCAGTCACCGCCTTTCGCGTTTGGCTTGAATATTGTGGCGTGTTCGCCGCGCTTGGCGACACGCGTCCAGCGGCGGACGTTCCAGCCTTGGGGTCGGCAACGATGTCGAAGGTGACGTTTTCCCCCTCTCTGAGGGGACCTAGGCCTGCGCGTTCCAACGCGGTCGCGTGAAAAAAGACGTTCTTGCTGCCGTCCTCGGGCTCAATGAAGCCGAAGCCCCTCTGAGTGTTAAAGAATTTTATAGTTCCGCGCGACGCCTTAACATATATGTCATTCGGGCTTCTCCAGCCAGGATTGACCTCAGGGAATTGAACCACCGCTCCAGGGATCTTGCCGCTTTCGAGCGGCACCACCTCCTCAAGGTAATTGGCCAGTGAGTCCGAAGTCACAACGCCGTAAGGCCTTTTGATAATCGCTTTCTCTGCACCGCCGGTGAGTGCGCGAATCACACAGCGCGTGAAAATACCATAAGCTTCCATCGGGTCTCTTGCCGAGACTTCTTGTGCGCTCTCGCCGAGACGTGAGGCAAGGAACTCGTCCCATTGTGGTAGTTTGCCTACTGCCGCCGCTGCCTTAGGAAAAATGCTACTTCCACCAACTGACGCACCGTCCGGAACCGTCGATCGGCACGCGTCCGCGAAGACGGCAATCTGACTGACGCCCGAGCGTTTCGCGTTGGACAAAGACAAATTGACATTGACGGCTTCGTCGCTGTCGGCCTCCCAACCAGACAGAAGCCAATACGTGGTGTTGACCGATGGTTGGATTCCATGACCTGCAAAGTAGATTACTAGGCGTTCAGTTTTGCCGTCATCAATTATCGCTTTAATTTTGGCTTTTAGCTTATGAGTTGTGACCTCTCCACTCTCGTCGGTTATCAGGTGGGTTTCGTAATCATGCAAGCTGGCCCAATCATGGAACTCCTTGGCACCATTTACAGCGCCTGGAAGTTCCGGGAGACTTCCTGCCCGTGCGAGACCAATTGCGAGAGCGACGTATTTGCCCATCCAGTCACCACAGAGTTCAGCAAAGTTCTAACTGACATCCACCCATTTGGCCAGTTGGGTTGGCTGCCGCGGATTTTAGCAACTCTGATTGAGCGCTTGGGTGACAGTGAGTTTGGGCGGTGTCGGAGCAAATCAGCTGGAGGTCAGTGGTATTCCGCTGGAGGCGTTCGAGCGACCGACAACTATCCCAGATGCTACCTTCAGGGTGAAGCGCGTAGAAACTATGCGAATCAAGCTTTCGGCTGCCTATAAAGGCGCAAATGCTATCCTCATGAAGTAGGGGCGCCGTGTGTAACCGAAGACCTCGTCGGTCCTGCTCGCCTCCCTGCTATGAAACGGGTTTTCCCTGCTCGTTAGGTTAGGGAGACGGCTATCTAACGCTCTGAGATGCTGTGGCTTTCTGCAAGGGTAACGAGGCACTTTCCCTGCAATTTGACGGAATCTCCCTGCATTTCGCAAATTTGCAGGGAGAGACGGGTTGGCCTCGGACTGCCAGCACATGGGCAGAGTCACCCAAACTCTGGGTCACACGTCTAATAGGCTGATGCTTCGCGGCTTGATTGCGATGAGATAAAGATCAAATCGACACTGGTGGCAGGGTCAACTCTCGGTGGTTGCAGGCCCCCGCAACCAATTAGGACCATCGCGCCCAGTATGTGCAGAGCCATTGCCTCTTTACAGATGCGAATACAACCTAGAATTGCAAACAAGCTCTTGAGTGGGAACATAACAAGAACATAGTGATCGAATTTATACAGTTTTGAACACAATTAAGTTGTTGATTTTTAACGGAAAGACTCGTCCACAACCCTAGGTGAGA
>Ga0307380_10011138_pt1 | contig 11284 bp, 8 predicted proteins | sample UN3MG_FD_202239 | JGI IMG/M metagenome (GOLD analysis project Ga0307380, IMG submission 202239) | Soil microbial communities from Risofladan, Vaasa, Finland - UN-3 | ecosystem: Environmental > Terrestrial > Soil > Coastal area > Acid sulfate soil | place: Finland: Risofladan, Vaasa | collected... | reverse complement strand
CTCGGACGACACGTCGAATTGCCTTGCCATCTCGTGGACATCAGCGACCGTGAGATGTCCAGCCCTTGAGAGCTCATGGAGCTTCTGCCGGAAAGGACCCTCAGGAAGCAGTAGCCTGCTGGCAAACACGTTTGCGAGGCTTTCCTCTTCGTTTGATGCCACCTCCGCGTCGTTCTGATCTCCTTTTCGGAAAATTCGCCAGACGAGCAAATGGAACAGTTCGTGGGCCAAGTCAAAGTTACGGCGCCAACTCACATTGTCTTGGTTCAGCAAAATGGACGCCCCCAGGACGTCGTCTCTCATGCAAAGGCCGGATGTCGTCGTCTGCATCTTCAGGGCGAAGACGCGTACGCTGCACCTTTCCTCCAAAACGTGAGGGAGGACTTCGGCCGGAGCCGGACCAAGGTCCAACTCCTCCGATGTCTTCAGGGCCAAGCTTTCGGCGTCGCCGTAGGTATACTCGCCCTGGGGCGCGGGCACGTCAGGAAGGGTCGAGGCTCTCACCTGTCCGGTTAGCTCTTCCAGCCTCCGGTAATTCTCACACAGCTCGAAGAAACTTCGCTGGATCCTCTTTGCCTCCGCCTCCGCATCCGGTTTGCATCGCCACAGAACGAAATCTTTCCGCAGTGGTTGGTCGGTGAAAAAGAAGTCAATCGGTCGGTGGTAAAGCTCGGCGAGCTTTGCGAGTTGGGCTGCCTTCAACGGGCGCCGCCCATGCTCGATATCGCTGACCCCGGATTTGCTCAGACCAAGTACCTCTGCGATCCGCGATTGGCGTAGCCCGGCCGCTTCGCGGGCAAACCGCAAGCGTTTTCCTAGCATGGGGGAATCTCCTTTTCCAGAACCATTATACCTCTATTATCGTATTCTGGAAGGCAAAAGTTCTGTTCTGCAGAAGTTTTTCCTTGGGGTGTTGATCTTTTCCCTGAAAGTCAATACCTGGCTCGGCGCAATCGCCCGGCCGGTCGCATGCGGTTGACGAAGAAGTATCGCACGGCGTCGATGAGGTGGTCGGGCCCGTCCTTGACGGGCACGTCGGCCGGCTGTCTGGAGCCCGGCGGCGGATAGTGGTAGGTCCGGAATGCCTCCACGAGCCGTCTGCACTGCGGGGCGATCTTCAGCGTCGGCTCGCCCATCGCCGGGGCCATGGCCGCCCGGATCAGCTCCATCCCCTCGGCCAGGTTGGACTGCCGCCAGCGGCATTGAATTCCGGCGGCCGACAGCAACTCCGTGCACGCCGCCCCGCTGGTCGCCTCGCGCGCCCGCCCGGCCGGGTCCACGTACGCGATTTCAACCGGCCCGAAGTCGCGCCGGAGGATCTCCACGGCGTGCTGGGCCAGGGGCCGGCGGGCCTGGACGTACTCGTCGATCACGTGCACCTCCCCGCCGGGGGTAAGCTGGATCCACAGGCACACGAACGGCGAGGCGTAGCCGAAGTCGATCGCCCGGTACGTCGGAAAGTCCGCGCAGTAGGCCACGTCGGCCACGTGCACGTCAGGGTCGAACTCCCCGAAGACCATCTGCTCCCGCCGGGCGCCCAGGCAGAGCATTTCCGTCTCCCACGCCGACCGGCTCGAACGCGCCTTGATCGCGATGGCGTCGTCTATCTTGAAAAACCCCAGCCCCCGCCTGGCCCGGCCGCGACAGTCCTCGCACAGCGGGCACTCCTGGCACCGCCGATCCGGGCCGCAGCGCTCGATCACGTCCCACAGGCACCAGTGGATCAGGCGAAAGCCCTGCCCGCCGGCGCCGCCGGCCCTGGCCGAGTCCACGAGCTGTTCCATCAGGCCGCCGGGACAGTGCATGGTGGAGAAGACTTCGATGCCGCCGCGGGTGCTCTCGCTGGATCGTGTCACGAATTGCAGCGCCCGCCACACGTGCGGATCGAACAGATCCACCTCGTCGCAGCGGATCTTCTGCACGTGCTGGCCCCGGACCGCGCGCTGCGACTGGCTGAGCATTCGGATATCGGCGCCGCCGGCCAGGCGAATCCGCTGCCGCGTCACCCTCCCCTCCAGCAGACAGGCCAGATCCCCGGAGAAGAAATTGCGGAGGTAGTCGGCAAGGCGATCGGACTGGTCGAAGCTTCCGCCCAGGATGCGAATGTCGATCGGCTTTTTGTAGACCGCCTCCAGCAGCGTGGCCACCGCCGCCAGCAGGGTCTTGCCGCCGCCGCGGTTGGCCCAGACCAGCAGATCCGCCCCGCCGGCGGTCGCCGGCTTTCCGTCGACGGGCGGTGCGTCCCCGCCCAGAAAGCTGGCGGCGAGGTAGTCCAGCGGAGGGCAGTGATGCGGGCACAGGGCCCGAGCGGGAATGCGAATGTCCAGCGTCTCTTCGACCCACCTGGCGAGTTGTCCGCGCGTCTTCGGCCTCTCCGGCAGTGGCCGGCCCGCCGGCTGACCATGCTGAAATTCACTCATCATGCCATTGCTCCAAGGAGGGCGGACAGGGCCGCGCCGGGGCTGCCGAGGTAGTAGCTGTACTGAAGCGTTCTTCCGGGGAACCGGCCGTAGTGGGTCATGCCCGCGCGCTGGAAGAACGGATGGACGGTTCCCATGGTCGCCAGCGCCTCCACCAGCGGCGTCTGGGCTGTTCGGAGGGCGTGACGCACCAGTCGCACCGCCAGCCCGCAGCCGCGATAGGTCGGGTGAACGATCACCCGCGAGATGCACTCGACCTCTTCGTTCAGGTGCCGCACGACGGCGCGGCGGTCGGGCCCGACGTACTGGCCGGGGATGGCGAAGTTCCGCCCGCGGCAGTTCAGCACCGGCGGAGACACCACCAGGACGGCCGCCATCTCGGGCGAACCCAGAAGCCGGCGATCGTCCGGAACGCGGATCGTCCAGACCCGCTTGTGCGCCGCCGGCGGCCCGGTCAAGTAGTGAAAGCACCCCAGGGGGCGGTAGTCGGCCAGCCGTCCCCGCACAATCAACTGTCGGTCGAGCCACCATGGACAATTCCTGCCGGCGGCGGCCGCAGCCCCAGGCGCACCCGCGGCCTGCTCCACCCACGCCGCGGCGGCCAGGGGCTTGACGATGATCCTGTCCGGTTGCAGCAGCGGCAGGAGTTCCTCCCTGGGCGTCGAGACGATTGCCGCCAGACCGTACCGCCGAACCAGCTTGGGCATCTGAGCGGCAAGCACCTCGGCCGTGGCCGAATCCAGCGCCGCGGCAAACTCATCCACCAGCAGCAGCCGTGGGCACGCTGCCGGCGCCAATCTCAAGGAATCAGACGGCCGGCCCTCCGGTGATCCGGCCGCCCGCCAGATGGCCACCGCCAGGGCGAGGCGATATTGCTGCCCGGCCGAGAGGCACCTGCCCGGCGCGACCAAGACGGTCGCCTCGGCCAGCCCGCAGCGCGAGAGGATTTCCAGACGCGCGGACAGGCCGCCGCCTTTTCCGCCGAGCAGGGCAACGGCCGGCCGGTCGCTGCGTGCGACCGCCCCGACGTCGACAGAGACGGCCTCGGGCACGGCCCGGGCAATGGCCGCCAGCAAGGCGGTCTTGCCCGATCCGCTCGGCCCGACGAGCGCCACCAGCTCGCCCGGCCCGACGGCAACGCGGAAGCTCTCGTACAGCGATTCCGTCCGATCCGTCAGCCCGAACATCTCCGCCACCTGCCGGCAGAGATCGCGGCCTCGGCCGGCCCCCCCGCCGTCGGGGCGGCCTCGCGCCGAGCGACCCGCCACGGAGCGGTCCACCCGGACGTCGACGGCGATGTTCCAATCAGACATGATCGGTTTGCCCTTCTCGCGCGAGCGACCCGGGCGAGCTGTCCTCCCGCAAGTTCTTGAGCCCACGGACGATCCCCGCAACCTCGCAGGCAAGTCGGCGGGCGCTGTGGTAGCCGATATGCATCGCCTGGGCGGTCTCCCGCACGGACAGCGCGTTGCAGAAGTGCAGCCTCGCCAGTTCGGCCTGCTGGGCGTTGAGGAAGCGCATGGCCCTGGCGGCGCCGACGAACTTCTCCGAGTGAACCCGCCTGACGAGCAGGCGAATGCGACGACGGACCGCCTGCGGGGTGAGGCCGACCAGCTCGGCCAGCATTCGCGTCGGCTGGTGATAGGTCCACACCGCCAGCAGCAGGTCCCTGTCCTCCGGCAGCAGCAGCTCCGCCCGGGCTTCGATGACGGCGTCTTCCCTGATGCGCGGGCGGGACTTGGCTATCGAATCCCTCAGGGACAGCGGCATCAGGCCGGCCCCCCTTCTCTGCCTGGCGGGCTCGGCCGCGGAGACGGATGTGCCATCCGCTCACCCATCGCAGCCAGGCTCTCCGTTTGCGATTTCACGGCTCGGCGATCTTCCCAGAAGATTCGACCCTCTTTCGACCGGCAGGCGCCAACGTCCTGTTAGCTAGGTAGGTAACATTTCCGCTTCGTTCCGTCAAGCTGGAAATTCCGGAAAAACCTTGTATGTTAGTTAGGAACGTTGTAAACTTATCGGGCCGATACACATGCGTCGCCGAAAAAGAATGGCGGGCCGCCCCCGGCGTGAGTATGTTTATGGCCCGCGGCCGCACCGACCGGCTGGCCCGCTGAAGCAAGGAACCCAAGAGAAAAGGAAACAACCATGAGCCTAGGCGAGGTCGTTCGCCAACGACGCGAGGAACTTTCCTTGACCCAGGATCAGGTGGCCGTCCGCGTGGGAATCTCCAAGCCCTACCTGTCCAACATCGAGACCGAGCGGGTCAAGAACCCCCCTTCCGACCCTGTGATCAACCGACTGGAACAGGCCCTTCAGTTCGGCCAGGGGGAGCTGCGCCGGATCGCCGACCTGGTACGCACCCCGCTGGACGTGCGCCAGGAGCACGAGAAGCTCTCGGCGGAGGTGGAGAAGCTTCGCAGCGTCCTGAAGCAGCTCCTTGCCGGCGACAAGCGCAGAGGCAAGGTCGGGGGCATCAACCTCGACGCCCTGGCGAGGAAGTTGAAGGGAAAACGGGGCGACGTGCAGGAGGTGCTCTCGGCCGGCAACGTGGTGCCGATCATCAACAGGGTCGCGGCCGGCTATCCGCACCACTTCACCGATCTGGACTATCCCCCGTCGGTGGCCGACGAGTACGTCCGCGTGCCGGACGTCCACGACGCACAGGCCTTCGCCGCCCGGGTGGCGGGCGACTCGATGGAGCCGAAGTACAAGGAGGGCGACATTGTGGTCTTCGCCCCCAACTCCGCCGCCCGCAGCGGCGACGACTGCTTCGTCCGCTTCAGCAAGGACAACTCCACCACGTTCAAGCGATTCTTCGCCGCCAAGGGCGGGAAGATCCGCCTCCAGCCGCTGAACAAGAAATACCCGGCCGAGGTGCACGACCGGGAGGAGATCAGCGGCCTCTGGCCGGCGGTGATGCGGATGGAGCGCATCGCCCGAAAGTAGGCGATCGCTCCCGGGCGGGATTTGTATCAGGGCCGCCGGGCGAGGCCGAAGAGGCCCTATCGTCTCGCAAGCACGCTGCAAATCGCTACAATCTCCTCCATCGACCGCTGAGAGGAGTCGAAGATGACCTGGCAGGCCGCTGAAGAAACGGACGTGTGTGTGGTCGGCGGGGGCATGGCGGGGCTGGCGGCGGCGCTGGCGGCGGCCAGGAACGGGGCGAACGTCGTCCTCATGCACGATCGTCCGGTGCTGGGCGGCAACGCCTCCAGCGAGTGCCGCGTCCACATCTGCGGGGCCGACCGGCACAACCACATCGCCAACGTCCGCGAGACGGGCATCCTGGAGGAGCTGCGCCTGGCCAACCTGCGGTGGAACCCCCATCGCAGCTTCAGCGTCTGGGACACGGTCCTGTACGACGCGGCCCGGCGGGAAGAACGGCTGACGCTGCTTCTGAACTGCTCCTGCCTGGACGCGGAGACCGACGGGGCCGGAATCGTCTCGGTCACCGGCTGGCAGACCACGACGCAGACCTACCATACGGTGCGGGCGAAGATCTTCATCGACGCCAGCGGCGACGCCATCCTGGCGCCTCTGAGCGGGGCGGCCTTCCGCATGGGCCGGGAGGGCCGCGACGAGCACGGCGAGTCGCTGGCGCCGGAGAAGCCGGATTTCGGCACGATGGGCATGACGCTGGCCTTCGCCGCCCGCAAGCACGAGACGCCCCAGCCGTTCCGGCCGCCGGCGTGGGCGTGCCGCTACGATCGCTGCGAGGATCTGCCCGGCACGCACGCCTGGTCGACCGACGCTCCAGCGGGGACCGTCCGGCAGGGCTACTGGTGGACCGAACTGGGCGGGCTGCACGACGGCATCGCCGACACCGAGAAGGTCCGCGACGAGCTGCTGGCGACCCTGTACGGCGTGTGGGATCACATCAAGAACCGCGGCGACCACGGCGCCGAGACCTGGGCCCTGGAGTGGGTGCAGTTCCTGCCGGCCAAGCGCGAATCCCGCCGCTACGTCGGCCGCCACGTGCTCACGCAGGACGAGGTGATGTCCGGGGGCAAGTTCCCCGACGTGGTCGCCTATGGCGGGTGGACGATCGACGAGCACCCCCCGGCCGGTTTCGGCGTCGGGGTGCTCTCGCGCAAGCCGGCCTACCACGGCGACCCGCCGGTGCCCTACGGCATTCCCTACGGCGTGCTGGTGGCGCGGGACCTGGAGAACCTCCTGTTCGCGGGGCGCTGCGCCAGTTGCACGCACATCGCGATGTCGTCGACGCGCGTGATGGGCACGGCCAGCGTGATGGGCCAGGCGGCGGGCACGGCCGCGGCTTTGGCCGCGCGGCGCGGCATCGCCCCGGCCGACGTCTCCGGGAAAATCGAACTGCTTCAGCAGATGCTGCTGGCCGACGACGCCTACCTGCCCGGCATACGCCAGGAGTTCTCCGAGGCGACCGTGCGAGCGAAGCTGAAGGCCTCCGCCGGCGACCCCGCCGCCATTCGCGACGGCATCAACCGGCCCGTCGGCGGCGACGAGCACGCCTGGCGCTGCCGCGCCGGCGACACGCTGGAAATGCACTTCCCGGCCCCCACCGCGGCCGAACGGCTGTCCCTCATCGCCGACAGCGCTTTGGACCAGCAGGTCCAGATGAGCTACTGGGGCGACGCCAGCGCCTCGCTGACCGCCCCGCCGGAGACGCTGCTGGCCGATTTCCGCGTGGAGGTGCTCGCCGACGGGAAATGGTCCGCGGGCGCGGAGGTCCGGGGCAACTATCAGCGGCTGATTCGAGTGCCGCTGGCCCGCCGGGCCGAGGGGATCCGCCTGAGGATCGAGAAAACATGGGGCGCAGAATCGATAAGGCTCTTTGCCGCTTACGTGGATTGAGACCCGCGCCCGCCGGCAAGCGCGGGGCCTTCGGGTCCACGAGACGACGGGACTGAAACCATGAGCAAGGTCACGCGAACGACGCTGGCAATCGGCCGGAAACTGCTGGGGGAGTTCGACAGGTGGATGGCCCAGAGGGGCTACGCCAACCGGTCCGAGGCGGTCCGCGACCTGATCCGCTCGGCCCTGGTGGCGGCGGAATGGGAAGACCCCAGCGCTCGGGTGGTGGCCACCTTGTCGATCATCTACGAGCACGAGCGCCGGGAGCTGGCCCAGCAATTGACCGAACTCCAGCACGCCCAACATCACGCCATACTTTGCAGCCAGCACGTGCACCTGGACCACCAGAATTGCCTGGAGGTGATCATCATGCAGGGCACGGCCCGGCAGCTCCGCCGGATCACCGACGCCATTTCCGCCACCAAGGGCGTAAAGGCCGGAAAGCTGACCCTGCTGAGCCGGAAGATCTGACCGGGGCCGCCGCCGCCGCGGGGACGTCAATCGCCCCGCATCAGCAGCCGCACCCCCACCACAATTGCCGTAATCGCCGCGACCAGCAATATCTGAATCAGCAGCCGCCACGGCGGGGCAAGCTGCCGCCGCCGGACCCGCGCGGCCGGGCGCGCCGGCAAGCGGCGTGGCAGCCGGTCGGGAAGGGGCGCTGCGGCTTGGCCCGGCTCGATCGGCTCATTTTCCGCCGGCGGCGGCTGGGGCGGGGAAGCGTCAGCTCGCCCGGCCGGGGCGGGCTGGTCGCCCGCAGCGGGCCGGTCAGGCGACGATCTGCCGGGCGTCGACTCCACGGATTCTGCGTGCCGGCGGGCGATCCTGACCAGGTATTCCTCGTCGGTCTGGCTGGCGGGCCGATGGCGGGCTCTCTTGTCTTTGGCCGGCGACATTTCCGCTGAGGAAATTCTACCTGACGGTCCGATTCTCGAATACAGGAAAAAGCGGGCCGGGAGGTGTCCGCTGCCGGCCCGAACGGCCACGATTCTGGACCTGCCGGAAGCCGATGCGGTATAATTAGCCATGGTCGCCATTTCATGGAGGAATTAAGCATGAAGCACCATGCTGCCGGCCGACCCGTCGGTAAGTGCAAGGGATGCTGCTTGAACATGCGAACGATGTGTGCGGCCGGGCTGGATCCAAAGTCGGAATGGGACAGGGGACGCTGTCGAGGGCACAACGACGCATCCGTGCTGGAGGCCTACTACCAGCCTGTCCCGCCCACCGGCGCCAAGTTCGCCAAACTGGCCCGCAGAACCAGGGCCGTGGCCAGAGCGACCAGGTCTCGTCAGAACGGGCGTGTCAGCCCGGGCCGCTACGTCGCGGAAAGCCACGTCCGCGCATAGGCCGACGACCTCGGCCGCGCCCCCCGTTGCCAGGCCTGCCCGGGCTGCGGATCGGGACAGGCGCCGGGTGAGAGGGCCTCACGGCCGTCCTTGAGGGCGCGGCATGTTGGCCGGCATACGATAGCGGCCCCCAAGGCCGGTGCCCGGGCCGGAAGACACCACGTGACAGTTGTTCAACTCCACTTGCAGCGCCACGTCGCGTCCGGCCGGGACTGACCGCACCGCGGTGATGGCCCCAAGCATTTCAACGTGCGATCCAACGGCGAGCTTCATGGCCTTGGCCCCCTCCCCGCCCGAGAAGCTTGCATTCAGGTCGCAACGGGACCGAGTCTGGAATTCAGGCGGGCCATGCTTGAGCTGAACGACGACCGCGCCGGCTCTGGAAACGGGAGCGCCCGACACCGCTGCTTTCGCTCTCAGGACGTTCCCGACCAGTTCGCGCTGAAACCACGCCTCGAGCTGGGCCTTCCTTCGAGCGAGCAGCTGCGATGAATCAGACTGCCGCGGCACGTACTCCCTCGGAATCTTGCTCATCATGGCGTCGATGGACGCGAACTTCTCCTCCGGCAGGTCCGCGGTCGTACCGGTCGGCGTCGGCGCCTGCGGAGTCGCGGCCTGGGCGGCCGAGCCCACGCTGACAAGGCGGGACTTGGACAAGCTGATCTGGAAGTCCGAGCCGCCGGCCTGGCTGGGTTGCAGGTCGGCCACGTTGCCGATCAGAAGAATCGACTGGCCGGCAGCGACCTCCTTCAGCTTAGCCCCTTCACCTGGGGCGAAAGCGGCAAGGAGGCTGCACTTGACCAACCTGTTCCTGCGACGGGCGTCGGCCGTGCCGGTGACCTCGACCGCGCCGTTCGCGCCGGGCTTGACCGAGGCGACGACGATCTCGGCGACGAGCGTCTTTCCGGCATGTCGAAGGCTCGTTCGCTCGGCCAGCTCTGTCCGCTGCGCAGCGGCCGCTCCCGTGCTCGGGCTCAACAGGTTGGCGGGAATCGCGTTCAGCAGGCTGGCAATGTCGTCGAAATCCGCCTTGGGCCTTTCCACCGGCTTGGGAGCCGGCCCCACCGCCGGCGCAGTCCCCGGCCGAAGCGGGGGCGTGGGTGCCGGCGCTCTTGCCGTAAGAGGCCCGGGGGTGGGCACGGGTGCGGGCCTTGGGGTCTGGGCGAGCTTCGCCTGCGCCTCGCTGATCTGCGTGCACAATTGCTTAAGCTCCCTCAGGTCGGAGGCCAGAGCGGCGATCTGCTTGTCCAGCGCCTTGATCTGCTGGTTCTGTTTGCTGACCAGGCCGGTGAGCATCCTCATCTCCGCCCTCATCAGGGCGGTATCGTCGCCCCTTGCGGGGGCCATCTGTCCCAGCGTCGGGCCGGCCAGCCCGACCGCGAAGAAGCCAAATGCCAAACAGGTTCCCAATGCTTGGAATCTCATCGTTGGATCCTTTCCTCGCTACAGGAGTGCGCTAAGCAATATTATCCCCTCCCGAGAGGCTTTCGCAAAGCCTTTCTGTCCGGCTTCGGCCGGCGGTCCGCCGTCGCCGCCGACGCAGGGGTCAGTGGCGATCCGGGCATCCGGCGGATGGCAAGACGCTCTCCCGCGCCCGGAAGCCCGGCGACAGCTACTCCTCGGCCGCGCGGCGAAGCCATATCGGGCCGGACCAGGCCATCTGGCCATCAGCCTGGACGACGCGAAGGTAGTAGTAATGCTCCCCTCTCAGCGGCTCGGGGTCCGTCCAGGTGACGGCGGCATCCAATCCCTCGGCGCCGGCCGACCACGCGATGTTTCCGTCCTTGACGATTTCCATGGTGCGGATGGGATCAACGGCGTGGACGGCAGCGCGGCATTCGGCCTGCTCGGTGCGGCCAACAGAGCCCATCGCGACCCCGGCGGCCGTGAAGTCCAGCAGGATCCGAGCGCCCGTCGTGGCGTACGTCCGCCGGCTCCTGATGGCCCGGATCAGGCATTTCCGGTCCAGTCTTGGCATGACCGCGGCCGTCATGCCGCAGCGATACGGCAGCCCGGCCGCGAACGTGTGCGTGGTGGTGCCCTGGCCGGTCGGGTCTTCCACCGAGAAGCCCGCCCTGCCCTCGTGGCAGTCGCCCCCGCCGGTGAAGCCCAGCTTTGCCCCCTGCCCCAGCAGCTCGTTGACCGTCAGCCCGCGAGCCTTGTCGCCGGCCTTGACCGCCAGCGGAGCAAGCGGGCCATCGCGGAAATCGTTCGCTCCCCACATCGAATACATTTCCACGAAGCGCTCCACTTCCGGATCGTGGAACGCCCAGTTCAGCCCGTGGGCCAGGGGCGCGTGCGGGCCGCCGACCACCTCCTCGTCACCGTGAAAATGCCGCCAGACGACGTCGAGATTGCTGGTGGGCTCGTACATGCCGCGGAACAGCTCCAGCCGATCGCGGCTGGTGTACACGTTGCGGTGGCTCTGTTTGCCCGCCCACTCGTAGCCCACCAGCGTGACGAACCGGCCCGGCTCACTCCAGGAATTGGTCACGTCCTGCATCCACTGCCACTGATTGTCGGAGAAATAGCAGGCGTGATCGGCGGCCGCGGCAAAGTCCAGGCAGCCTTCCCGGCGGGCGTGGCGGTACAGTTGGCCATACTCGCCGCAGCCGTCGCTCATTTCCGTGTGGGCGTGGATCTCGCCCCAGTAGATGCGCTCGCCTCCGGAATCGGCCGCGA
>Ga0307380_10011137_pt1 | contig 11284 bp, 6 predicted proteins | sample UN3MG_FD_202239 | JGI IMG/M metagenome (GOLD analysis project Ga0307380, IMG submission 202239) | Soil microbial communities from Risofladan, Vaasa, Finland - UN-3 | ecosystem: Environmental > Terrestrial > Soil > Coastal area > Acid sulfate soil | place: Finland: Risofladan, Vaasa | collected... | reverse complement strand
CGGCCTTCATATCATCTCTAGAGCGCATTTCATAAGTCTCACTCGCCTGGCTGTCCGCTGGAGACGCTGGCATGAAATGCGCCTGCTGGAGCCTGGCGGCTTGTGCTGCTGTTTCATAACCTCAGATGGAAGTCATGAAACAGCTTCTACTCATGACCTCAGATGGAAGTCATGAAACAGCTTCTACTCATGACCTCAGATGGAAGTTATGAAACAGCTTCTACTCATGTCGCTTGTGGGGCACTCCATCGCGCACGCGTCGAAGGACGCCGTCGGGCCCTACCAGGCCCGCACCTTGGAGAGTTCCGCCTGGAGCTTGCAGAGCCTGCTGTAGAGCCCGCCGCCATCCAGGAGATCGTCGTGGGTGCCTAACTCTGCGATGCGCCCGTGCTCCATGACGATGATCCTGTCGGCCTTCCGCAGCGTGGAGAGCCGGTGGGCGATGGCGAAGGTCGTCCGGTTCGATACGAGTCGGTCCAATGCCTGCTGGATGAGCATCTCCGTCTCCGTATCGACGGAGGAGGTCGCCTCGTCCAAGATCAGGATGCGGGGGTTCTTCAGGATCGCCCGCGCGATCGACACCCGCTGGCGCTCGCCGCCGGAGAGAAGCTGCCCGCGCTCGCCCACGAGGGTGTCGTATCCGTGGGGCAGATTGGCGATGAAGTCGTGGGCGTTGGCCGCCTTGGCGGCGGCTATGATCCCCTGGGGACTGGCGTCGGGCACCCCGTAGGAGATGTTGTCGGCGACCGTGCCGTGGAAGAGGAACGGCTCCTGGAGCACGACGCCGATCTGCTCCCGCAGGAACCGAAGCGAGAGATCGCGGATATCGTGCCCGTCCAGGAGGATCTCCCCATCGTCCACATCGTAGAAGCGGCTCAGCAACTGCACGAGGGTGCTCTTCCCGGCGCCGCTCGGGCCGACCAGGCCCACCATCTGCCCCGGCTCGGCAACGAAGTTGATATCGGAGAGGACGGGTTTCCCAGGCTCGTAGCTGAAGTTGACGCCGCGAAACTCCACCCGCCCTTCGACCTGGTCGAGCTTGAGCGACCCCGGGGCGTCGGCCAGCTCGGGCGTCGTGTCGAGCACCTCGAAGACGCGCTCGGCCGACGTCAGGGCGTGCTGAACGCGGTGGTTCATCTCGCCCAGCATCTGCACGGGATAGTAGAACTGCCACATGAGCTGGATGAACATGACGAGCACGCCGAGGGTCATGGAGCCCTGCATCACCTGCATGCTGCCGTAGCCGAAGACGATGAGAGACCCGGCGGCCGTCATCAGGCCGAAGGTCGGGAAGAAGAAGGTCCACAGCCTGGCCGCGCGGAGCTCCTGCGAGAGGAGCGATTCGCTGCGCTCGCGCAGCCGCTGGGACTCCCGCTCCTCCTGGGCGAAGGACTTCACCACCCTGATGCCGGGGATGGCGTCGGCCAGCACCGCGCTGAGGCTCGCCCAGCGCCGCCAGACCTTGTGGTAGACGGTGTGGATGAGCCGCCCGAAGACGTAGGTGCTGAGGCCGATGAGCGGGATGGGCAGCAGGGTCAGCGCCGCCAGCTTCGCGTGGGCATTGAACAGCATCACGGAGATGATCACGACGGTGAGGGCGTTGATGAGGATCTGCTGGAGGCCGTCGGCGATGAAGTATTGGAGGCGCATGATGTCGTTGGTCACGCGCGACATGATCTGGCCGGTCTGCTTTCGGCTGAAGAAGCCGAGGGAGAGCATCTGAAGGTGATCGTACACATGCACCCGCATGTCGAACACGACACGGGCGCCGATCCACTCCATCATGTAGCCGCGGACCACCCCGATCAGCGCTCGGCCGAGGTAGATGGCGCCCAGCACGAGCAGGATCGGCAGGAGGCGGGAGAAGTTCCGCGGCGTGATCACGTCGTCGATGAGGCTGCGGGTGATGTAGGCGGGCAGAAGCTGGAGCAGCGAGAAGATGGCGGTCAGCAGGAAGCCCGTGATGGCAATCGCCTTGTATGGCTCCAGGTAGCCGATGAGCCGCCGGAGCAGTTTCCCCCGCTCCATGCAGAAGGGGCAGACCTCCGACCAGTGGGGGAGCGCGCGCCCGCACGTCTGACACCGCAGGGCGCGGCCGCCGTGCCGGCCGGACCGGTCCTTTCCCCTCTCCCCAGACGCCTCCTCGTCGGCCGCCAGGCGGCGCAGAATGTGGTAGGCGCGGGAGATTTGAGGCGCGATCGTCCGACTGAAACGAACGAGCTCGACCGCCTCGCCGTCGGTCACCGCCTCCAGCGAGCCGCTGCCGATGAAATCTCTCAGGCGGACCCGGCGCACCTGCTCCAGCGGCAGGTCCACCTCCAGGCGGACGGAGCCGTCGTCGGCCGCCACCGCCGCCAGCCGGCGGTCCGTGGCGAGAAACCAGCGGTCGCCATACACGCCCTCCGGCGTGATGTCGGCATAGAGGGTGATGAGACGACGCTCGCCCTCCGCCAGGAGACGCCGCACCTGCGCCTCGACCTCCTCCGGAAGGTCCTCCTGTATGTCCGCATCAAGCAGTCGCTCGATTTCATGAAGTCGGGAAACTTCCATCACATCTCCACTCGCGCCTCACGCCGGTCAGGCCGCGTCGGCCGCGCCGGCGTGAGGTCCGGTCGTCCAGTTTCCACGCGGCGATCTTCGTTTCCCTCCTCGAAGGATTCCCGCTTGAAATAATTTCACATATGACGAGCCGATACTAGAAGGAGAGTTGAGCCGGAATATGGTATCCGCGCACAGCTAACGCGCGGCAGCGCAGTGTGCCGCGCGAGCCAGATCTCCTTCCAGAAGGGAGGTGGGTCGGGTGAGTTGCGGCGCATCCCGGAAAAAGGCTCCGGCGAAGAAGACCAAGCCGACCAAGAAGAAGAAGTAGAGAGCAGTACGAACCGGCCCGAATAGGGCCACCAAGGTGCCCGGGCTACCCACTGTGGGGCCCGGGCTCTTTTCTCCCCTCCAGCACTCTGCCGCCCCCATCTCCACCCTCGCGCCGCCCTCTGCCCTGCGCGTCAGCCGACCGGCTGAGTGATTCCGAAGATGGAGGAGATGATGGCAAAGAATCCCCTCGGCAGGTAATCCCCCAGTACCAATCCCAGGAACGCCGGCCGGAACGTCCGGAACAGCCGCAGCCCCCCGTAGCGCCGCACCAGGGTCGTGAGGATCCAGGCGATGAGCACGTTCACCCAGAGCGACCGGTTCGTCTCATAGGAGCTGGCGATGAGGAATCCGAGGGGGCTAACCGGCCACCACACGAAGTGGGAATGGAGCCACACCAGCAGCAGCGCGAAGCCGCCCCCCAGCGCGAGCGCCAAGCGCAGCCAGTTGTCGGGCCTGTCCGGCGAGCGGAGAGAGGCATCGAGTTCGCCGAAGCCCCATTGCGGATAGCTCGTGAAGGGCCACCGCGAGAGTGCGGCCGCGCCCTTGCCGTGGATCATATTCAGGAGCGCCGGAATCCCGAACGCGATGATGGCCACCAGCGCCGCCAGCGCCGCCAGCGTGAATGCCGTCCCGCGAAGCCGCCCGCTGTGCACCAGCTTGAAGCTGTTCATCATCTGGGGCATCGCCAGGTTCATCGGATCGTACATATAGATGACGGAGAGATAGGTGTATATCGCCAGGGACTGCGGCCCCAGTGGCTGCGCGCCGATGGTTCGCAGCACCACCGTCCTGGGGAAGAACCCCGTATCGACGAACATCACGCCGCCCGCCGCCACCAGCCGCGAGGCCCCGATGAGGACCGCATAGAACATGCCCATGATGGCGGCGAAGCTCCACCACGACATGCCCGCGCGCATCACCCACCACAGGAGAAAGGCATTCGTCACCCCGAACAGGAGCAGCGCCCATCGCTCTGACAGCGGCGCATAGGCGTCTGCAGGCGCTCTCTCTCGGCCCAGCAGCTGGAGCCAGGCGGCCCGGAGCGCCCTCCGCGATTGCCACAGCGACACCCCCGAGATCGCCAAGAACCCGCCCGCCTCCTGGAAGGCGACGAACATCCGCGGGTTGATCGCCAGCGCGGCCGTCCCCCCCTCCTCCGCCACCCCGAAGCTCGCCCACACCAGCATCTGCACCTGAAACAGCACGTAGAACAGCCACAGGCTCAGCGACACCTCCGCCGGCAGCAGGCACGTGATGCCGATCACCGGGAATATGATCGAGACGCGGACCCCGTCGGATCCCGCGAGCACGCTCCACGGCAGCCCCTTGGCGGCGAAGTACCGACCGACCTCGATGGCGTAGAGCTGGGGCGAAGGTACGCTCGGATAGAGGGTGTGCAGCCACCCCAGCGTGACGAACACGGCCGGCACCGCAAACCCGATCCAGAACACGCGGTTGTTGAGGATGCTGCTCCTCAACGACGGCCGCGGGTCATCCCCCGTGATCGCCAGCGGCACGTCCACCAGCGGGAAGGCCAGCCGCTGCCGCTCGATCCAGTCCTTCCGCATGAGGGCCGCGAGGCTGAACATCGCCACCATCAGCGCCAGCGTGAAGCTCCCCCACGCCGCCAGCGGCATCAGCCAGGCTCCCCAAGGCACTCCCGCCCCCGCGGGCGCCCCCTCCCAGAACCAGCTCACATGCTCCAGGCTGTTCAGCCGCAGGAAGAGCGGAATGTAGGGAAGGATCAGATGCTCCCATTGGTTCCCCGGAGAGGCCCGGTAGAACGGGAACGTCGTCGCCGAGACAATGTAGGGCAGCCCGCCCTGCATCGCCAGCCCGACCGACACGATCAGCATCCCGTAGACGACGAGCAGCTCGCCCCGGGTGAACGACCGCCCCGGCCAGATACGTATCACCAGGCTGTTCACCACGACGAGCAGGAAGAGGACGAAGACGGTGCTGTTGAGAAGCGAACCCGATCCCACGTCCCACGTGCGGCTGACGAAGGCCAGGTAGGGGTTGATGACGCCAAGGGTCGCAACCGCGATTGCGCCTGTGACGACGGCGCGCGGCGTGACGGCTTCCGCTGCCTTGGCGGCGACCCCAGGCTGAACTTGTTGCTGTGCCGACACTGACGATCCGCCCTGACGTGATGGCTCGATACGACGCTTCCTCATTTCAGTGTAACTGAAACGCCGAGCGCGCTCACTGTATATTCAGAAGAAGTTGTTGTAAAACAGTCTGAGTCTGCAAGGGCAAACCTTGCGCGAGACCTGCCGGGGTCCAGGAGAGCGGGAGCGAGGGAGACAGCGGAGGGCGCCTGCATCCCTCACCCCATCGGCTGCGCGATCCCGAAGATGGAGGAGATGATGGCGAAGAACCCCTGCGGCAGGTACTGCCCCAATACGAGGCCGAGGAAGGCCGGGCGGAAGCTTCGGAAGAGGTTGAGGCCGCCATACCGGCGCACCATGGTCGTGAGCGCCCAGGCGATGAAGCAGTTCACCCAGAGCGACCGGTTCGTCTCGTAGGAGCTGGCGACGATAAACCCGATGGGGCTGAGCGGCCACCACACGAACTGCGTGTGCAACCAGACAAGCAGCACCGTGAAGCAGGCGCCCAAGACGAGCGCCAGCCGGAGCCAGTTGTCGGCCGGCTCCGGAGTCCGGAAGGTGGCGTCCAGCTCACCGAAGCCCCACTCGGGATAGTCGGTGAAAGGCCAGTAGCCCAGGGAACTCGCCCCGTAGGTGTGGAGCATTCTCAGCAGCGCCGGCAGGCCGAAGGTGACGATGGCGACGATCGCCACGAGCGCCGCCCACGTGAACGCCCTCCCCCGCAGCCGCGCGCTGTGGACGAGCTTGAAGCTATTCATCATCTGGGGCATCGCCAGGTTCATCGGGTCGTACATATAGATGACGGAGAGGTAAGTGTACATCATGAGGGAGGGAGCGCCCACGGGCAACGCGCCCAGCGTGCGCAGCACGACCGAGCGCGGGAAGAACCCCGTGTCCACGAACATGACGCCGCCCGCCGCCACCAGTCGCGAGGCCCCGACGAGGACCGCGTAGAACACCAGCATGATCGCCCCGAAGCTCCACCAGCTCATGCCGGAGCGGTCCGCAAACCAAAACATGGAGGCATTGGCGAGGAGGAAGATCAGCAGCGCCCACCTGCCGGCCATCGGCGCGTAGGCATCGGGGCTTTCCCTGGTGCGGCCCGTCAGGCTCGACCACGCTGTCCGAAAGGCCTTTCGAGACTGGTAGAGGGCCGCCCCCGTGATCGCGAGGAAGCCGCCCGCCTCCTGGAAGGAGATGAAGGTCTGTGGGTTGATGGCGGTCGACGCCGCGCCCCCCTGCTCGGCGATCCCGAAGCTGGCCCAGACCAATTGCTGCACCCGGAACAGCACGTAGAAGAGCCACAGGCTCAGCGAGACCTCGGCCGGCAGGAGACAGGTGATCCCGATCACGGGGAAGATGATGGAGATTTTCAGGCCGTCGTCGCCCGACAGCACGCTCCACGGCAGGCCTTTGCCGGCGAAGTAGCGGCCGACCTCGATGGCGTAGAGCTGGGGTGAGGGGACGCTCGGATACAGCCTGTGGAAGAACTGCAGACAGACGAAGAAGGCCGGTATCGCGAAGCCGAGCCAGAACACGCGGTTGTTGAGGATGCTGCTCCTGAGTGAGGGCCGCGGGTCGTCCCCGGTGACTGCCAGCGGCACGTCCACCAGCGGGAAGGCCAGCCGCTGCCGCTCGATCCAGTCCTTCCGCATGAGGGCCGCGAGGCTGAACATTCCGGCCATGAGCGCCACGGTGAACCCGCCCCAGGCGAGCAGGGGCGTCAGCCAGACCCCCCACGGAATGCCCGATCCCTTGGGCGCCCCCTCCCAGAACCAGGTGACGTATTCGGGGTTGGTGAGGCGGAGGAAGAGCGGGATGTGGGGCCACATCATGTGCTCCCACCCGTTCTCGGGCGTCGCCATGTAGAAGGGGAAGGTGGTCGCCGAGACGATGTAGGGAAGCCCGCCCTGCATCGCCAGGCCTACCGACACGATGAGCATGCCGTAGACGACGAGCAGTTCCGCTCTGGTGAAGGAGCGCCCCGGCCACAGGCGGATGAGGACGCTGTTGATGAGCACCAGCAGGAACAGCACGAAGACCGGGCTGTTGAGCAGCGAGCCGGAGCCGACATCCCACGTCCGGCTCACGAATGCGAGATAGGGGTTGATGACTCCGAGGGTGGCGACGGCAATCGCGCCCGTCAGAACGGCGCGAGGCGTTACCGGCGTGACGGGCTGCTCTTCAGCTTCAGGCCGAACCGAGACCGCTCGTTCCTCCATCGACCCCTCTCCAGCCCGCGTCATTCGTCGCGGACGGGCTTCGTCCTCTCTCAGAATACAAGTGGGTCGGCGATCACATGCAGGGCGCAGCACACCGCAAGTCCGCACCTGGCAGCAAAGCGCCTGCACGCTTCACCCGAGAAGCGGTCTCCCGCGGCGGTGTAGGCAGCCGCGGGAGACCATTCATAATGCTACTTCCCGGCCGTGATCCACGGCTCCCATTCGCCGGGAGCCGCGGCCGGCGGTGCTTCCATCGTCACCACGACCTCGACGAGAGGCCGCAGCATCTCATCGACGGCTTCCATCTCGCCAGGCCGCTTCGACTCCGGCAGCCGGTCGAACAGTCGCTTCGCGAACCAGCCGCCGTCATAGGCCGCCTGCGCCGAGCTGAAGCCGGCCTCGCGCAGCAGGCGACACCAGGAGCGGCACGACGGATGCTGCGTCCTCCACGTCGCCGCCTCGGCGTGTTTGCTCATGAGGTCATGCCGGGTGTCCGCCAGACCCTCCTCCAGTAAACCGCGCTTGACACAGCGCGCACACGACCAGTCAACTGCATCCGACAGCCAATCTGCCCATCGCGAATGAGAGGTCCGGCCCCGATCGTCGAGCCGCCCGAACCCGCGGTCGTGCCTGAGGTCATGGATTGCACGCAGCAAGCGGCCGAACTCGGCTTCATCGTACGGCGGGCGCTCGTGCGAGCTGAACTGCGCCGGTTCGCCCTCCACCCACTCAAACACCCCGCACGCGGCTCCGTCCGGCCCAGCGTCCCCGGAGAAAGCGAGGAGGTCGGGCACGGGCACGCCGGCCTCTTTCAGCCGCGCGTGGAAGTAGGCACCGATTGGGGTCCCGGGGGCATTCATCACCTTGAGCAGGAGCGGCCGTTTTCGCATCCACATGCGGAAGCTCCGAGAGTCGTCGCCTCCCGCCGCCGGCTGAAGCGCTTCCACTCGCTCGGGCAGCTCGCCAAGCAGCCGTTCTGCCACTTCACACGCGTCGCTTAGACTCATGGGCCTCCCGCCATCTGCCGCCAGCTCCTCACCCGTCTCCCCTCCACCTCCCCGCTCTCCACCGCCTCCCATATGGCACATCCGTCCTCACTGCCGTGCGAGCAGTTGGAGTACCTGCACTTGCCGAGATACGGGTGGAGATCCGGGAACGCCGCCGCCACCTGCTCCGCAGACACCTCCCAGAAACCCATCTGCCGCAGCCCAGCGGTGTCCGCCACCCAGCCCCCGAAGGGCAGCTCGAGAAGGGTGATGGAGCTCGTCGTGTGGCGGCCTTTGTGGGTGACGTCGCCCATGTCGCCGACCCGAAGCTTCAGCTCCGGCGCGATGGCATTGAGGAGCGACGATTTCCCGACCCCCGATGGACCACACAGCACCGACCGGCGATCCGCCAGCGCCTCCTTCAGGTCCTCGACACCGTCGCCCGACTGCGCCGAGGTGAACAGCACCCGGAATCCACATTGGCGGTAGACAGCGAACCGCGCATGCAGCGGTTCGCCGTCCACCAGATCGCTCTTGTTCACACACACCAGCGGCTCCAACGCACCGGCCATCGCTTGCACCAGAAACCGGTCCAGCAGGAACAGGTCCGGGCGCGGCTCCGCCGCCGCGAAGACGATCACCGCCTGGTCCACATTCGCCACCAGCGTCTGCTGGAGCGGCACGCTGCCCGCCGCCATCCGCGAGAAATCGGACTCCCGCGGCAGCACTTCCTCGATCACACCGCGCCCCGGCTCCAGCATGGCGATCTTCACCCTATCGCCCGCCGCAACCGGCGTCGCCGCTCGCTGCTTGCCTTTCTTCAGCTTTCCTCGGAGCAGACACTGCACGACGTGACCATCGACCATCACGTCGAACAGCGCCCCCCGATTCTCCACCACAACCCCGTCTTGTAGGGCGGGCATGCCTATGCCCGCCTCTTCGCTGCTTCACGGTCATCCTGAGTGAAGCGAAGGATCTTGGTCTCGATCTCCGCACCCGCACCCCCATCCCCCCGATAACATCCACGAAAACGCAATGTGCGAAATATCACCGCAGTCTCTCCGTTCAGTGGGATACAGCGCCTGTGACCCCGGCGCCGGGGGAAATGCAGAACGCCACGAGCCTCATGCCCGCGGCGCTTTCCTGTAGGGCGGGCATTCCCATGCCCGCCGTCCACAATCGAGAGAAGCGGTGACTGCTAGGTCAACCGGCTATCCGGCCCCAGGCGCGAGGCAGTGACGCGATATTCGGTTCACACCAGGTATCGTTGTATTCATGTCCCTGCCTCCTTCCGCCTGAACGGCTGAATAGGTGAGTGCCAGTATAGCCGGACACTTCCACCGCGTCAAGCGTTACCAACCCCATCTGCCATCGCCGCCGGAGTCGCGGCCTACGCCCCCGCCAACACCTCCCGCGCGTCAAGCGGCTCCGCCACCCGTTCGTCGGACATGGTGAGGCCGTCTCGGAAGCTCACAATGCGCTGCGTATGGAGGGCGATGTCGCGCTCGTGCGTGACGAGCACGATGGTCTTTCCCTGCCGATGGAGGTCTTGCAGAATCGCCACGATCTCTTCGCCGGTTCGCGAGTCGAGGTTGCCGGTGGGCTCGTCGGCGAGGATGAGGGCCGGGTCGTTGACGAGCGCGCGGGCCATCGCCACCCGCTGCTGCTCTCCCCCCGACATCTCCGAGGGACGGTGATGAACGCGGTCGGCCAGGCCGACCGCCTCCAGCGCCAGCCGGGATCGCTCCCGCCGGCCGCGCCCCCCCGCGTAGAGCAGCGGCACCTCGACATTGTGCAGCGCGTCCATCCGGGGCAGCAGATTGAAGGTCTGAAACACGAACCCGATGCGCGCGTTCCGAATGTCGGCCAGCTCATCCTCGGACAGATCCGACACCCGCACCCCGTCGAGGTGGTACTCTCCCGACGTCGGCCGGTCCAGGCACCCGAGCAGGTTCATGAAGGTGGACTTGCCCGAGCCCGACGGCCCCATGATCGCCACGAACTCACCCGCCTCCACGGTCAGGGAAACCCCGCGCAGCGCCGGCACCGTCACGTGCCCGGTCCGGTACTCCTTCTGAAGGTCCACTGCCTGTATCATCGCCCCGCCTCGCCGCCCGGCGCCCGTAGGAGCGACATTCTTGTCGCGACCGCAATCATCACCAACATACAAGGAGCGACACTTGTCCGCCTCCGGCGGATTCCTGTCGCGACCTCCCTCTTACTCATATCGCAGCGCCTGAATGGGATCGAGCTTCGCCGCCCGCCAGGCCGGGTAGAGCCCGAAGAAGATCCCCACCGCGCAGGCGAAGCAGAACCCCACGACCGCCACCCACAGCGGCACGTGTGTCGGCATGTCCCCCTTGGTGGCCTTCCCCACCACCCAGGAGAGTCCCGCCCCCAGGCCGACCCCCAGCAGGCCCCCAATCCCCGACAGGGTCATCGCCTCCGTGAGAAACTGGAACATGATGTGGCGGCGCTTCGCCCCCACCGCCTTCCGCAGCCCGATCTCCCGCGTCCGCTCCGTCACCGACACCAGCATGATGTTCATGATCCCGATCCCGCCCACCAGCAGCGCCATACCCCCTACCCCGCCGAATACAAGCCCGAAGATCGCCAATATCTTCCCGATGGCGGCGAGAATCCTCGACTGCGAGTCCACCGTGAAGTCCGCCTGGTTTCCATGCCGCCGCATCAGCACCGCCCAGATCTGGTCCGCCGCCTCCTCCGTCTGCTCCACCGACGGCGTCTGCGCCCACATCACCCACACTCTGTCGTCCCCGCTGATCCGCTTCTGGCAGGTCGTCAGCGGGGCGTACACGTCTTTGTCCGGGTTCTCCCCCATGGTCCGGCCGCGCTTCTCCGCCACGCCGATCACCGTGAAGGTCACCCCGCTGGCGCGGAGGGTCTTGCCGACGGCGCTCTCGTCCGGCCACAGATCCTCGGCGATGGCATGCCCGACCACGCACACCTTGGCCCAATTCTCATAGTGTTCCCGGGTGAAGAACCGCCCCTCGGCCAGCTTCGTATTGTGGAGCCGCGCATACTCCGGCTGGCATCCCAGCAGCTTCCCCCTGACCTTCTCGCCCCCGACCTC
>Ga0307380_10011135_pt1 | contig 11284 bp, 8 predicted proteins | sample UN3MG_FD_202239 | JGI IMG/M metagenome (GOLD analysis project Ga0307380, IMG submission 202239) | Soil microbial communities from Risofladan, Vaasa, Finland - UN-3 | ecosystem: Environmental > Terrestrial > Soil > Coastal area > Acid sulfate soil | place: Finland: Risofladan, Vaasa | collected... | reverse complement strand
TATCAGGTAAATTTTATTTTCTTCTTTATCTATCTAGCATCCAAACGGATATTTAAAATTTGTTTTTGAAAACCGCTATCATTTTGATTAACTTAAAAATTTCTTAAAATATTTTTCAGAAAAAGAAAGATTTTTCCCTAACTATGTGGTATTATACTTATGGAAAAGTTTCAATATAGAGACTAAAGGTATGTATAGTGAAACAAATAAGTAAGACAAACAATAATGAAAATAAATTTAAATATCCTATTCATTCAGTAGAAAACGCCTTTTCACTTCTGGAAGTTTTAGCAGACAACGGGTTAGAGCTGGGTATTACCGAGCTTTGTAGAAAAATAACTCTTCCCAAAGGAACCGTTCATCGTCTGTTAGGCACCCTAAAAAATCTTGGCTATATAGAGCAAAATCCCCAGAATCGTAAATACTACCTCACAGTTAAAATCTTTAAATTAGGAACAGCAGTTACAGATAAAATCGGTTTAGTACAGATTATCCCTTATATGAAAAAACTTTCTCAGCAATTTAACGAAACAATCAACTTGGCTATTCTGGATAGAGATGAAATTATTTATTTATATAGTGTAGGCAGCGATAATACCCTTAAATTAGATTTAAGAATTGGTTCTAATCAACCTGCTTATTGTGCCGCTGTGGGGAAAGTGTTATTAGCTTATTTAAGCGAGCAAGAGTTAGATGGTTATCTGCAAAGAGTAAAATTAAAATCTTATACCCCTTATACTATTACCAGTAAAGAATATTTAAAGAAAGACCTGAAATTGATTAGAGAGAGAGGATATAGTTTTGTAAATGAGGAGTATATGGTAGGAGTATCTTGTGTAGCTGTTCCTATAAAAGATCAGCAAGGAAAAGTTTGTGCTGGTTTAAGTTTTAGTGTTCCAACAGTCAGAATGGATAAAGAAAAACTGCCTCAATTAATAGATTCTTTAATTTCTATAGCTAAAAAAATTACCATACCAGGATTTTTTTAGTATATCGCATATCGTGAAGAAAATAGCGGATAGCGTTTAACGTACGGCTATTCACTAACGACTAAACTACGCGATACGAAATAAAAAGATAGGAGAAAAAAATTGAAAGTAAAAGAAATTTTAACTGAAAAAGAAGGAAGAAAATTGTTTTTATTGGGCAACGAAGCTGCTGTTCGAGGGGCTTTAGAAGGCGGTGTTTCGGTCGTTTCCACATATCCTGGTACCCCTTCTTCAGAAATAGGAAATGTATTTTACAAAATTGCCCGGGAAGCAGGAGTATATTTTGAATTTTCCTCAAACGAGAAGGTGGCGTTAGAAGTTTCTGTTGCAGCCGCAGCCGCTGGATTGCGTTCCTTTGTCTTTATGAAACATGTAGGTTTAAATGTAGCAGCTGACTCTTTTATAAGCGCAGTTTATACCGGAGTGCGGGGCGGGATGATTGTTTTATCAGCCGATGACCCTTCTATGCATTCTTCACAGAATGAACAAGACAATCGGATTATGGCTCGCTTAGCAGGGATTCCCCTACTCGAGCCCTCCAATCCGCAAGAAGTAAAAGACCTGATGAAATTTGGTTTTGATTTATCAGAACAATTTAAGATTCCCGTACTTATACGTACTACTACCAGAATATCTCATATGAGAGGGGTAGTAAATTTAGGAACAGTCATTCGGGGAGAAGAGAAAGGATACTTCAAAAAGGATCCTTCTCAATTCATTGTAACTCCGGCATATGTGGTAAAAATGCGCAAAGAATTAATTAAAAAATTAAACCAGATTGAAAAAAAAACCGAAAATTCTCCTCTTAATAAAATAATTGATACCGGTGGTAGAGAGATAGGGATTATCACTAGTGGTAGCGCCTTTAATTATGTGATGGATGTGGTTAGTGAGAATAATTTGAAAGTTAAAATTTTGAAACTCACATTCTCTTATCCTTTCCCCGAGAAATTGGTATTAGACTTCATAAATAGTGTTGATAATATTTTGGTAGCAGAAGAAGTGGAACCGGTAATGGAGAAAGAAGTTTTAGCCATAATAGGAAAATATAATATAAAGAAAAAAGTATATGGCAAGTTAGACGGAACCCTTCCCAGAATTTATGAATATAATCCTGATATTATCTCTTTTGGGATGGCAAAAATTGTAGATAAAGAATTAATCAAAAGAGAAAAATATAGTACTAAACTTTCTTTGCCTTTACGGTCAGCGGTACTCTGTCCCGGATGTCCCCACCGTGCAACTTATTTTGCTTTAAAAAAAGCTATAAAAAAATTGAAATTAAAGGAAGAAGAGATAATTTACTCCACTGATATAGGATGTTATGCCTTGGGTTTGGAACCCCCCTATAATATGGGAGATTACTGTATTTCTATGGGTTCAAGTTTAGGTATTGGCTGCGGATTTTCCAGGGCAACCAACCAGAAAGTAATATCTTTTATCGGAGATTCAACCTTCTTTCATGCCGGTATTCCTCCTTTAATCAATGCTGTCCATAATAAAGATAAGATTTTATTAGTAGTTATGGACAATAGGATAACCGGAATGACCGGAGGTCAAACCAATCCCGGTGTACCCGTAGACGGAATGGGTAATTCTGCTCCCGAAGTTTCCATAGAGAAGATTGCTCGAGGAGTAGGTGTAGGTTTAGTAAAGACCACTGACCCGGTTGATTTAAAAGAGACAGAAGAAGTATTTAAAGAAGCTCTACAATTTGAAGGTGTAGCAGTGGTTATTACCAAACACCCCTGTGCTATGATTACTGATGCGGAAAACAGGAAAAAAGGTATAAGTATCAAATATACCATTAACCAGGAAGAGTGCACCAAGTGCTTAATCTGCGTGAAGAATTTTACCTGTCCGGCTATCTATATAGAAAAAGATGGTTTTGTTAATATTAACCCATTATTATGCGATGGTTGTGGAGTTTGCGCCCAGGTATGTCCAAAGAAAGCGATAGAGGTGAAAAAACGAGTATGAAAAATATATATAAGATTCAGCTTATTGGAGTAGGAGGTCAGGGAACGATTAAAGCCTCTACTATTGTGGGAGAAGCAGCGATGAAAAAAGGTTTGAATGTGGTAATGAGTGAAGTTCATGGAATGGCTCAAAGAGGAGGGACAGTAGTAACTGAACTTAAAATTGGTGAAGCACACAGCCCTCTAATTGAAGAGGGCGCAGCGGATTTATTGATTGCTTTTGAACCAACAGAAGCTTTAAGGTCTTTAAATAAAATAAACTGCAACTCTTTTGTTATAGTAAATAGTGCTCCTATTGTACCTTTTACTGTTTCACTGGGCATTTCGGAATATCCCGAACTGTCTGCTGTTTTTGACGAACTAAAAGCAAAAATAAAGAATTTATCAATAATTGATGCCCAGAAAATAGCTAAAGAAGCAGGAAGTATTATCTCGGAAAACATGGTTCTGCTCGGAGCAGCAGTTGCTACCCCTGAATTTCCTGTAGATAAGGATTTAGTTATTCAATCTATGAAAGAAAATTTACCTCCCAAAAGTATTGAGACAAATTTAAGAGCCTTTGAACTGGGGTTTGAAGAAATAAGAAAAGAAGGGATAAAAAGGATAAAACAGGGTATAGAAAATATTAAATAGTCGTTAGAATTTAGTTCGTTAGTTAGCTAGTTAACTGGTTTAAGATTAAATCCTTAACTAGCTAACTAAACAAGGAGGAATGTATGAAAGAAAATATATTGGTTATCAATCCCGGTTCAACTTCTACCAAAGTAGCAATATTTAATCAGGAAGGAAAAGAGATTTTTAAGGAGATTATCTCCCATTCTACAGAAGAACTTTCCCAATTTAAATCTCTATTAGAACAAGGTCCATTCAGAAAAAAGATAATTTTAAATACATTAAAAAAGAAAAATATAGATTCTAATTCATTAAGAGCGATTATAGGACGAGGTGGTATATTAAAACCTTTAGAAGCCGGGACTTATGAAGTTAATAACAAACTTATAAATGACCTAAAAAATTCTCCCATAGAACATGCCTCTAATTTAGGAGGAATTATTGCCCATGAAATAGCTGAAGAAGTCGATGTCCCTGCCTATATCGCTGACCCGGTGTCGGTTGATGAATTTACCGATATTGCCCGAATATCCGGGCTAAAAGGGGTAGAAAGAAAATCCTTACTACACACTTTAAATATCCGGGCTAATGCCTTCCGTTACGCTAAAGAACAGGGGAAAAAATTTGAGGAACTAAACCTTATTGTTGCCCATCTTGGTGGGGGAATATCCATTGCTCCAATAGAGAAGGGAAAAATTATTGATGTAAATAATGCCAATGACGGAGGACCTTTTTCACCTGAGCGAACCGGCTCTCTCCCCAATAAGGCTCTAATCCATCTGTGTTATTCTGGTGAATATTCAGAAAAAGAATTGTACAAGCTTATTACTTATCAGGGCGGACTTGTCTCTTATCTGGGGACAAATGATGTCAGAGAAGTAATGAAGAAAATAGAGCAAGGAGATAAATATGCAGAATTAATTTTTGAAGGGATGTGTTATCAGATTGCGAAAGAAATCGGGGCGATGGCTGCAGTACTAAAAGGAAAAGTCGAAGCAATTATTCTTACCGGCGGCATAGCTCATAATGAAATTTTAGTAAACAAGATAAAAGATCGTACGGATTGGATAGCTCCAGTTGTAGTTTATCCGGGAGAAGAAGAGATGAAGGCATTGGCCCAAGCAGTGATAAGAGTAATAGCTGGGATAGAAAAAGTGAAAACATATTCCTAAAAATAATTTTCAATCTGTGTAATCAAATTAGTAATCTGCATATAGGAGGTTCGAAGATGATAAAAAGTTTTAAAGAATTATTCGACAATTTAAAAATTAAAGGAAGAGAAAAAATTATTGTTGCCGGTGGAGAAGATATTGAAACCTTAAAAGCCCTAAAAGATTGTTACGATTACGGATTCGGAGAGGGAATTTTAGTGGGAGATAAAGCAGAAATTGAAAAGTCCATTTCTTTATTAGGCGAAAGTAATTTTGTAAAAGAGATTATCGGAGTAAAAGATGATGAAGATAAAGCTCGAAAGGCAGTAGAAAGAGTAAAAGAAGGAGGGACACTCCTGAAGGGGAAGATAAAAACAACGACCCTTTTAAAGGCGGTGTTAAATAAAGAGTGGGGTTTAAGGACTGATAAAATCGTCAGTGATGTTTTTATCTTTGAAGATAAAAGAGAAAAGAGTCCTAAATTGGTATTGATGAGTGATGGAGGAGTAAACCTCAAACCGGATGTGAAGACTTTAGTTGCAATTATAAATAATGCTGTTGAAGTTGCTCATAAACTGGGAATAGAAATTCCCAAAGTCGCTCTTTTAGCTGCAGTAGAAACTATAAATCCCGATATGGAAGAGACCATCAAAGCAGGAATGATTTCCAAAATGAATGAAAGAAAACAGATTATCGGCTGTATAATCGATGGGCCGCTGGCTTTAGATAATGCTATTTCAGAATTTGCTGCCGAGAAAAAAGGAATTGTTTCACCGGTAGCAGGTAAAGCCGATATCCTAATTGTTCCTGATATTGCAGCTGGAAATATCTTTGGCAAAGCACTTACCTATTATGCCAATTACCAGGTAGGACATACACTGGTGGGTACCAAAGCTCCGGTAATAATACCCTCCCGAGCAGATAAAAGTGATGTGAAACTAAATTGCATTGCCGTCTCTATCTTATGCAGTAAATCAAGACATTCCTGAATATTGGTTACATTACTCTCTTTTTCCATTTTACCCTTTACGATGCAAAGTATTGTAGGGTGGGCAAGAGCTTTTAACAGTTCACTTTTTTGGATAAATTTCGATTTTTCTATTTTTCGTATTGAAAAATGTCCGGATTATCCTGCTTTTGAACTGCTGGGAAATATGTTTTATATCCGCCGCTGAGATTTTTAACCTTTTTATATCCTTTTTGCCTTAAAATTCTGCAAGCGATATAACCCCTCAACCCTACCTGGCAGAAGATGATAATCTCCCGGTCTTTAGGGATTTCGCTTAACCTGTTTCTTAATTCATCAACAGGGATATTTTTTGCTCCCTTTATGGTGCCCAGGCTATACTCTTCAGGCGTTCTCACATCGATAAGGACAGTTTTTTCGCGGTCTAATTTCTCTATATCCTGCCAGTGGATTATCACACTATCCCCCTTTAAGATATTGGAAGCCACATATCCAGCCATATTTACCGGGTCTTTAGCCAAAGAGTAGGGTGGGGCATAGGCCAGTTCTAATTTCTCTAAATCATAGACCGTCATCCCAGCTCGAATTGCTGTAGCGATAACATCTATTCTTTTATCTACTCCATCGTAACCCACTATCTGGGCTCCCAGGATTTTACCACTATCTGGTGAAAAGAGAAGCTTAACAGATAAAGAGAGAGCCTCAGGGTAATACCCGGCATGTGATGTTGAATGAGTAAAAGATTTTTCGTAAGGAATATTAAATCTTTTGAGTAGCTTTTCATTATTTCCGGTAGCTGCCACAGTCATATCAAATACCCTTAATATGGAAGTCCCTTGAGTCCCATCATATTCTTCTGGTATCCCGCAGATATTATTGGATGCAATTCTTCCCTGTTTATTAGCCGGTCCGGCAAGGGGGATAAGGGCAGGATTTCCGTTAATATAATCTACCACTTCGATAGCATCACCAACTGCATAGATATCGGGGTTGGAAGTTTTTAAGGAACGGTCTACTTTTATGCCGCCACTTTCACCAATTTCTAAACCTGACATTTTAGCCAGAGTAACTTCGGGGCGCACCCCTATGCCGATTAAGACCATATCGGTCTTTATTTCTCGTCCACTGCCGAGTTTAACCAGGGAAAATTCCTCCCGATGTTCAACTTCTTTTACTTCGTCATTTAAATAAAATTCTACCTTCTTTTCTTTCAAGTGTTGGTGAATCAGGGAGGCCATTTCACTATCCAGGGGTGCTAATACCTGCTCCGCTAACTCAACTATGGTAATGGCTATTCCTCTTCTGTGAAGATTTTCCACTAACTCTATCCCGATGAAGCCTGCACCTACTACCACTACACTTTTAGGGTTGTGCTCATCAACAAAATTTTTAATGGCTAAGGTATCGGGAATGTCTCTTAAGGTAAATACGTTGGGGGCATCAAATCCTTTAATGGGGGGCTTGATAGGAACAGCACCGGGAGAGAGAATTAATTTATCGTAACTTTCTCTATAATTTTTATTATTTTTAATATCGTAAATATCAACCTGTTTTTTTTCGGTATCAATATTTTTAACTTCATTTAAGACTCTTACATCGAGATTAAACCTTTTTTTCATATCTTCTGGTGACTGAACCACCAGGTTATCCCGTTTTTTAATTACCTCACCGATATAATAAGGGAGGCCACAGTTGGCAAAAGAAATATACTCTCCTCTTTCCAAAACAATTATTTCTGCGTTTTCATCGAGGCGTCTCAACCGGGCAGCCGCACTTGCTCCTCCGGCAACGCCTCCCACAACTACTACTTTCATGGCAATTTACTCCTTTTATGAGAAAAATATCATAACATTTATATATAACGATATTACGATATTAATGTCAAATGATTAACAGAAAATGGTTAACAGAAAAAAAATAAAATAGAAAGCGAGAGGGGCAAGTATATTTAGCATATCAATTTACCAATTAAAGATAATCTACCGATTACCCAATCTACCAATCAAATTTGTCGTTAGTAGGAAAGGCTCACTTGTCTATTTGTGAATGATTGTCGTTTTTTGTAGGGGACGGATTCATCTAATCGCGAAAACGGGCAACGAGAATTCAGTATTTCTTCACACTAAAAGACCGTTCTTTTTCCTAATATTCAAGCGCTAACAATAAAAACCCCCAATTCTATTTTAAAAGAGTTATGTTAAATGTTGAGACTCGATGCCTCTTTTCTTTCTTTATGAATTAAACATCTAGCTAATATGAATCAATTTTTTCTTTTGCTATTTCTTTAAATTTCCTTTCTAACCTTACTTTAAATGCTTTGCCAACTTCATTAAAAACTTCTAATAGTTCAGGAAATGTATTTTTACCACCAATAAAATCCCAATACTCATTACCAACTAAGAAATCATTACGTATGTCCATCATGCCAACTTCAGTAAATCTATAATAAGGTTTTGGATGATATGGGTTGTAAGGAAAAGCTAAAAATACAATTATTTTCTTTCTTCTACGTGCAACCCACTCTAGTAGTTTTGTTTTGCTTTTTTCGAACACATCAATATTTGGTTTTACTGTCTTAATTTCAAAGTAGTATTCCTTATCATTCCTTTTCATATAAAAATCCGCAATATTCCCTGATTTTTGAAATTCTCCATCTTTATAAGATGCTTTTAATACTTCTTCTATTTCTTTTTCTATGTTTGCTTTTCTGCTGCCATTTCTTAACTTAGCAATTATTTCAGCGATTGCCCCTTTTTGATCTTTTGAAATTACTCCACCTACACCATATTTCCTGAAACATTCTTGTGATGTCTCAGAAGCAATAATTACAGATATATCTTCGTAAATAGACATTCCTAAAGTTGTTGCCATTGAATGAATAAAAGAATATGCTGCAATTTTTTCATTATCTTGAATTAGTCGTGCAAGAAAAGGCATTGATGTTGTTTCTCTTCCATATGATTTCAGTTTATTCTCAATCTTTTTTGAAAGTAGAGTTTTTATATTATCTTTTTGATTTTTAGAAAGAGGCATGTTGTTTCTCCTTTAAATGAAAAATAATTTCTGCATATGCAGATCTATCTTTTTCAACTCTATTTAATACGGGCCTTTTGTACTGGTTCACAATTTTCATTCCTGCCAATTCAGCAATTTTAGGATAAAGACCGTATTTGTCATTAGCTACTAAGAAAATATCATAATTGCATTGCATGTATTTCTTAGAATTGCTCAACACTTCCGAGATGCCTTTAACATAAGACTCCCTTGCTTCTTGGCCTTGTCCATTATATAAACGGCCTATTTCAAGCTCATCTTTTCTATCGAATCTAAAAAGGTCATATGCATAAGCATGTTGTTCATGATAATCTATTAAACCAACATAAGGAGGACTGGAAAAAATACCTTTTATCTTTTTCTTTTCTGCTAATTCTCCAAAAGTTTGATTTCTTTTTTTTAATTCTAAAAAAATATCTATAGTTCTGCTATCGCCTGTAAGACATTTTTGGTAAGTATTTGTTCTTAATCTATCAAATTGATCTAGCCTATTTATTGTATCTTTTCCATATCTATCCCACCAATTAAATATAGAAAATAGAGGTTTACATATTTTCCCGTGCTTTTTACAATAATATGTAGTTATTATTGGTTCTCTTAAAGAGGCTAAATCTGAATGTGTTGTCGCTCTACAAGAGCGAATAGTCCTGCTTAAAATAATTGTTAATACTTTTTTAGTTTGTGGATTCTTAACTTTTTTAATTTGCTCAAATACAAAACCAATTTCATCCATTACCGTTTGCAAGTACCATTTTTCAAGAAAACTTGAACATTTATTTTGTTTAAGAGGAATTTGATATTTGCCGATTAGGTTATTATAAATTTTTAGAAATTCCTTTTCTTTTATTTTCGAATATTCTCTTTCATTTATTTCGTTTTGTGTAATTTTTCTTCTGTATTCTGGCGAAGGAAAAAACTTAGTATTGAATAAGTTTAATTCATATAATAACTCCTCTTCAAATTTTGTATTGTTCTTTCCTATTTGAAAATTTTTAAGTTCTTTAGTGATATTTTGCAAGCTTATTGCAATATCTTGAAGATCATGATTTTCAACTTTTATATTACTTATTAGTGAATTAAATGCGGAAATATCTATTCCAATTGCATGCATCCCCAATTCGTTACATTGTACTAAAGTTGTTCCACTTCCGCAAAACGGATCAAGAATGAGATCTCCTTTTTTAAAACAGATTTCCTTTTTAAAATTATCAGTATGAGAATCTAAGAAATATTCTACAAGTTGAGGAATAAATTTTCCCTTATATGGATGTAATCTATGAACATGTTTTGTTGTTTCTGATTCCTTATATTCTGAAAATGAAAGAGCCCAGTTCAAATCATTGCCTAGGCGTCTTTTCCATTTATCTTCTTTAGTATGATAATGTAATTTATAATAATTTTCTAAATCAGAAATATTTACTAGTACTTCACCATTTTCGCCAAATTTTCTTATTCTTCCGTATTGAATCAAATAGGAAATATTTGATGTGCTTACTTGTTTTTGTAAGAACATTGCAGCCCATTTAGTTGCTTCTCTGATTGTTAATAATTGGTTCATAAATTTACTCTGCTCCTTATTTTTTATTTATTCTACATATGTGAATGCTTGAGGTTAATTTTAAAACATAGCACATTAATTTTATTTAACATTTTTTAATTATTCTTTGGGTTGCTTCTTAAATATTTTAGTTTTAACTTTTGAATAGACTAGATATCTATAATCATATCTACTAAAAAGGACGCTTTTTTATAATTATATCACACTGCTTTGACTACATTATGGCAATAATTATGAAGAAAAATTAAATTTTTTTTGATATTTTTTAAATACTAAATAATAATACGACAAAAGGTTTAAAAAATCCTGCTTTTTTATAAAAACAAATTGTAATACATAAGATGCAAGTATATTTAATCTATCAATTTGCCAATTTATCAATCTACCGATTAAATTTTGAAGGAGAGAAGAATGATACTATTTTTAAATAAATTATTTGCTTATTTTTTCTTTCTAATAAACCTATAATACCAAATAGGATTATAGTTGTGGACAGAAAGCAAGCTCCAACACCGATGAACATAGCTGTACCGAGGTTGCCGAATCCGCGCCAGATAGAAAATACCAAAGAACCGAAAGCCAACATGGTGGTAATACTGGTAAAAAAGATAGCCTTTCCGGTGCTGGCAAATATTTGTTTTACTTTTTTACTGCCTTCAATGCGCCAGCGATGTACGATATTTACACCATAATCTATTCCGATACCGAATATTTTCTGCAGGAAACACGGTGAGCAAGAATTGTATTCGGTTCAATTTTGAATATCCACAAAATCAAACGGGAATAGCCGGATTCACGACATAATAATTGTCTTTATGAATCTATTCTTTAATTTCATAATTTTTCTCCTTTTATCGAGCGTTTACCCAGAAAGTTTAGTTTAAACTTTCTGATAGTATCCGGGGGTATTATATCACCCTCAGGGTTCTTAAAATATAAAGCATCAAGGGGGCATTGAATAATACAGGCTCCAC
>Ga0307380_10011133_pt1 | contig 11287 bp, 7 predicted proteins | sample UN3MG_FD_202239 | JGI IMG/M metagenome (GOLD analysis project Ga0307380, IMG submission 202239) | Soil microbial communities from Risofladan, Vaasa, Finland - UN-3 | ecosystem: Environmental > Terrestrial > Soil > Coastal area > Acid sulfate soil | place: Finland: Risofladan, Vaasa | collected... | reverse complement strand
TGCTCAGCCTTGCCCATGTACCATGTTTCTGCCCATGTTTCTGCACCTCTCAGACATGTGAGGACTGAGCGCGCGAATCGCACCACTCTCGGAGCGACCGCGTCGCATCCTCTCCGCTGTCCCACGGCCCTCCGTTTCGGGACAGACGGCGAGCTTGCTGCGGTCGATCGGAAAGATCTTCTGATACGTGACCTTCAGCTCCGACCAACTTCGCCTTCTGCACCAGGCCGGGCTCGATTTCAACTCGACGCTCGAGCTCGCCGAGCTGCTCCCCCGGGTGTTCGACCGGGTAATGGAGGATCTCGACGCGGAAGCGGGATCGATCTGGCTTCGACAGGGAGACTCGCTGGTATGTGAGCTCGCGCGCGGACCGGTGAGCGATCGCATCCAGGGGATGGAGCTTCCCTGGGGAGCCGGCATCGTCGGCGACGTCGGCCGACGCGGCGAGCCGGAGCTGGTCGCGGACGCCACCGACGACCCCCGCTTCGTCCACCAGGTGGACGAGGCCACGGGCTTCACGACCCGTTCCATGGTGGCCGCGCCCCTGGTAGCCAAGGGCGAGGTGCTGGGCGTGTTCCAGCTGATCAACCGGCGGTCCGGCGACGGGCGCTTCGACGAGAGCCAGCGCGACCTGCTGCAGGCGCTGGGCTCGACGGCCGGACTCGCGTTGCACAACGCCCGGCTCATGGACGCGGAGAAGCGGGCGCGCGACCTGAAGGCCCTGCTCGGTATCAGCCGCGAGATCAACGCGACGCTCGAGGTCGAGCGGCTCGTGCTGTCGGTGGTGAACCTGGCCAGCCAGGCGCTGTCCTACGACCGGGCGGCGATCGCCCTCGACGAGGGTGGCGAACCGCTCGTCAGGGCGATCTCCGGGCAGGAGACCGTGGACCCGAAGGCCGAGGACGCGAAGTCGCTCACCGCCCTGGTCACCTGGCTGCTCGAGCGCGCCGACACCACGTACGTCGAGGACGTCACGGCCGACACGGACGAGGCGCGCGGCTTCAGGAATGCGTTCGGCGACTATCTCGAGCGCCGCGGCGTTCGCTCGCTGGCGCTCTTGCCGTTGAAGGACGAGCAGGGCCGGCTCGGGGCCTTCTACATGGAGTCCTCCTCGCCCGCCTTCCTCGGCGACAGCGGACTCGAGGCGTCCGAACTGCTGTCCAACCAGGTCTCGGTGGCGCTCCGGAACGCGGAGCTGTACAGCCAGACCCCGTTCATCGGCCTCCTGCAACCGATCGCCGAGTGGCGCGGCCGGCTCGTCGGCATGTCCGGCCGCCGCATGGCCACGCGCTACGGCATCCCTGCCTTCCTGTTGATCGCCGCGGCGATGTTTCCATGGAAGCAGAGGACCAGCGCGCAGCAGGCGGAGCTGCTGCCGGCCGGCCGGATGCCGGTGCGGGCCACGGTCGGCGGACTCGTGACGCAGGTCCTCGTCGATGAAGGGGACCAGCTGGAAGCGGGAGCGGTGCTCGCCGTGCTGCGCGATGACGAGCTCGACATCAGTCTGAGCGAGGCCCAGGCCGGCCACGCGACCGCCGTCCGCACCGCCGCGTCCGCGCGGGCCCGCGGAGATGAGTCGGCCGCGCGGGTGGCCCAGATCACGGCAGATGAACTCGCCGGCCGAGTCGGTCTGCTCTCCGAGCAGGTCGGGCGTACCCGGCTACGGGCGCCGCTGAAGGGTGTCGTGCTCACCATGCGACCCTGGGAGCGGATCGGCGAATGGCTGGACGCGGGAGAGACTTTCATCCTGCTCGGCAGCACCGACGACCTGGAGCTCGAGGCGCGCGTTCCGCAGCGGCACATCGATCGGGTCCGGGTCGGCCAGGAAGTGCGGCTCAAGGTGGAGGCGCGACCGGAGAACACGTTCGTCGCCGGGGTCACGGAGATCGCGCCGCAGGCTGAGCCGGGCGAGGGGGACGCCGAGCCCACCTTCGTCGTGCGGGCGAGGATCGACAACTCGGAGGAGCTACTGCGTCCCGGGATGCAGGCACGGGCGAAGATCGTCGGGGATCGTCGCCCGCTCGGCTGGATCGTCATCCGTCCCCTGGTGGAATGGATGCAACTCCGTTTCTGGCGCTGAGGAGCCGAACATGATCGACAACAGGGCGGCGAAGCGGCGCGGGGCATGGATCGGCTTCGCCCTGTTCGGGGCGATGCTGTCCGCGGGCTGCGCCCGCGAGATCGGCTCCGACGTCGGCGACGAGTCGGCGCAGCCGGGCGCGGACGCGTCGCGGGTCACGGTCGCGCTCGCCGCGGCGGTGCCGGACGCCCGACGGACGTTTCAGACCAACCTCTATTCCGAGCTCGATGCCGACCTGTACAGCCGGCTGATGGTGGAGGAGACAGCCGGGGTCGGAATCCCGGTCACGGCCATCCACGTCGAGCTCGGCGACCGGGTGGCCGAGGGTCGCCTGCTCGCCACCCTCGAGGCCTCGGATGCCCGCCTCGAGGTCCAGGCCGCCGATCCGGAAGCGGAGATCGCTGCCTCGAACCTCCACCGGGTCGAGGAGCTGGCGAGCAGCGGCGCGGTGTCGCAGACCGAGCGCGAGGACGCCCTGCTGCGCAGCCGAACCGCGGACGCGGCCCTGGCCAAGGCCCGGCTCAATCTCTCCCGCACCGAGGTCAGGGCGCCGTTCGCGGGCGTGATTTCCCGGCGTTACGTGCGGGTGGGAGACATCGTCGATGACGAGACGCCGCTGTTCCGGGTCACGGCGATGGCGCCCCTGCGGGCCCGTCTCCTGGTCCCGGAATCCGAGGTCGCCGAGTTCGCCCGGGGCGCCCCGGTGCGGCTCGTCGCGGCGGACGGATCGGAGGGGATCGCGGAGGTGATCCTCCTCAGCCCGACCACGGATCCCGGCAGCGGCACGCGCGAGGTGATCGTCGAGCTGACCAGGGTGGGAGACTTCCGGCCGGGCGCGTCGGCGACCGCCGAGCTGGCGGCTCCCGAGGAAGCCACCGGGCCCGACACCGGGCCTGACACCGGGCCCGACGCCTCGTCCTCGACCGAATCCCCGGAGAGCGACGGCCAGTGACAACCGCGCTCGAGACCCGACCGAAGCTCCACCCGGAGGTGAAGATCGTCCGGCGCGAGGTGCGGGGCGAGGTCCACTACGTGGTGCGCGAACCGACCGAACGGAAGTACTACCAGCTGGACGAAGTGGTGGTCACGCTGATGCGCTTGATGGACGGGAAGCGGACGCCCGAGGAGATCGCGGACGCGGCCCAGCACACGCTGGGGGCGCGTCCCACGGCCGGCGTGGTCGCGGACTTCGCGCAGAAGCTGAAGCGGATGGGAATCGTCGAGCGATCCCCCACCGAGCAGCACCTGATGATGCAGGAGCGGATCCGCAAGAAACGGAAGGTCCGGAGCAAGCAGCGCACCCAGGGCTCGATCCTCAAGCTCCAGTTCGCCTTCGGAGATCCCGACCGCAGCTTCGGCCGCATGCAGCAGGCCCTGCACTGGATGTGGACGCCGGGATTCGTGGCCGTGTCGATGCTGTTCTTCGCCACCTATCTGATCATCACGTTCGCCAAGTGGCCGGAGTTCGCGCAGGGCACGATCGCCGTGTACACGCTCAACGGCATCGGCCCGTGGGACATCGTGCTGCTGATCGCGATCACGGCGATTATCACGGTGATCCACGAGCTCGGTCACGGTCTCACCACCAAGGCGCTGGGTGGCGAGATCCACGAGTGGGGCGCCATGCTCCTTTACTTCTCGCCCGCCTTCTACTGTGTGACCGACGACGCCTGGACCTTCGAGAAGCGCTCGCACCGGCTGTGGACGACCTTCGCCGGCCCGTGGATCGAGCTGATGACGGCGACGGTGGCGGGCGTCGTGTGGGCCGTGACCGAGCCGGGCACGTTCATCAACTGGGTGGCCTTCCTCACTTTCCTCATCGGCGGGCTGTCGTCGATCTTCTCGAACCTGAATCCGCTGATCCCGCTCGACGGCTACTACGCGCTCGCCGACTGGCTGGAGATTCCCCGACTTCGCGGCGGCTCGTTCGAGTACTGGGGCTGGCTGATCAAGCGGCGCCTGCTGGGCGTGGATGCGAAGGAGCCGAATCTGACCCCGCGCGAGAAGCGCATCTTCCTCGCCTACGGCAGCCTGGCCTTCCTGTACAGCGTATTCGTCGCAGTCGTCGGGCTGCTGTGGCTGATCTTCATCTTCGGGCGCTTCATCGGACCCTGGATCTGGGTGCTCGTGGCGTTCATGGCCGCGAAGCTGGTGCGAAAGCACGCGGGGCGGTCCCGGGCGCTGGCGCTCGCCGCACGAACCCGCTGGAAGGCGGGCTTTCTCAGCGGGCCCTCGGCAGGGATCCTGGCGATCGCTGTCGTGGTGATCGTCGCGCTGCCGTTCCTCCTGCCCTGGACCTACCGGGCGCGCGGAGAGTTCACCGTCGAGGCGGCGCCCCCCGCGCCGATCCGGGCCCAGGTGGACGGGATCCTGGACCAGCTGTTCGCCGTCGAAGGGGACACGGTGGTCGCCGGGACCCCGCTGGCCGTGCTGTGGAATCCGCAGCTGGAATCCGAGTACCTGGACCGCCAGGCCGAAGCGCGCCGGCTGGGCCTCCGCCGGGCCCGCGCAGAGGCCCGGCGCGACCTGTCGGAGGCGGCGGACGCCGCGGCGACGCTGGTGAAGGTCAACGAGGAGCTGGAGGTCCTTCGCGTCCGGCGTGACCGGCTCGTGCTGCGGGCGCCGGGCGACGGCACGCTGCTCGGCTACCGTCTGCACGAACGGATCGGTGAGCGCCTGGCGGAAGGAGACGAGCTGGCGGAAATCGCGTCGCTGCATGGCCGCATGGCGCGGATCCGCGTGCCGCTGAAGCAGGCCGGCGAGCTGGAGGTCGGCCAGCCGGCCGGACTGCGACTGCTGACCCGACCCGACCTGGAGTTTCGTTCGATCGTGGCTTCGGTGGCGCCGGCCGCCGAGGATGGCATGGTCGAAGTGATCGTCCACATCCCTTCCGTCGAGTGGCAGCCCGCTCCGGGCATGAGCGGGATCGCCAAGATCGAGACGCGCCGGGCCACGCTGGCGCACGCAATTGCGCGCGCCTGGCGCCAGACTGTTCGAGTTGACCTATGGCTATGAGGCGTACGCGGCGACCGGCCGATCTGGCGGAGAGCATGGCGGCGTTCCCGCTGTTCGAGGGAGTGGGACCGGAGGAGCTCGAAGAGCTCGCTTCCCTGGCCCTGTTCCACGAATACCCGAGGAACAACCTCCTGTCGTACTGGGGCGATCCCGCCGGGCCCGTATACCTGGTGATCAGCGGTCGGGTGAAGATCATCCTCAACAACGAGGAAGGCCGGGAAGTGATCGTCGCGCTGCTCGGCCCGGGCGGCATCTTTGGTCTCACCTCGGCGCTCGACGGGCACGACCAGCTCGGTACGGCGATTACGATCGAGCTGTCGACGCTCGCCCGGTTCAACGGTGAAGCCTTCCTGAGCTGGACACGTCGCTCGCCCGCCGCGCAGGACGCCCTGGTGCGCGAGTTGACGCGCCGGGTGCGCGAGATGAACCAGCAGATCGGCGCTCACGCCCTGATGAGCACCAAGGACCGTCTGCTCGACACGCTGCTGGAGATTGCCGGCGCCGAGGGCGAGACGGATCCCGGAGACGACAGCGTCTCGTTCACGCGTCCGACGCACCTGGAGCTGGCGAACCGGATCGGGACGAGTCGCGAGGTCGTGTCCCGGCTGCTCGCCGAGCTGCGCGACAGCGAGGTGCTGCAGCCGGAAGAGGGCCGGGTGATCCGCGTGCCGCTGTCGGCTCTCGTCCTGCGGGAAGACTGATCGGATGTGATGAAAGTCACACCGGCATCGCGACGGTCATCACACGCCACGGCCATGAAAGGTCGCCGCGCGGCCGCTTCGGCCGTCACAGAAAGCACGGATGAACCGAACATCGAAAACGTGATGGCCGTCCTAACTACCCCCGAGCTGAATCGGGTATATTCTCTAGTGTCAGAACGGGGAACGAGTCCTCGTCGTCGGGTGGCCGGGCAGGTGGCCACCACAACGCACCAAGCGGGAGGCATACCATGTCGAAGGCCAGCGATCCGGTCCGGATTACCCTCACCGAAGAGCAGAAGGCACAGATCCTGGAGGCCACGGGCAAGGAAGCGAGCGCCATCGAGCTCAGCGCCGAAGAGCTGGAAGAGCGCACGATGCCGCGTAAGGCCATGCCGCGTAAGGCCATGCCGCGCAAGGCAGGCTTCTGATCCCGGCATTCTGACACCGAGCAGCAACATTGAAGCGCGCGGGGCGAGCAGATTCGCCCCGCGCGCTTCGCTTTGTCCCGCTCCTTCCGACGCTTCTTTCCGCCCGGGGCCCTCCTGGCCCGGACGATACGGCCATGCACGCTGAATCCTCCGGCCTGCACTGCCCCGTCTGCGCGAACGCCAATCCGTCGCACGCGCAGTTCTGCCTCCACTGCGGAGCCCATCTCACCTGGTCGGCCGCTGAACGGCGCATCATCACCGTTCTGTTCGCGGACCTGTCGGGCTTCACCGGACTCAGCGAGAAGCTGGACGCCGAGCAGGTCCACTCGCTGATCACGGTCTGGCTCGACCCGCTGTGCGAAGCGGTGGTCCGCTGGGGCGGCCACGTTGACAAGTTCCTCGGTGATTGCGTGATGGCCCTGTTCGGCGCCCCGGTCGCCTACGAGAACGAGCCCGAGCGTGCCGTGCGCGCCGCGCTCGACATGCAGGCCGCGTTCGACGAGAAGGCGATCATCGACCAGGCGGCGGCCGCCGGGATCGCGGGCTATCGGCCCAGGTTGAGCATCGGGATCAACACGGGAGGCGTGGTAACCGGGATGTTCTCCAGCGGCGGCGCCTGGGACTACACGGCGATCGGCGATACGGTGAACGTGGCGGCCCGTCTGCAGAGTAACTGCGAGCCGGGCGGCATTCTCGTGGGTCAGGCCACCTGTCAGCAGACAGGCCACCTGTTCGAGTTCGGCGAAGAGCGGATTCTGCAGGTCAAGGGCCGCAGCCAGGCGGTACTGGCTCGGCCGGTCACGGGAATCCTGGAGGTGCGCGGCAAGGTTCGCGGCTTCGCCGGGCGCGAGACGCCGCTCGTCGGCCGGCACGCCGAATTGGAGCAACTGCGGGAGTGCTGGCGGCAGGCCGCCGACGGAAATCCGGAGACCTGCCTGTTGCTCGGCAGAGCGGGAATCGGCAAGACGCGGCTGGTGGCCGAACTCGCCGCGATCGAGGGGCTGGACGACGCGGACGTGGCTCGCGGCCGCTCCTATCCGTACGCCAGCTCCACGCCGTGGGAACCGATCGCGGAGCTGATCCGCGACCTGCACGACGTCGGCAGCGAGCGGTCGGCGCCGGAAGCCGTGACGTTGATCGCGGAGCGGGCCGTGGAGCCCTGGTCGGAGGACGAGCGGGCGGGTCTCGGAGCCGTCCTCGGCAGCCCGATATCGGACCTGCAACGCTTCGAGGGCCAGCCGCCGGCCGAACGCCGGGAACGGATGATCCGCGCGGTGGCACGCGCCCTCGAGCAGGGTGTCGGCAGGCCCATGCTGCTCGTGCTCGAGGACCTGCACTGGGCGGACCGCACGACGCTCGATTTCCTCAGTTCGCTTCCATCGCTCGAGCTGCGCGGTCCGTTTCTGCTGCTTCTGATTTCGCGCCTGCCGCTCCCGACCGAGCAGGCCCTGCTCGAGCTCACCGACAGTCTGCCGAACCGCGTCAAACTCGCCCCGCTGGGGCCCGACGAAACGGAGGAGCTGGTCGGCGCGATCCTGGGCGAACACGAGATGCCCGCCGAGCTGCTCCAGCTGATCCACGCGCGATCCGGCGGAAACCCGCTGTTCATCGAGGAGATCCTCAAGACGCTGACCGAGGGCGACCTGATGGACCGGGGCGGAGATGTGTGGCGCCCCCGGCAGAACTACCACGAAATCGCGATTCCCGATTCGATCGAGAGCCTGATCACGACGCGGATCGACGGCCTGGACGCGCCCGCCAAGAAGGTCCTCCAGTACGCCGCGATCATCGGCAGCCGCTTCTGGCCCGGGGTCCTCGAGGAGGCGCTCGCCCGGCGCCCCGTGGGTGCGGAATTGAACCACCTTCTCGAGGCAGCGCTGGTGCGCACCCGACCGGACTCCGCGGTGGCCGGAGACACCGAGTACACGTTCGAGCACCTGCTGCTGCAGGAGGTGGCGTACGCCGGTCTGCTCACCGGCATACGCTCGCAGCTGCACGGGTCGGTGGCCGAGTGGCTGGAGGAACACCCGATTCTCGAGGCCGCCGAATACGATGACCGAGTGGCGTATCATTTCGAGCGTTCCACGGAGCCGGCGCGGGCGCTTCCCTACCTGGAGCGCGCGATCGCGAGCGGCTGGGAGAGGGGCGCGCTGCTGGATGTGGAACAGCTGATCGACCGCGCCCTGGGTGTCGCCGAGCAACCAGCCGACAGGGTCAGGCTCATCGGCCTGGCGGAGGACGTCGCGCGGGCCACCGGTGACCACGAGCGGCGCCTGGCGGCGATCGCCCGGCTGATGGATCTCGCGGAGGCCGAGGGAGATCCGGCGATCGCGGCCGACGTGACGTACCGACGCGCCCGTCGGAAGCTGGACATCGGCGACCTGGAGGAAGCGCGCGAGCTCGGTGAGCTCGCCCTGGCCTCGTTCCGTGAGCTCGGCGACGGAAACTCGGAGGCCGACGCCCTCACCCTGCTCGGGCGCGTGTCGCACCTGTGGGGCGCGTACGGGAAAGCGCTCGACTGCTATCGCGCCGCGCTACCGCTCGAGCGTCGAGCCGGTGACCGGCGCGGCGAAGCCGACATTCTGCGCAACCTCGGGCTGGCCGAGACCGACTTCGGCAACTTCACTCGCGCGCTCGACTACTTCGACCAGGCGCTGGGAATCTACGCCGAGCTCAGGGATCGCCCGGGCCAGGCGATCGTGCTCGCCAACCGCGCCTCCGCGTTTCGCTGGCTCGGCCGCTTCGCGCAGGCGGAGGAGACCGCCCTCCATGCCGAGGAGCTGGCCGCGGCGTGTGCATCCCGCGGCGCCATGGCCGCCGCGACACTGGCCCGGGCGAACACGATCGGGGCCGCGGGGCGCACGGAAGAGGCAATACAGCTGCTTCACCAGCTGGTGGAAGCGGCGCCCGAGCTGCGCCGACCGGCGCTCGAGGCCCACGCCTGGCTGGCGCTCGGCGAGCTGGAGTCGGGATCCCGCGCCCGGGATGCCGTGCAGCGGGCGCGCGAAGTCGCGTCGCACAGCGGTCTCATCGATGTCGAGGTGCTGGGACTGACCCGTCTCGCCGACCTGGCGCTGGAATCCGGCGACACGGACGAGGCCGACGGCCACTCGGCGCGCGCGGTCGCGCTGCTCGAGGAGCACGGAGAGATCCAGGGGCCCGACGAGGTCGTGTACTACGTGCGCTCGCGTGTCCTGGCCGCTCTCGGACACGGCGGCGAGGCCGAGTCGACCCGCGAGCGCGCCCGCGAAATCGTACGTGAAACCGCGAACCGGATCGAAGACGAGGAGCTCCGTCGATCGTTCCTCGAGAACGTCGAGCCGAACCCTGCCATCATGTCCAGCGGGGCAGACCGGTGAGCGTCACTGCCGCCGTGCTCCTCGCGGCGCTGCTGCTGGGCCACAACCTGGGCGATTTCACGCCACTCGCCACGCCGCGCATGCATCGGGCCAAGTCCGAGGGGCGCCCGATCGGGCCGATCGCAGCGCACGCCGCGGTGCACGGTCTGCTGGCCGGGCTCGCGGTGCTCCTGGTGGTTCGCCCACCCCTTTCGACCGTCGCGCTCGCGTCCGGCGTCGTTCTGTCTACACACCTGGTGATCGACCTGGCCAAGGCCCGCATCGGCCTTCGGGTTCCGGTTCTCAAGGACGTCAGCGCAAATCCGTTCTGGTGGGCGTTGGGCTTCGACCAGCTTCTGCACGGTCTGGTGCTGTTCGGGGTCGCATTCCTCGTGCTCGGCTGACCGGAGTCGGGATCGACAGCGCCGCTCGTATGGGCGGACTCGCCGGCCACCGGCCCGGCGCCCGCCGCCGAGATCGTGACTCTCGATGACCGGCTCGCCGCGGTGGCCCGGCTGGAAGGCCTGGCGGTGCGACCGGGCGCGGAGTGACCCTCGGCTACGACCCCTCGCCGTCCCGGGTCCAGGTCTCGAAGAACCCCGACCCGTCCTCGGCCACCGGATCTCCGAGCAGCTGCCCCCTCACCTCGGCCCTGCCCCGCATCTGGTGGAAGTACGCGTCATCCTCTTCGCGCGGCGTGATCCGCAGGTGGTCCACCGACACGCGCAGCGTGAGCGAATCCGCGCCCCGATCGGCACGCAGCACGAATCCGGTCGGGCGCAGCTCGGCGCCCGCCGCGGCACCCTGCCCTGCTCGAGGCCCCGACCACTCGTACTCGATCTCCCGGATCGGCAGCACGCCGCGAAGGCCGAGGCTGTCCACGACGAACAGGAACCGGCCGCCCCGGGCGATCTCCGCGGCCGCGGCGTCCAACTCCCCGTCCCGCCGCACTCCCCCGTACAGGATCGTCAGGTCTCCGGCTCGGGCGAACCCCCAGTCCCAGGTGACCCGGCGCCACACGCCCCAGTTGTGGTCGTGGTAGGAGGGCGCGGCCACGAGCGCCGCGCACTGGCCACCGGTGCACAGCCGGCCTTCCGACATCCCGTCCAGCACGGGTACGACGTAGCCGGAGGTGAATCCGCCCGGTGACACGTCCACCGGCGGCAGGTAGCGCCTGTCGGACGGCGACAGCACGAGATCGAGCACCAGCGTGTCCGCTGCTCCGTCCGCGGCCGGTACCCGCGCCCTGAGCTCGTAGCGACCATCGGAGCGGAGCCGCACGGAGGACTCGCCGATCTCGAGGTCGGGACGGTCCGTCGCGAACCGCACCTTCCCCGCTTCCTGCCGGTCTTCGAACCGGCGCTCGGTTCCGTCCAGCCGCACGAGGTTGGCGAGGATCTGGCCACCCCACGCCGAATCTGCGTGACTGCCGCCCACCAGGTAGGTCAGGTACAGCCAGGACTGCTCGTCCGGCGACAGGATGTTGAAGTAGTGCCACTCGGCCCAGGTCGAATCCGTTGCAGCGGGGCCGGTGGGCAGGTGGAATGCATCGATCTCCGCCAGCCGCGCCGAATCCCCGGCCATCATCCAGCCGGCGTCGGCCGGCGAGTCGGTCCACGCGCCCGAAACCAGCGCGGGTGCAACGCCGAGCGCCTCGGCCCGGCTCGGGATCTGGCCGCGTGCCGCGACGGCGATCGTCGTGTCGGCGTGCTCGAGGTACAGCAG
>Ga0307380_10011131_pt1 | contig 11288 bp, 9 predicted proteins | sample UN3MG_FD_202239 | JGI IMG/M metagenome (GOLD analysis project Ga0307380, IMG submission 202239) | Soil microbial communities from Risofladan, Vaasa, Finland - UN-3 | ecosystem: Environmental > Terrestrial > Soil > Coastal area > Acid sulfate soil | place: Finland: Risofladan, Vaasa | collected... | reverse complement strand
GTCGGAGAGGATCTCGATTAACATGGGGACGGCGGAGTCTGCCACCATCTTCTTCACCCAGTCTTCGTGCTCTTCATAGAAGTCCCGGGTGGAGCGGAACACGCCCACCAGGTGGGTGCCGAAGTCCCTGCCGGTTTCCCATCCCATTGCCAGCTGCTCCTCGAAGGATTGCAATGCCTCGGGCATATCTGTGCACAGGGTGTGCATGTCCGGCATGGTGAAGGCCCGCAGCCGCTTGAGGCCGATGACTTCCCCTTTCTGCTCGTGGCGGAAGGAGTAGGTGGAGAGTTCGTACATCTTCATGGGGAGCGTATTTGGCGAGATGTGCATGTCCCGCATGATCGAGAACATGCCGAAGCATGCTGCAAACCGGAGCATCATGTTCCGGTTGCCGCTCTTGAACCGGTACTGGCGCTCGCCGAACTTGTCGGCATGCTCAAAGATCGCCTGGTCGCCAAGGTCGTACATAACCGGGGTCTCCACCGGCGTGGCGCCATAGGGGAGGACCAGCGTGAGCACGTAGTCTGCCAGGAGGTCTCGTATCAGTTTCCCCCTTGGCATCCAGCGGAGGTGGCCCACGTCGGATACCGGCTCGTAGTCGACCAGTTCCTTGGACCGCATCAGGTTCACGTGGATGGGCTCTCCGCCCGCCGAACCCGCTTCACCCATTTCCTTTCTCACCAGCCGCCCGAACGGGGAGTCGTCCATGTACTCCGATACGGGGTGCTCTTTCCCGTCCGGGGTCATCACGAAGAACTGGTGCTCAACTACCTTCTTCTCCGGCTTTCCTCCCTCTTCGGAGGGGACGATTGTCTTGGAGAGCTCGGATAAGGGGTGGCCCTTGCAGGAGAGGCGGAATGCCTTGTACCAGCCGAAGGGGGCCCTTTTCACGGTGTATCGCTCCTCTTTCAGGGCAGATTCCATTGCTTTCAACGCCCGCACCGCGGCATCGGGCCGGGCCAGGTCACTTGAAAGGTGGGCGTAAGGATACACCACGATATTTTCAATGGAAAGTTGGTCGGCGGTTTTCTTGATCTCCGCCACCGCCTGGGCCACTACGCCGTCCAGGTCGTCCTCGTCCACTGATTCCACGGCACAGAAGACTGTCAGGGCCTCCTGGGCCGAGTCTTTGAGAGCCTCAGTCTCCTCGGCCATGCCGGTCTTTTTCTTGGCCTCGTATTCAATAAAATCAGAATGAATGAGTAAAAGTCGCATTTTTCATCTCCGTATCCGTGCGTCCGTTCGCATAAATTGTGCGTTCATCGGGTATATATCCATTTAAATTTCCCGGGGATTTTCGTGGTAGCGGGACAGCGTGGCCTGTCGCTGGTCCATATACTTGGCATCGGCCTTTTTGTTGTAGGGCTTCTCCACTCGCTCGGTGGTGTAGAAGACCAGCTGCCCTACCGGCATCCCGGCATACATCTTCACCGGCCGCTGGTTCACATTGCACATCTCCAGCGTGATGGACCCCCGGAAGCCGGCATCGATCCATCCCCCGGTCTGGTGGAGTTCAATCCCCAGCCTGGCGATGCTGCTCTTTCCCTCGATGCTGGCCACGATGTTGTCAGGAAGCTCCACGACTTCCAGGGTCTCGGCCAGCATGAACTGTCCGGGTTTCAGGACCACGGATTCGGCATGCATGTCACGGGTCTTTGCAGATACGGTCTCCTGGTTATAGGGGTCGATGACCTCATCCCCTTCCTCATACCAGAGAAAATGGTTGCCCAGGCGTATGTCCAGCGAGTTGGGCTGCACCAGCGCCGGATCAAAGGGCTCAATTCGTAAATACCCCCTTTCCACCCTGTCCAGTATTTGCCAGTCAACGAGGATCATTACGATAATAATGGGAAAGGGATGGTATTAGGACTTCTCCTAAGATGGTGGAAAGTTCTTTCTACCAGTTTTCGGATTGTGAATCCACTCAATAGAATATACCTGAATTTTACATTCCGGAATCTTAAAGATGGCGAATAGTCAGCGCGATTTAGCCATCCGGTGCTTTTCAAGCTTCCCTGCATGGTACACCATTACCATGACCGGCTCTCCCCGCAAAAACCTCCGCATCTGGCGGTCATACACTTTCTGCACGTGTTTGAGGCCATGTTTTGTAAAATACTGCTGTATACATTCGAGGAAGGAGATTTCGTGGGTAAGAAACGCATTTTCATACTCCTTTGTCTCCCGGGCCAGCGCAAGACATTCGTCATCGGGAATTTCATGATGATAATCCCCATGTTCGCCGAGGCCGGAGATCTGCCGCCAGTCCACTTTCCCGTCCTCATCGGATTCCCTGTGGAGCATGTAAGGGTAAATGCGGCAGATCGAAAATCTCCTTTCATAGATCCGGCAACGGCCCTCCTCCAGAAACCAGCACGACCCTGCGTCGTCGTCCTTCGTCCGCAATGAATAGCCGGAGACATAGAACGTGCCGTTCTGGTCGCAGAACTCAGGATCCGGAGCCGGTTCAAGTGCAGTGGGATCAATTGATTTTAACGTGTCCACATCACGATCGAGAAGGAATACGTGCCCGTTGAACGAACGTGTGCAGCATTTCGCACAGTGGTCGCACCGGAACCCAACCTCCCTGATCACACCGGCGAGGCGTTTTGCCGGATACTCAAAAAGGGCATTTCGTTCCTGCGTCAGCGCGACGATTCGGTAGGGGATAGGAGTGAGGGAGATAATGACCACTGTCCGGACGGTGTATGAACGTATCGTGGCATTATGTATTGTATTTTCGGGAGGGGGAACTTGTTGATTTATGCAGAAGGGGAAGGGAGAGAGGTATCAACACCGGTGATCTCGCTTAAGTATACGCCGGAACCGACCCACCACTCCTCGTCGACCGGGAGAACATAGCCGATCTTCTGCTCCAGTCGGTTCTCCTTATCAGGGTTTGGCCATACAAAGACCACGAACCCGCCGCCGGCATCCGCCGTCTCTGATAGTGCCCTGATAATGTCCATCCCGAACGGGCCTCTCTTATCGATCAGGTTCTTTCCTATTGAGTCCGGCAGGTAGGGGTGGGCGAGAAGGGTCCCGTCATATCTATAGGCATAAAGGTAGTGCCCGACGGAATCGATAAATTTCCCTGAACGGTTCGATATCTCTGCAAATGCAACTTCACTTCCCGAGGAACGGCCGAATTCCACACCCTCCTCCACCAGCGCAATCATCTCGGTGACCGGCACAGGGTAGGTGCCCGTGCCATCAGCGGGAAGGTCGGAGAAGTAGATCCCGGACCCGATCCACCACCTCTCGTTTACAGAGTATGAATACCCGATCTTGGGCACATAGGAATCCCTGGCCTTCTCGTCGATAACACCGCTTGTCGGTTCCGGATACAGGTAGGCAGAATACCCTCCCCCTTCCGATGCAGCATATGAGGCAATCCGGATCACCGGAAGACCGCGTATATCAGTCCAGTTCATCCGGTCAGTACCCATCTTGTCCGCTTCATACGGGTGAGCGAGGAGCGTACCGTTGAAATCATATGCATAAATGTAGAGATCACCGCGTGAAAACAGCCCGGATTTATCTGAAAACTCTTCAAGCGCCGCTTCCTCTCCGGCAACTTCCGCATAGGCCGCGCCCGCCTGGACAAAATCTGCAAGATCGCCTGGATTTACAGTCTCTGGCCGGCTCTCCACCGGAGAAGGTGTGCTGCACCCGGAAAAAAGGAGTGCAATAAGGAGAAAAATTCCGCATACACCTAAGGTCTGCAATTTTTGCATAGTGTCAGGTTCGGGAATAAATTACATAAATGCAACGATATATGCGAAAATAATTCTCTTCCGGCCTCTTATGCGTCGGGAAAATACGAGTTCTTCACTTGTCCCCGCTTTCATCAGGAATATCCTCGCGGGAAAAGTTTTCCGGGTTGATGTGCCATTCTGACCGCCGCATCAGGCCATGCAGTGTGCTGGCCTCCCGCGCTGTCAACCGGGCCCGCCCGAGTATTCTCCGCATCATCAGCAGGGTATTCTCCCTTTTAAAGTCGGGGTGGTTGATCTGGTCCAGGTAACTGTCGATATGGCGGTAAAGGTAATCCATCTCCTCCCTGGAGGCCAGAAGATATTCACCGCGTGGCAGGCGGGCGAGTGCATAACAGACAATTGCCACGGCATGGGAAAGGTTCAGGATAGGATATTCTGGCGCAGTGGGAATGGTGCAGATCACATCGCTTCGCCGGACTTCCTTGTTGTTCAGGCCCCAGTTCTCTCTCCCGAACAGGATGGATATCTTCCCGTTGATGTCGCATACAAGGTCCCGGATCTCTTCAGGGGTGTAATAGGGCATCCGCATCGAGTGGCAGACCGACTTGCTCACTTCCCCCGTGGTGGCAATGACCATGTCGCTTCGTGAAAAAATCTCATCCAGGCTGGTCCGCTCGGCGTTACGGAGTACATCCTGGGCATGGGCCGCCCGGGCCTCGCCTTCTTCCCCAATCTTGCATGGATCCACCAGCACGAGCCGGGAGAACCCGAAGTTCTTCATAACCCGTGCGGTAAATCCCACGTTTCCATCGTAAAGAGGGCTTACAAGGACGATATCAATCCGGGGCATAAGGCATAAACGGTTAATACTGCACCGCTCTGACGGTGGCCTTCAGGACATCGATTCCCTGCTCATAGATGGCATTGCCCACCACGATGGTGTCGGCATAGCGTGCCATCTCTGCCGCTTTTTCGGGGGAATTAATGCCGCCGCCATAGTAGAGGACGGCAGAGTCCAGAGCCCGCGAAGCAGATTCCACAATAGCAGGATCGCCATATGTGCCGCTATACTCGATGTAGATGATAGGAAAGTGGAAGTACTGCTCGGCAATACGGGAATAGGCCGCCACCTCGTCCGGCGAGAGGCTGCATTCCGCCCGGGTGACCTTTGCGACAGCGGATTCGGGGTTTAAGACGATGTAGGCCTCCGGCACAACTTTGTCCCACTCCACGTCCTGCTGCATCACCCAGTCCCTGTGTTTGCCGACGATCCATCGGACATCAGAGGTGTTGAGCACGCTGGGGACAAAGAGGAGGTCCACACCGTCAAAGATTACGGCCTCCGGTCCTGCCGGCTCGACTACCAGTGGCAACCCGTAGGCTTTCACCTGGTGAAGCAACTGCTCCATGTTCTCCTGGGTCACATTCAGGGTGCCCGAGAGCATCAGGGCATCGGTGCCGCTGGTTACCACGTCTACGATCTCATCTGCTGAAAGGTTTTTGTCAGGGTCCAGTTTGGTAACATGAACCCAGTTTCTCCATTTGGTCTGCATCCTCCCCTCCCGATATTCTATAGTATTTGTCACCGGGTGCTATTTTCATTTTCCCGGTAGGTTCGCTGGTACTCTCTCACCTTCTCTGCCGGGATCCCCGACAGGCGGGCAATTTTCTCTGGATCCGATTCTGCCAGTTGTGAAGGCTCGATAATGCCTGCCTGTGAGAGTCTTACCACGATTGCTTCGCCCACGCCCCGGATAGCCAGGAGGCCTGCTTTGCCCTTCTCCACCCGGGTTCTGGAATATTTCGGTCCTGCCGGTCTGTTCAGGGCTTTTGCTACCATCTCCACATGGCGGTACACTGTATCCGGGCTCACCCCGGAAATGGCTGAGATATAGACGTACGGATTGTCAAGAAAATCCGAGGGCCCGATAATCCCTGCCTTCTGGTATTTTTTCAGGCTCACTGCAGGTATACCGATCTCTCTCAATTCCCGCTCAGCAGAGAGCTTCCTGGCTTCGGATAGGAGAATACTGGCTTCCTTCTCGCCTACACCCATGGTTTTTAAGATTTTTTCATCAGTGTGGGAGAGGTCCGTGACATCATTAATCCCGACCTCATGCATTTTCCGGATGACCGAGGCCGGACTTCTGCCTCTCCGCGGGGGGAGATACTTTCTCACGAACTTCCGGCAGTCTGATCTCCTGCGCAGCAGGTCGAGCACGTCCTCGGCTTCGTCTACAAGTTTTCGGGCAGATTCAGGCGTTATTCCAAGGACTGATGAGATTTCCTCCGTCGGGGTGTGGGCCAGTTCGTACACGGTATAGATGTGCCGCTCGATAAGCCGGGACATCATGGCCTCAGAGAGAGAGGGAATCAGTTTCAGGGTCTCCCTGTTGGAGGCAATATGGTGGCAGAGCGGACAGCCCAGATCCCAGGGCCTGGCGCCCTTCTTCACCAACCGGACATGGTGGAGATTGTGTATTTCGCATACATTCCCGACACGGACCGCAAACCCCCACGCGGTCATGGGGAGACTGATATTGAATCCGCAGTCGGGGTAGCTGGTGCAGCCGATGAACTGGGTCTGTCCCCGCATGTGCCTGATACGCAGGTCATGGCCGCATACAGGGCAGGGGCCGAGTGTCAGTTCCTCGGCAGTCTGCTCCATTATCTCGGCCCCGATCTCCTGTTCGTGCTGCTCCAGCTGGTCAAAAATTGTATGCAGCATTTCCCTGGACTCGGTGACCACATCATCACTGCCCCTCTCTTTTTCCCTGATCTGCTGCATATGGGATTCCAGGGTCTGGGTCATGATAGGCCTGGTAATGGTATCGGCATGGTTCTCCAGGGAATCGATGACCGACCTTCCTACAAGTGTAGGGCGAAGGGGAGTCCCTTCCACGTATTTGCGGGAGATAAGTTTCTGGATCACTTCATGTCTGGTGCTCTTGGTGCCAAGCCCGAGCTCCTCCATCTTCTGGATGAGTTTGCTCTGGCTGTACCGTGGCGGAGGCTGGGTCTCTTTCTCTTCGAGTGTCACATCATTCAGGGGAAGACGTTCCCCTGCCTTCATTCCCGGGAGCATGTATTCGGTAACCTTGCTGTATGGATAGACCCTGCGCCAGCCGGGCTCGGTCAGGCGGCCCCCTGTTGCGGTATATGGTTCGCCACCGGCATCGAAGTTGACTTTCATGGTCAGCCAGCGGGCATCGGGGCTTAAGGTGGCAAGAAATCGTCTCACTACAAGTTCATAGATCTTCCATCGTTCCTCTCCAAGCTCCTGGCGGCTGGCGGCAGAGGCAGGGTGGATTGGGGGGTGATCGGTGCTCGATTTCTTGCCTCTGGTGGGAACCTTCCTGCGATTTGCCATTACCCATTCCACATCTTCCCTGAATTCCGATTTTTTCAGCGATTGCAGCAGACCTGATAAGTTCAGGCTTGGAGGATAGACCGTATTGTCTGTCCGGGGGTAGGAGATGTACCCGTTCATATACAGGTCTTCTGCCAGCCGCATGGCCCTGGCTGCCGGGAAACCGAGCCTTGCCACGGCCACGATGAACGCAGTGGTGTCGAACGGGGTGGGAGCCCTGTCGACTTTACTGCCCTCTTTTACTTCGGTGACCACCAGGGGCTCTTTTGTATTGTCCCTGGCAGTAAGTGCCTCTTTTTGGCTGGTAAACCTGGAAGTCGTATGCCTGGCTTCTATGATTTCTGTGTCCTTTTCGGTCTCCAGGGACAGCTGCCAGTACTTCTCCGGGACGAAGGCCTCGATATCTTTTTCCCGATCCACGATCATGGCCAGCGTGGGGCTCTGCACCCTGCCTACCGAGAGGATATTCCCTCCGCCCCTGCGGGCTGCAAGGCTGATGAACCTGGTCAGCGACGCCCCCCACATCAGGTCAATCACCTGACGGGTCTCGCCTGCCGCTGCCAGGTCAAAATCGATCCCGGTGGGACGGGCAAATGCATTCGTAATTTCTTCGGGTGTGATGGCTGAAAACCGGGCCCTGTCGATATTCACTTTGCGGTTTACTGCATGGATGAGCTCATAGGCCTCTTTTGCGATAAGTTCCCCCTCTGCATCAAAATCGGTAGCGATCGTGACCCGGTCAGACTTCTTTGCCAGTTTCTGGATGAGGTTGACGATTTTTCTTTCGGTCGGGATCTTCACCATGTCGGCATCGATGAGGCTTCGGGGAGGTCGCTCCTCGCTCCTCCAGTTTGAATAGCCCTTGACAAAATCTACCTCAACCACGTGGCCCCGCAGGCCTACAACTGCCTTTTCGTCAAAATGATAACTGGAGATGCCCCCATCACGGGCTACCCTCACTTTCTCTTTCCCGGCCAGGATACCGGCTATTCTCTGTGCCGATATGTTCTTTTCAGCAACAATCAGGTGCATAGGCGTTCACGTACCCCCTTTTGGGAGCATCTCCCGCAGGCGTCTGTTCACGTCGCCCGGATCCACCCTGCCGCGGGTTTTCCTCATCACCTGGCCTACAAGGAAATTCAATGCCTCTTTCCGGCCGCAGCGATAGTCTTCCACTGCCTGCGGCTGTTCTCCGATTACTTCGTTAATCACCGCATCCAGGCCTTCATCGCCTGCTTTGGCCAGGTTGAGGCGGGTCACACAGGCAGACGGCGCTTCACATGTACAGCCTTCTTTTAACTGGTCCAAAATAAACCGGAGAACCTCCACCCCGCTCTTGTCGGTGATTACGTCCTCCCGGAGCAGTTCCAGGAGTTCGATAAAATGCGATGGCGACATATCCACAATGCTGATATCCCTGTAATTGAGCTCCCCGAGAAGCGTATCTGCCACCCACGTGGCCGCCAGCTGGTTGTCCACATCCGCCACTTTTTCATAAAACACTGCCAGGCGGAGATCCCCGGTGAGCGTGCGGGCATGGTTGGGAGAACATCCGTACTGGTCCATGAATCGTGCCCTTCGAGCGTCCGGAAGCTCGGGAAGTTCGATGTGGTCACACCACTCACAAACCCGGAGAGGCTTGAGATCAGGTTCCGGGAAATAGCGATAGTCCTGCTCCATCTCCTTGCTTCTGGATGAGGTGGTGATCCCCCTTGTCTCCACGAAATGGCGGGTCGTTGATTCGAGTTTTTGTTTTCTCCGTATCAGATTCTTCTGGCGGGTGATTTCAAACGTAAGGGCCTTTTCAACACCCTTGTATGATGAAATATTTTTTATCTCAACTCTTCCCCGTTCTTCCAGGCCCTTTCCATGTTTTTCAAACCAGCCCTTCGGCTGGATCGAGATGTTTGCGTCAACCCGGAGCGACCCCTCTTTCTCGCTGTCAAAGACCGCCAGGTATTCCAGTGTTGCCCGGAGTTTGTTTAAGAATCTCCTGGCCTCTTTCGGGGATCGGAGGTCTGGCTCTGTCACCATCTCGATTAAGGGGATCCCAGCCCTGTTGTAGTCCACAAGGGTGTATTTGGGCCGGTCGGTTCCACCCTTGTGCACCAGCCTTCCCGGGTCCTCCTCCATGTGCACCCTGGTGATCCTGACCTTCTTGTCCCCCTCGTCGCCTTCTATCTCAAGCACGCCCTCTACGGCCAGGGGCTTGTCATATTGGGTGATCTGGAATCCCTTGTCCAGGTCAGGATAGAAATAGTTTTTACGGGAAAATTCCGATTCTTCCAGTACACGGCAGTTGAGGGCTTTTGCCACCTTTAATGCGTATTCCACAGCTTTCTTATTGACACGTGGAAGAGAGCCGGGCAGTCCCATGCAGATCGGGCAGACATGGGTGTTGGGGTCATCATCACGGTAGTCGGTGGAGCATCCGCAGAAGAGCTTTGTGCGGGTGTCCAGCTGGCAATGGACTTCGAGGCCTATAATGACCTCGTCTTCTTCGGAGGGGATATCCGGATCAGGGATTTTACCTGCCGTTTTATGCAGGGATGCAGGGCTCATGCCGACACCCCCTGTTCATATGCATACGCTACATCGATCACCTGCTCGTCGCCGCACCAGCGGCCCATGATCTGGAGGCCTGCCGGCATACCATCCACAGTCCCGCAGGGCACGGAGATGGCAGGGACGCCTGCCAGGTTGGCAGGTACGGTGAGGATGTCGGAAAGATACATGGAGAGGGGATCGCTCTTCTCCCCAAGGAGGAAGGCGATGGTTGGCATAGTGGGGCCGGCCAGGACGTCGACCTCGCAAAAAAGCCGGTGGAAATCGTTTCTGACGTTCTGGCGGGCAGTCTGGGCCTTGGCATAATATTTTCCGTAATAGCCGGAGGATAGGGCGAATGTGCCGAGCATTATCCTTCTCCTTACCTCTTTACCGAACCCCTCGCGCCTCCGCTCCTGGAACGAGTCGTGCCACTGCTTTTTTGGTTCGGCAGGGGGTCCATACCTGACCCCGTCGAAACGGGCCAGGTTGGAGCTGGCCTCACTGGTACAGGTGACATAGTATGCTGCCAGGGCATAGGTCATGCTGGGCATCCGGCAGGTAATGATCTCGGCACCCCGTCGCTCCAGGAGGGAGATGGCTTCCCATACCGTGGATGCCACCCGGGCGTCCACTCCCTCGCCAAAGTATTCCTCTGGCACGCCGATCTTGAGGCCATGGATATCAGGGTCGGGTTTGTGGCAGTAAGGGCAGTTGATTGATGTGGAGTCCCGGGGATCATGGGCGGTGAGGATCTCCATCAAAAGCGAGATATCAGAGACATTCCTGGCCATGGGTCCGATCTGTTCCAGTGAATTGGCATAGGCCACAAGTCCGTAGCGGGAGATCCTGCCATAGGTTGGTTTCATTCCAACAATTCCACAGAATGCAGAGGGGCAGCGAATAGAGCCGCCGGTATCGGTGCCAAGCGCCATACGCACCATGCCCGAGGCAACCGCTGCGGCACTTCCTCCTGATGATCCCCCGGGAACCCTGCCTGTATCTGCCGGGTTGAGGGTGGGCCCGAACGCGGAATTCTCGGTTGTTGTGCCCATACCGAACTCATCCATGTTGGTTTTTCCCACAATAGCCGCTCCATCGGCCTTCAGGAGCTCGACTACATGGGCATCATAGGGGGGGATATACCCTTCCAGTATTCTGGACCCGCACGTGGTGGGGATTCCCCTGGTGGAGATATTGTCCTTGACTGCCACGGCTTCCCCGGAGAGCCTGCCTTCTCCGTATTCAGCATCAGGGATGCGGGTTATAAAGGCGTGGTAAGGGTCAGGCGCAGAAAAGTGCAGTCTTCCCACTACATCACCCTCGGCGCCCTGAAAAAACCGTCTTCTTTTTCCCCGGCGTTACAAAGCACTTCTTCCTGGGGCAGCGACGGTGTTACAACGTCTTCACGGAACACATTATAAAGATCTGTCTCTTTGGTTGCCTCTGCCTCGACCTGGTCAAGTATATCAAAATAGTCCAGGATATCGTTGAACTGGACGGTGAATTCGTCCAGTTCTTCCCCGGAAATCCCGATGTCGGCAAGTTCTGCGATATGTTTAACGTCCCTCTCTGATATCATATTTTTCGCCAACCAAACTGATTTATGTAGTCTTGTACCGCTTTTTTATAACCATTGTGACGTGCCAGCTTCC
>Ga0307380_10011130_pt1 | contig 11288 bp, 23 predicted proteins | sample UN3MG_FD_202239 | JGI IMG/M metagenome (GOLD analysis project Ga0307380, IMG submission 202239) | Soil microbial communities from Risofladan, Vaasa, Finland - UN-3 | ecosystem: Environmental > Terrestrial > Soil > Coastal area > Acid sulfate soil | place: Finland: Risofladan, Vaasa | collected... | reverse complement strand
TGGACAGGCTTGAGCTCGACGAGCCAAAAACGAAAGGAATCTTTGATATCTTATTATCGCTAGGAGTCGGCACTTCTGCTCTTATTGCTACTGCTGGGACCGAAGCTAATGTGGTTAAGTCAGCGCGCAATTTGCTAGGCATTAAAACAACGCCAGCATCTTTGCTTAATGTGGCTGATTTACTCTCTTATAGAACATTGATAGTGACTGTAGCTGCCGTGCGGAGGATGGAAGAGCTGTGGGGACAAAAGTCAGCTCAGGAGGTAGCGACTAGTGTTACTTAAAGCTAAACTTTGGGGTCTGTGTTAATATGCATCTTTACGAAGTATTGCGACGCCCTTTAATCACTGAAAAGGCTACGCTGCTTCAGGGGCAGAACAGGTATGCTTTTGAGGTAGCTCGGAAAGCTGCCAAGCCCCAGATTAAGGAAGCAGTGGAAGCAGCTTTTAAGGTTAAGGTGGTTAAGGTAAATGTGATGACTGTTCCTGGAAAAATGAAAAGGATAGGCAGGCGGCAGGTGTTGACCCCTTATTGGAAGAAGGCAGTCGTTACCTTGGAGCCTGGCGGTAAGATAGAATTCTTTGAAGGTGTTTAAGCAGTAGGGGATTAGAATTGGGTTCAGTTATCAAAAAACGAAACAAGAAAATGGCAAAGCATAAGCATCGTAAGCTTCTTAGGAAGAGCCGATGGCAGAGGAAACATGCGTAGGAGTTAGGGGGAAGTAGGCTTTGGCACTAAAAACCTATCGTCCAACATCACCGGGCAGACGGGGCATGGTGAGCGCCTCTTTTGAGGAGATAACCAAGACGGTCCCTGAGAAGTCTCTGTTGAAGCCGCTTAGGAAGAAGGCAGGGCGGAACAATAGAGGTGTTGTAACTGTGCGGCACCGGGGTGGTGGTGCTAAACGTAGATTACGAATAATTGATTTCAAGAGAGACAAGTTTGGTGTCCCCGGGAAAGTGGTTGCCATTGAGTATGACCCTGTTCGTTCGGCTCGCCTTGCTCTTATTCATTATCTGGATGGGGATAAGCGTTACATTCTCGCCCCTTTGGGGCTAGGCATAGGCGATGTTGTAAGAGCGGGGGATGATGCTGAAATAAGGCCGGGCAATGCCTTGCCATTAGGCTCGATCCCGGAGGGCACTTTGATTCATAATGTTGAGTTCCAACCGGGCAAGGGCGGGCAAGTAGTGCGTAGTGCTGGAGCGGTAGCGCAGCTTCTGGGTAAAGAGGATAAATATTCGCTTGTTCGCTTACCCTCGGGAGAGGTACGGCGCTTTTTGACTGTTTGTATGGCTACTGTAGGGCAGGTAGGCAATGTTGAACATCAGGGTTTAAAGATAGGCAAGGCTGGACGCATTAGGTTGATGGGGCGGCGTCCCCAAGTGCGTGGGTCAGCTATGACGCCACGAGACCATCCCCATGGGGGTGGCGAAGGTAGAGCTCCTCGGGGAATGCATCCAAAAACACCGTGGGGTAAGCCAGCTCTTGGCTATAGAACACGCCATCACAAGGCTTCAGATAAATTAATTGTCAGGCGACGGAAGTAGAAAGGTGATTTAAGAGGCAGGAAGAGAAATGTCACGTTCATCTAAAAAAGGCCCTTATTGTGATAAGAAGTTGTTTGGCAAGATAGAGGCACTTAATCGCTCTGGCGAGAAGGTGGTGATAAAGACTTGGTCGCGTGCCTCTACTATTCTGCCTCAAATGGTGGGCCATACCATTGGGGTGCATGATGGTCGGCGACATGTACCCATCTTTATTACTGAGAATATGGTGGGGCATAAGCTGGGAGAATTTGCCATAACTCGGACATTCCGTGGGCACGTTAGCAAGTCGCAGGTAACTGTTCAGGCAAGGAAGAAGGAATAGTTCAGCGTTATGAAGGTAGGAGCAGTAGCTAAAGATGTTCGTATTTCACCCCGGAAAGTCAGGTTAGTCGTAGACATAGTACGGGGCAAGAAAGTTGCTGAAGCTTTGACTATTCTTAAGTTTTTACCCACCCCAGCAGGCCGAGCTGTGGCTAAGGTAGTTAAGTCGGCAGCCGCCAATGCTGAAAGCAATTTCCAGATGGTGTCTTCTGAGCTTAGGATTGCCGATATCTTTGCCGATGCGGGACATACTTTAAAGAGATTCCGTCCTCAGGCCAGAGGGCGGACAAGCCCAATCTTGAAGCGTTTTACTCATATCAGCGTTTCTGTTTCTGAGGAAGGAGAAGAATAAGTGGGTCATAAGGTTCACCCTTACGGATTTAGAATTGGTGTCATTCGGGATTGGCATGCTAAATGGTATGATGATAAGCATTATACTGAGTTTTTGTGTGAAGATTTGAAATTGCGCCAAGCTATAAAGACAAAGTGCGCTGATGGTGGTATTGCCAAGGTGGAAACTGACCACCAAGGTAATGAGGTTCTGTTGACTTTGTATTCGGCTCGCCCTGGCATTGTTATCGGACGGGGTGGGCAACGTGCGGAGGAATTGAGGTCAATCTTGGAAAAAGCCTGCGGCAAGAGAGTGCGGCTATCTATTAGAGAAGTTGAACAACCTGAGCTTGAGGCTTGCCTGATAGCTCGAAACATAGCTGATCAACTCGAGCGTCGGATAGCTTTTAGGCGAGCAATGAAACAAACTGCTTTTCGGACGATGCAAGCTGGTGCGAAAGGGGTGAAGATAAGTTGTGCTGGAAGGTTGGGAGGTAATGAAATTGCTCGTCGTGAAACCATTCATCAAGGCCGGCTGCCTCTGCATACACTCTGTGCTGATATCGATTATGGTTTTGCTGAAGCTCACACTGCCTTAGGTCATATTGGGGTTAAAGTCTGGGTTTATAAAGGTGATATTTTTCCTGAAGTAAGGAGAGAAAGTGTTACAGCCGAAGCGAGTGAAGTATCGTAAAACTCACCGAGGGCGACGAAAAGGCAAAGCACAATCGGGAAATACCATTGTCTTTGGTGAGTTTGGGTTGCAAGCTGGGCAGGCAGCGTGGATAACAGCTAGGCAGATTGAATCTGCTCGTCGTGTTATAGTTCGTTATCTGCGTCGTGGTGGTCAGATGTGGATTCGTGTCTTCCCAGATAAGCCAGCGACCAAAAAACCGGCGGAGACAAGAATGGGCAGTGGTAAAGGTGCTCCCGACCACTGGGTAGCTGTAGTTAGGCCAGGGAGAATGCTATTCGAGATAGGTGGCATAAAAGAGACTATGGCTAAGGAGGCAATGCATCTGGCTTCTTATAAGTTACCTATTAGCACCAGGTTCGTGATAAAAGAAATGGTTAAAGAAGAGGCGAAAGTTGAAAGTTAATGAGATTCGCGCTCTTGGCGAGGAAGAATTATTGAAGCGGTTGGAGGAAGCCCACCAGGAGCTTTTTAATTTGCGGTTTCGTCTGGCTACTCGGCAGCTGGTTAATCACCGGGAGTTGCCGAAGGCTAAGAAGAAAATTGCTAGGATGCAGACTGTAATGAGGGAAAGGGAGCTTGGCATAAGGTAGTCTATGGAAAAGAAGCGAAAAGTTAGAACTGGCAAAGTAATAAGCGATAGGATGGATAAAACAGTGGTGGTTTTGGTGGAAAGTTTAAGACGCCATCCTCTTTATAAGAAGGTTGTTAAGCATACTTCTAAATTTAAAGTCCATGATGAGACTAATGGCTGCAAAGTTGGTGATATAGTGAAGATTGTCGAGGTGCGTCCTTTGTCTAAAGAGAAATGCTGGCGGGTAGTGGAAATAATAAGCAGGAAGGAAGTTGCTGAGGTCAAGCCTACGGAGGTAACCTAGATTTGGTTAAGGATAGGAGCAAGTGATTCAACCTAATAGTAGACTCAAAGTAGCTGACAATACGGGAGCCCGGCAGATTATGTGCATCAATGTGCCCGGTGGCACTCGAAGAAGGTATGCTGGTGTCGGCGATATTATTGTAGCTACAGTAAAGCGAGCTGTACCTGGCGGCGTAGTGAAGAAAAGTGATGTGGTGCGTGCTGTGGTCGTGCGGACAGTTAAACAGTACCATCGTCGAGATGGCTCTTATATCAGATTTGATGACAATGCTGCGGTTATTCTGGATGATAAAAATAATCCTAAAGGTACTCGTATTTTTGGTCCAGTAGCTAGAGAGCTGAGGGACAAGAATTTTATGAAAATCGTGTCTTTGGCTCCAGAGGTTCTTTGAAGTGAAGATTAGAAAGAATGATACAGTTCTCGTTATTGCTGGCAAAGAGAAGGGGAAAAAGGGTAGGGTACGGCAGGCTTTGCCTAAAAAAAATGTGGTAATAGTAGACGGTATCAATATGATTAAGCGTCATTCCCGAGCTCGCGGCGCAGCTAGGCAGGCCGGCATAATTGAGCTCGAAGCGCCACTCCGTGTATCAAATGTGATGTTGGTTTGCAATAAGTGTAACAAGCCGACTCGGGTTGGCTCTCGTTTTCTTGATGATGGCAGAAAAGCACGAATTTGTCATTCTTGCCATGAGGTAATTGATTAGCTAAGGGGTGTATTTTAAGGATGTCTCGATTGAAGGAAAGCTTTGCAAAGGCAACGGTACCTCAACTGATGGGAAAGTTTGGGTATGAGAATGTGATGCAGGTGCCAAAGCTTAGTAAGGTTGCGCTAAATATTGGTTTGGGTGAGGCAGTACAGAACCCCAAAGCTTTGGAAGCAGCTGCGGCAGATTTGGCGATTATTTCAGGGCAACATCCAGTGATAACGCGGGCCAAGAAGTCTATTGCCTCTTTTAAAATCAGAGCGGGTATGCCTATTGGAGTAATGGTAACATTACGGGGCAGGCGTATGGATGACTTCTTTGATAAACTGGTTAATATTGTTTTGCCACGAATTCGGGATTTTCAAGGAGTATCTCGAGATTCCTTTGATGGTAAGGGCAACTACACTTTGGGGATTAAGGAGCAGTTAGTTTTCCCTGAGGTTGATTATGATAAGGTGGACAGGCTACGGGGGCTCGAAGTAACTATTATTACTACCGCAGCCAGTGATGAGGAAGGTATGAGTTTACTTGAGTCTTTAGGTATGCCTTTCAGAGGAAGTTAGTAGGTTGTATTAGGCATGGCAAAAGTATCTAAAATTGTAAAATCGAAGCGCCCTCCGAAGTATAAAGTGCAACAGCGGAATCGATGTCAATTGTGTGGTAGGCCGCGTGCTTATATACGTAAGTTTGGTTTATGTCGTATTTGTTTTCGAAAGTTGGCTTTAAGTGGTCAGATTCCTGGGGTGAGAAAGTCAAGTTGGTGACTGAAAGTACTGGAGGCATCTATTGATGGTTACTGATCCAATTGCTGATATGTTAACTCGAATTCGTAACGCAGTCATGGTGCGTCATGACAGCGTGCTTATGCCGGCCTCAAAGACTAAGCTTTCTATTGCCAAGATTCTCAATGACGAGGGCTTTATTACTGACTATACTGTGCTTAGGGGCGAACCACAACGAGTGCTTAAAATTATCCTGAAGTATATAGATAATCAACCGGCCCTCCTAGGTTTAGAAAGGGTGAGTAAGCCTGGTCTCAGAGTCTATGTACGCCGTGGGGAAATTCCCCGCGTATACGGTGGCCTTGGTGTTGCCATTTTATCTACATCTAAAGGAATCATGCTTGGAAAGGATGCATGGCGCCAAAATCTCGGTGGCGAGTTATTATGTTATGTCTGGTAATTAGGCCTTCGGAGGCGAGTTCATGTCTCGGATAGGATTACTCCCTATACCGGTACCTCAAGGCGTCAAGGTCAATATTGAGGGCAACGAAGTGGTTGTTGAGGGTAGTAAAGGTAAGTTGTCTCGCTCATTTCATCCAGATATTTCTATCACATTGAAGGATGATGACCTGATAGTGGCACGACCTAGTAATAATAGAGTCCATCGTGCTTTGCATGGATTAACTCGAAGTCTCCTGGCTAACATGGTTGAGGGGGTTACCAAAGGTTTTGAAAAGACTCTGGAGATTAGAGGTGTTGGCTACAGGGCACAAAAAGTCGACAATGGATTGATGCTACAGATTGGATTTTCTCATCCAGTAGACTTTTCACCACCATCTGGTGTGGATATTGTGGTGGAGGGTAACAATCGTATCCGTGTTATTGGCATTGATAAGGAGGTTGTGGGTGAGACAGCAGCCCGAATTCGGGCTATTCGCCCTCCCGACTCTTATAAAGGTAAAGGTATCAAGTATGCTGGGGAGAGGCTTCGTCTTAAACCTGGTAAAGCAGGTAAGGCAGCGCTAGGAGGATGATAGATATTAATGGCTAGAAAAGATACAAGGCTAGCTCGGGAGCGGCGACACACTCGAATTAGAGCTAAAGTAAGCGGCACAACGACGAGGCCGAGGCTTTGTGTTTTTCGGAGCTTGAGGTGTATTTATGCTCAGGTTATAGATGATTCTGTTGGGCATACTCTGGCTTCAGCCAGTACTTTGGATCCAGAAATAAAAGGCAAGATGAGGGAGAAGACAAAAACAGAAGGCGCTGGGTTAATAGGTGCTCTTTTAGCCCAGCGTGTGTTGAATAAGGGGATTAGCCAAGTGGTTTTTGATAGGGGCGGTTACAAATATCACGGGAGGGTGAAAGCTTTGGCTGAGGCTGCCCGGGAAGCCGGGCTAGAATTTTGAGGTTTGTTAAATGAAAGCGATTACCAAGGTAATTGGAGAGAGAGAAAAAGTTGATGCCAGTGAGCTAGACCTGAGTGAGAAACTAATATCGCTTAACCGAGTAGCTAAGGTTGTTAAAGGCGGTAAGCGTCTTCATTTTAGGGCTCTAGTGGTGGTAGGTGACGGTAATGAGTATGTAGGGGCTGGACTGGGTAAAGCGAGGGAGGTGCCGGAGGCAATTCGTAAAGCTGGCGTTACAGCTCGGAAGGGACTGATTAGAGTATCCATTGCAGATGCCACTATTCCCCATGAGGTATTGGCTAAGTTTGGAGCGGCGAAGGTCTTGCTTAAGCCAGCGCGGCCTGGAACTGGTGTGATTGCTAGTAATACTATTCGGGCAGTGCTGGAAGCTGCGGGCGTAAAGGATGTCTTTACCAAGTCTTTGGGTAGCTCTAATTCAGTTAATGTGGTTAGAGCGACTATGTTGGCTTTAGCAAGCCTGAGAGACCCGGAAAAGGCTGTAGCTAGGCGGAAAGCTGGGCTTGAAGTTAAGGAGATCGAGACAAGTGGCTAAGTTGCGTGTTACTTGGATAAGGAGCGATATTGGTTATGCCAAGGAGCAAAAGCGAACCTTGAAGGCTTTGGGGTTTCATCGGCTTCATGGCACAGTGGAACATGAAGATTCTCCCTGCATTCGAGGTATGATAGTCAAGGTCAGTCATTTGGTTAAAGCGGAAGTGATTGGTGATGGACCAGAGTAAGTTGAAGCCTCCTATAGGTGCCAAGCATCGGAGAAAGCGCGTTGGGCGCGGCGATGGCAGTGGGCATGGTACTTATTCAGGGCGAGGCTGTAAGGGACAGAAAGCACGCTCTGGGGGCGGAGTTCGCCTTGGTTTTGAGGGGGGGCAGTTGCCTCTTATTAAGCGTTTACCTGAGAAGCGTGGGTTTGTTAATATTTTTAGAACTGAGTATAACGTTGTTAATGTAGACAAACTTAAAATGTTCGCTCCTAATACTGAGGTTACTCCGCAGGAGTTACTTAAAGCCAGGTTGGTTAAATCCCTTAAGCGGCCAGTCAAAATCTTAGGCAATGGCGAGATTGACCGTCCTCTTGTGGTAAGGGCTGATAAGTTTTCCGCTGCTGCAGAAAGGAAAATTGTAGCTGCTGGGGGAAGAGCGGAGGCGATTTAGAGTGCAACAGAGGGAAGCTAGACCGCGTCTCATTCAAGCATTGGTGGATGCCTTTTCGTTGCCAGACCTGAGGCGGCGCCTCCTTTTCACTTTAGGCATGCTGGTGGTTTTTCGATTTATCGCTCACGTGCCTTTACCCGGAGTAGACGCTGATGCGTTACGCGAACTTTTTGAACGGAATCAACTTTTAGGCATGCTCGACCTGTTTAGCGGTGGAGCTATGAAGAACTTCAGCGTGGTGGCTATGGGAGTTTATCCTTACATAACTGCTTCCATTATTATGCAGTTGTTAGTTCCGGTTATTCCTCGCCTTCGAGCTTTATCTCAAGAGGGGGAAGCTGGCAGACGTAGAATTAACCAATTTACCCATTGGCTAACTGTACCATTAGCGGCTCTTCAAGGTTATGCTCAGTTGTCATTGTTACGCAGCCAGGGCATCATTGGTTATGCTGAGGTACTACCTACTTTATCTATGATTCTGTCGTTGACAGCCGGCACTATGTTTCTTGTGTGGATCGGTGAGCTGATTACCGAACGAGGCATTGGAAATGGTGTGTCTATAATAATCTTTGCTGGTATTGTGGCTAGTATGCCAGATATGATTGGTCGTGGTCTTATAGCCAAGGAAGATATGGTCGGCCTGATTGCCTTTACCGTTTTGGCCTTGGCTACTGTGGTACTTATAGTCATATTCACCGAAGGTCATCGCCGCATTCCGGTCCAATATGCACGGACTGCCTTTCGCGGCAGTCGCATGTATCGCCAGTCAGGTTCAACGCATATCCCGCTTCGAGTGAACACTGCTGGAATGATACCTCTTATCTTTGCTATGTCACTGATGATTTTCCCTGGAACAATAGCTAGCTATCTTGCTAACCCGGAGGGCACGGACCCAAACCTGGCTAACACAATTATGAACTGGTTCAACCCTGGTGCGGCTCTGCCCGTAGGTTTATTTTATTGGGGGTTTTATTTCTTGATGGTAGTTGCCTTTGCCTTTTTCTATACTATGGTGATATTTGAGCAGATGGATTTAGCGAGAACCTTACGGCGCCAAGGGGGGTTTATCCCCGGCGTCCGCCCTGGGAAGCCCACTACTGATTACCTTAATAGGGTTATCAGCCATATTACTTGGGGAGGAGCTCTTTTCTTAGCTGTGGTGGCAGTGATGCCCTTTTTTGCTCGCGAAATGACTGATGTCTCAGTGCTGACTTTATCTAGTATGGGGATGCTTATTGTTGTTGGTGTGGCTTTAGATACTATGAAACAGATAGAAGCACAGTTAACAATGCGTCGCTACGAAGGTTTCTTGAAGTAAGGAGATGAAACGGATGTTTTTGGTTTTGCTGGGTGCTCCAGGAGCGGGCAAAGGAACTCAGGCGTCGTTTATTTCTCAGAATCTGGGGCTAACCCATATAGCTTCTGGTGACTTATTCCGGCAGGCGGTGGATAAAGGAACCAAGCTTGGACAGTCAGCCAAAGCTTACATGGATAAGGGTATGTTGGTTCCTGATGAAGTAACAATTCAGGTGGTTTCAGAGCGGCTGAGTGAGCCTGATTGCAGGGAAGGGTGTGTTTTTGATGGCTTTCCTCGAACTTTGGGTCAGGCTAAGGCACTTGACAAGGCCTTGGCCGATCAAGGCAAGGCTATAGATAAAGCAATGTACATTGAGGTGGTGGAAGAAGAGCTGTTGAAACGTCTTAGCGGACGCTGGATATGTCGTCAATGTCAGGCACCTTATCATGAAATAACTTTGCCACCAAGGGCTCCTGGCAAATGCGATAAATGTGGCGGCGAGCTATACCAGCGCTCGGATGATACTGTAGAGACGGTGAAGGAGCGGCTAAAGGTTTATTTTGCCCAGACTACGCCTCTCTTAGGCTATTACGAGGCAGAGGGCAAGCTTATTAGGGTGGATGGTGGGCTGGGAATAGAAAAAGTAGCTGGGGAAATAATCGGTGCCCTCAAGCCTAAACCTAAATAGGTGAAAGTCAAACGATGGTTAGAAGGTCTTCGCTGGTGAACTTGAGCACTAACCTTGTTGTAGAAGAGCAGCATGCCTAAGCAAGAGACGATAGAAGTTGAAGGCAAAGTGATTGACACTTTACCTAATGCTACATTCCGTGTAGAGTTGGCTAATGGGTACAAGGTCTTGGCTCATATTTCGGGTAAGATGAGGCGGCATTACATTAGGATTCTGCCTGCCGATAGAGTATTGGTAGAGCTTTCACCCTATGATTTGAGCCGGGGGAGGATTACTTATCGGTTCAAGTAGTTATTGAGCAGATTGCGTTTTGACATCTCTGCTTGTGATAGTTTATTATTAGGCGGAGTTTTGCAAATTTAAGGTAGTTGAAAATGAAAGTACAAGCTTCTGTTAAACGTCGTTGCAATAAGTGTAAGATTATCAGACGCCATGGGGTAGTTCGGGTTATTTGCGAGAATCCTAAGCATAAGCAGCGGCAAGGATAATTGTTGGAGTGAAGTGAGAGATGGCACGTATTGCTGGTGTTGATATTCCTAGAGATAAAAAGGTTTGGGTTTCCTTGCAGTATATTTATGGCATCGGCCCTACCCTGAGTCGTAAGATTTTATTTTCAAGCGGTGTTAATCCTGATGTTAAAGTAAATGATCTTGGTGATGAGGAGATCAGTCGCATTCGCGAGGTTATCGACAAAGAGCATAGGGTGGAAGGTGAGCTTCGGAGAGAAGTTAATCTTAATATTAAACGGCTTATTGAAATCGGCAGCTATCGAGGTACCAGGCATCGTCGTAATCTACCAGTCCGAGGGCAACGGACGCAGACTAATGCTCGAACCAAGCGTGGTCTTCGCAAGACAGTAGCTGGACGTGGGCAAAGGCGTGGCGCGACTAAGAAGTAAAGGAGTAGTGAAAGGAATATGCCTCAAAAAAAGAAACCTAGAGTAAGAAAGCGAGAGCGTAAGCTAGTTCCTGAAGGTAGAGCTTATATTCAATCTACCTTTAATAATACTATTATTACTTTGACTGACCCTAAAGGTAATGTTCTCGCTTGGGGGAGTTCTGGTACAGCTGGCTTCAAAGGGTCTCGGAAGGGTACCCCATATGCGGCTCAATTGGCGGCTCAGGGAGCTGCGCACAGAGCTAAGGAACATGGTTTGCGCCAAGTCGAGGTATATATTCAAGGTCCTGGTAGTGGTCGTGAAGCGGCAATTCGAGCTATTCAAGCTTCGGGGGTTTTGGTTACCGGGATTAAGGATGTGACTCCTGTTCCGCATAATGGTTGTCGTCCTCGTAAAAGAAGGCGAGTATAGAAATGGCACGGAATACGCAGGCTGTTTGCCGTTTATGCCGTCGTGCCGACAGCAAATTAATGCTCAAAGGGGAGAGGTGTTTTACCTCAAAATGTGCTTTGGAGCGGAAGAACGTTCCGGCTAAGCGCCGCTCCACTTTTAGACGGCGCCCGAAGAAGTCTGACCGTGGACTTCAATTGCTGGAGAAGCAGAAAGCTCGCTATACCTATGGAGTTA
>Ga0307380_10011129_pt1 | contig 11289 bp, 8 predicted proteins | sample UN3MG_FD_202239 | JGI IMG/M metagenome (GOLD analysis project Ga0307380, IMG submission 202239) | Soil microbial communities from Risofladan, Vaasa, Finland - UN-3 | ecosystem: Environmental > Terrestrial > Soil > Coastal area > Acid sulfate soil | place: Finland: Risofladan, Vaasa | collected... | reverse complement strand
CCCATTCACATTATTTTATCCCTCCTTGAACAACAAGAGGGAATTACAGGTCCACTCCTTCAAAAATTAGGAGTTAATCTCAATCAAATTCGAGCAGATTTTGAAAAGGAATTAGCTAAATTGGCAAAAGTAACCGGTTCTGGTGCAACTGACGTTGTTTTGAGTAGCAATTCATCAAAATTATTTGATTTTGCTTGGAAAGAAGCTGAAACGTTGAAAGACCAGTTTTTAAGCACTGAGCACTTGATTCTGGCAATGTCGCAAACGCAATCAAACGATATATCTCAAATTTTCAAAAAATTCGGCATAACTAAAGATAGGCTAATGCAAGCTTTAAAAAGTGTTCGCGGCACACAAACAATAACGGACCAAGATCCCGAAGGAAAATATCAAGCTATAGAGAAATATAGTAGAAACCTTACTGATCTAGCTCGCCGCGGCAAGATTGATCCTGTTATTGGGAGGGATGATGAAATACGACGAGTAATGCATATTCTTTCCCGAAGAACGAAAAATAATCCTGTTTTAATTGGTGAAGCGGGAGTAGGTAAAACTGCTATAGTTGAAGGGTTAGCTCAAAGAATTGCAAATGATGATGTACCAGATTCATTAAAGAACAAGGATTTAATTGCAATGGATTTAGCAGCAATGATCGCAGGAGCTAAATACAGGGGGGAATTTGAAGATAGATTAAAAGCTTTTATCAAGGAAGTTGAAAAGGGTGAGGGGAAATACATTTTATTCATTGATGAGCTGCATACCCTCGTTGGGGCTGGAGCTGCACAAGGTGCAATTGATGCATCAAACATGTTGAAACCAGCACTTGCTCGTGGAGAATTACGTGCTATTGGAGCAACCACTTTAGATGAGTATCGAAAATATATAGAAAAAGATGCTGCATTAACTCGTAGATTTCAAACCGTTTTAGTGACTGAACCGTCAATAGAGGATTCAATTGCTATCTTGAGAGGACTCAAGGAAAAATATGAAATTCATCATGGCGTTCGCATTACAGATTCGGCAATTATTGCAGCAGTAACGTTATCAAATAGATATATTGCTGATAGATTCTTACCTGATAAAGCGATTGATCTCATGGATGAAGCGGCTTCAAGATTAAGGATAGAAATTGATAGCATGCCAACTGAAATTGATGAAATTGAACGAAAGATCATACAATTAGAGATTCAGAAAGAAGCACTAAAAAAGGAGAACGTCAAAACTATCAAAGAAAAAATGACGAAAATAGAGGAAGATTTAAATAACCTGAAAGAAGAGAGCGATAAACTTAAAATCCAGTGGAACAACGAAAAAGAAATCATATCAAGAATCAATGAAATCAAGAAAAATATGGAGCAAACCAAAATTGAAGCAGAAAAAGCAGAAAAAAGAGGAGATTTAGGAAAAGCCGCAGAACTTACCTATGGAGTGTTGAATCAATTGAAAAAAGATTTAGAAAAAAATAATAATGAATTACAGGAAGTTCAAAAGAATAAAACAATGTTAAAGCAAGAAGTCGATGATGAAGATATCGCTAAAATAATATCTCAATGGACGGGGATTCCAGTTTCACGAATGCTTGAAGGTGAAAGGGAAAAATTATTGAAGATGGAACAACGCTTAAGAGAAAGGATTATTGGTCAAGATGAAGTACTGGTTAAGATATCAAATGCAATTAGAAGAGCAAGGGCAGGAATTCAAGATCCAAATAGACCCTTAGGATCTTTTATATTTATGGGTCCCACTGGTGTAGGTAAGACTGAAACTGCTAAAGCATTAGCAGAATTTCTCTTTGATGATGAGAATGCCATGGTAAGGATTGACATGTCTGAATTCATGGAAAGACATAGTGTAGCCAGATTAATTGGAGCACCTCCCGGATATGTTGGATATGATGAAGGAGGATATCTTACTGAAGCGTTGAGGAGAAGACCATATTCTGTTATCTTATTTGATGAAATTGAAAAAGCCCATCAAGATGTTTTTAATGTATTACTCCAAATTCTTGATGACGGGCGTTTAACTGATGGTCATGGTAGAACCGTTGATTTTAAAAACGCGATCATAATAATGACAAGTAATGTTGGAAGTCAATTCATCTTAGATTCAAGAGGTCAAGATAACCAGAAAAATCAAGAGATTATATTTAACACGTTGAAGCAATATTTCAAACCAGAATTCCTTAATCGGATTGATGAGATAATTATATTCAATTTCTTGACTAAACCGCAAATAAAAAACATTGTTGATATCCAAATTGACAAATTAAATAAAATACTTGCAGAACGTAAGTTAAAACTCGTGTTAACGGAAAAAGCTAAGGATTTTCTTGCTGAAATTGGTTTTGATCCAGATTTTGGAGCTCGACCATTGAAGAGAGCTATTCAAAATCATATCCAAAACCAATTATCCTTAAAATTATTAGAAGGAGAATTTATAGACGGGGATTTGATTGAAGTTGATTTAAAAGATGAAAAAATTTCATTTAAGAAAGTTGAGAAATTATAATATTTTTTTATTGTCTTTAACCTAAATCTAGTATAATTTTTTTTTTTCAAACATTATCTAATGTTTTAATTATTTCTTTAAAATAACACTTTCAATTAAATTCCTCTCAAATCTAAATAAATAGAGAATAGACTAATATTAAATCATATATAATGATACAACATTATGAAAAATAACCAAACGAAAAATGATCTTTATGACCTCGTTTAGAGAGTTAGGATTGAGAAATACTAAAAAAATGTTTGAAGTTGCATTAAAGAACAAATTTGCTATTCCTGGATATAATGCTAGCAATCTGGAGCAGATGCAAGCAATCATTACGGGTTGTGGGGAATCAAATTCCCCTGTTATTGTCCAAATCAATTTGATTTCCTTGAATTATGCTAATCCGATTATTCTGAAATATCTTACTATGGGATTTGTCGAATTTAGCAAAAGTAATGGATGGAATCTCCCTATTTCATTACATCTAGATCACGGGAAAACCTTTAAACAGTGTAAATCATGCATTGACAATGGATTTTCAAGTGTTATGATTGATGGTAGTCATTTAGACTATGAAAGCAACATTAAGCTAACAAGAGAAGTTGTTAAATATGCTAAAGAATTGGATGTAAGTGTGGAAGCTGAATTAGGAATAGTGGAAAGAATTGATAAAAATCAAGAAAGAACTCCCCCTAAATTCACAGATCCAGAAAAGGTGGAAGATTTTGTTAAGAGAACTGAATGTGATTCTTTAGCAATCGCAATTGGAACTTCTCACGGTGCCTATAAATTCATAGTAGAAAAAGAATCAGATATACCTAATTTAAGGTTTGATATCCTTCAAGAAATAAGTAAGCGATTAAAGAATTATCCTATCGTACTCCACGGGGCTTCCTCAGTTTTGAAAGAACACGTTGATATTATAAATTCAAACGGAGGTTCAATTACACAAGCTTTTGGTGTTCCAGAATCTCAATTACGCAAAGCTTCTCAATTAGGAGTATGCAAAATTAACATTGCTACAGATAGTCGCTTATTATTCACAGCAATGGTAAGAAAATATTTACAGGAGCATCCAGATCATTTCGATCCAAGGCAATATTTAGGTCTGGCTCGTGAAGAAATCATAAAAATGATAAAAAGAAAAAATAAAGAAGTATTGGGTTCTACAAATCAAGCTAAATTTATTTTGGAATAATTTTATCGATTTTTCACTAGAAATTCCATAAATAAAATTACCATGATAAGATCAACACTTCCAAGCAAAACTATTAATACATTTAAGTCTCCGATAAAATAATAAACCAAGCTCATTAGGAAAAAGGATAGCTTAGCTAAACCTCCAATAAGCACCAACCCATGATTTTTTGAAATATCCCGACTCACCATGATATATCCTACACCTAACAGCAATATTAGAATTCAGGATAGCCAATACAATTATAAAGATCCCAATCAGCTACTCCGATGATAAAATAGTCATATTTTAAAGTATTAAATATAACCTTAATATTTTCTAAAAGTATTAGATTAATAACTAATTCAAAGCATTCACAATTCTTATCATACATTCTTTTAATAATGATCTTGGGCATGCTATATTCATTCTCTGAAATCCTTCTCCGCCAGGACCAAATATATTTCCATCATCTAATGCAACTTTTGCCTTTTTAAGCATAAATTCACGAAGTTCTTCATCATTCATTCCTAATTTACTAAAATCTAACCACGCTAGATAAGTCCCTTCAGGATCAATAAAATCAACATCAGAAAGATTTTCACTTACAAATTCTTTTAGAAATTTAAAATTGGCTTCGATGTATTTTAAAACTTGATCAAGCCATTCTTCTCCTTCATCGTAACCTGCTATCAAAGCAACTATGCCAAAAACATTAGGAATCATAATACCATTTATATTCATAATAGTATTTGTAAAAGCTTCTCTCTTCCTTTTATCAGAAATAATAATATTAGAGATTTGCAAACCAGCTATATTGAACGTTTTACCTGGTGCGGTGCATACAAATGTGTTTTGTTCAAATTCTTTAGATATGGTAGAAAATAAAGTATGCTTATATCCTGAGAGTATTAAATCGTGATGTATTTCGTCTGAAACTATTAAAATTTCATTATCTATACATATATCTCCAATTCTTTTGAGTTCTTTTTCAGTCCACACACGACCTATAGGGTTATGGGGACTACAGAGAATAAACATTTTAGTTAGAGGATCTTTAGCTTTTTCTTCAAAATCTTCGAAATCAATAGAGTATTTCTTATTTTCGTACAGTAGTTGATTTAGTAATACTTGACGTCCATTGTTTTCTATTGCTGTAAAGAAGGGATCATATACTGGAGGTTGGATAATTACTTTTTCTCCGATGTTTACAAAGGTTTGTATTAACATATAAATAGCTGGAACAATACCAGGACTGAATACAATCCAATCTTTATTAACTTCCCAATTATGTCTTCGTTTCATCCAATTTGTTACTGCATTTAAATAAGCGGGGATTTTATGCCAACTGTATCCATAAATTTCTTCAGCTGCTCTCTTTTTCAAAATCTCAATAACCGGTTGAGGGCATTGGAAATCCATATCAGCGACCCAAAGAGGTAAAACGTCTTCAGATTCAAAACGGTATTTAAGAAAGTGCTTATTCCACTTCATTGAATTAGTTCTAGTACGGTCAATTACTCTATCAAAATCATATTTCATGGTGAATCTAAAAATGTTAATTAAAAATCCCTTTTAAATGTTTATTAGAAAGATAGAAATAGGGTAATATTAAAAGAAAATACATTGAAAATCAATTTTCATAAAGGAAGTTCACTAAAATCAAATATAGGGTAGTTCCTTAATGTGAAAATTTCAAAATTTATTTTTTATGAATCTTTTCCAATTTTTATTGTTATCAAGGGAAAAAGAACTGTCCTTTTAGAACACTTGATATTCAATTAGAAATATTTATGTGTAATTTTTATAAGGAATACTGGAATATTTTTTTTGATGGGAATTCTTTTGGTATAAATTCTTTACTAACGAGGGCTTGCGAATGGATACAAAAAGAGGAAGCATGATTAGAGTTTATTTGTAAAATTAGTCACAAAAAGGTTTCAGATTTCTTAGAGAATGTTCAAGTAGGTGATACCATTTTTTGTAGAATAGCACCATATCATGAAGTTAAATGATTTTTTCAAATTTTTTGAAATTAATTGTACTTATCTTTAAAATGGAGATAGTTTAGATGTTAAACTTATATAAATCTTAAAAATAATAGAATATTAATTTATTAGAATTAAGATCATCATTATTTTTTATAAAAAGACGCAAAGCTTAATTAAACTAATTTTTTAACTACTTTATCAAATATTTGTGTGAGTTAACCTTGGATTTTCAGCTGGATAATAAAACATTTAAGATATATTTATTTTTTTGGGTTGGTCAAATAGTTTCAATTTTTGGTTCAAGCATAGTATTTTTTGTATTAGTGTGGTGGATAACTGATGCTACACAAGATCCAATCGCTATTTCAATGGTCTTATTTACCTTTTTTACACCAATGATCATTTTCTCACCAATTGCGGGTATAGTTGCAGATCGGTATGATAGGAGAAAGTTGATATTGTTGGTAGACTCACTTCAAGCATTTTCAACTTTCATTTTAATCTTATTCTTTTTATTTAATTTAATGCAATTTTGGATATTGTTAATTTTTGTGGCAATACGAAGCACATGTCAAGCATTCCATACGCCGACTGCGAATGCAATTATTCCAACTATGGTTCCAAAAGATAGGTTAAGTAGAATCAATGGGATTAATTTCCTTTTTACAAGTTTTGTTAACGTTATTGGACCTGTAGTTGGAGGTTTTCTATTACTTTTTTTCACAGTACAAGAAGCTTTATGGATAGATGTAATAACTTTTTTAATAGCATTGATACCACTATTACTAATAAAGATACCTCGTGTGAAAAAACTTCCTGAGAAGCATGAGAGAGACTCTTTTCGGACTTCTTTTAAGGAAGGGGTGAATATTATTCATGACATATCAGGACTTCTTAGCATGATGATTGCATTTATGATTCTTAACTTTTTGTATCAACCACAGGATACATTAGTGGCTTATTTCGTTAAAGTCGATCATGGTGGAACTGTGCTCGCTTTTTCACTGGTTTCGATAGCTTATAATATCGGAATGGTCATAGGAGGAATTATTACATTTGTTAAGAAAAATTGGAAACATAAAATGCGTATGATATATGTTGCTTTTATTATTATGTCTATAGGAAGTATATTATTTGCAACAACACCTACAGGGAATATTCCTCTTTTAATGATTTACTCATCCATAATTGGTTTACCTGTGCCAATAATCAGTTCACTCTATTTTACAATAATCCATTTAAAAGTACCTCATGATAAAGTAGGAAGAGTTTTATCAATTGATACGACATTGTCTTTTGTTGCGATGCCATTAGGCATTTTATTAGCGGGACCTTTAGTAATTGCTATAGGAACACCTATTCTATTCCTCATTAGCGCCCTTTTAGCGTTTATTGCCATAACGTTGATTTACATTTTTTCTAGTATTCGATCTCTAGATACTATAAAAAAAATCGAAATTGAGGAATATAATGAATCTAATTGATTTTATTTAGCATTAAAATATATTAAATAGGCTTATTATTGACTAAAATTCGACAACTTAATTTATTTTGGAATAATTTTATCGATTTTTCATTAGAAATTCCATAAATAAAATTACCATGATAAGATCAACGCTTCCAAGCAAAACTATTAATATATTTAAGTCTCCGATAAAAAAATAAAGCAAGCTCATTAGGAAAAAGGATTATGTTATTTTATTTGATGAAATTGAAAAAGCACATCAAGATGTTTTTAATGTATTACTCCAAATTCTTGATGACGGGCGTTTAACTGATGGTCATGGTAGAACTGTTAATTTTAAAAACACGATCATAATAATGACAAGTAACGTTGGAAATCCATTTATTTTAGAATCGCGAGGTCAAGACAATCAGAAACTAATCTCTATTTTAAAAGAAATAAAAAAATTATAGAAAAAATATTGAGAATTTAAAAAGATTCAAAGACTAATTATTTTCTATTATTTTTGTTTTTTCTTGATTTTAGAATTAATATAACTACCCCAAATCCAGAAAATATAATTATCCAATGTATTGGCATTCCATATATATTTGGATTTTGGTCTGCTTCTGCTAAATAGAAAATTGACAATCGATAGGTTGAACAGGTATAAACATAATTTTCTATAATCTGTAATTTAAATAAATATGGAATATTGTATTGTTCAATTATGGAAGTATTGGTGGGAACCGATGTATCAAGAATCTTAATTCCTTCACCTACAATAATCCAAATAAAGTTTTCAAATATTTGAACATCTCTGACACTATTTCCATTTTCAAATAGCGCAATATACGTTGGATTTGAAGGATTTGCAACATTAATGATTTCCAATCCATAATCATACAATGATGATAAATAAGCAAAATTGTCTTTAAGTAAAAATTGATGACCAACCTTGTATGAATTCCCTAAAGATTGATATTCTTTAGAATGATATTCACAAATTGCAATAGGATTTGTTGGATCTGAGACATTTAAAATATCAATTAACCCATTGGTTGAAATAAGATAAGCTATATCACCGTAGACTTTAATTAAATCTAAAGAGGAAGTAGAAGTGTATCTTTTAACCATTGTTGGATTTAGGGGATTAGATATGTCTAATATATCCATACTATTGCCTAAATTTATTAAAAAGGCGTAATTTCCCGCGATTTCAATATTCCAAATATATTCCATACCAGCATAATTTGCAACAATACTGGGGTTAGTTGGATCTGAAACATCAATAACTTCTAATCCTTCTTCTCCATCAGCGATATATAAGTAATTTCCTTTAATTGCTATTGCCCCATATCCGATTTGTAAATTACAAAGCCCTATAATATTCGGATTTGCAGGATCTGAGATATCAATTATTTTTAATCCATAACAAGAATCAACTAAATAAATGTAATTATCCTCAATAATAAAATCACTAAAATACTCACCATCTTCGAATTCTGCAATTTTTGTTGGATAAGTAGGATCTGAAACATCAATTATTTTTAATCCATAACAAGAATCAACTAAATAAATATAGTCTTCAGATGCAAATAAGTTGATATATGCCCCATTATCACTGTAAGAACCCAATTGTATGATGTTGCTGGGATTTGATATATTAAAAATCATGAAACCATCACCAAAATTACAGTATGCAAAATCACCATTTATTATAATATCATCTATTAAAGTACCCCATTCCTCCGAACTTATTTCTAAAGGATTAGCTGGATCTGAAATATCTAGAATTACAAACATTTTATTCGTATAATAACCATTGTACCCTGAAATATATGCTAAATTGTCCACAATATCGAAACCGTATGTAAATATATAGTCTCCCTCAAATTGAGATATTAAAGTTGGATTGGTTACATCTGTGACATTGAAAATCAACAATCCTTCAAGAAAATTTAGAACATAAAGAAAATTTCCTGAAACCTCAAAATTACTAATACTTGTATGGTCTAATTCAGTTCCAGGAATTTCGCCTATTTTGTTCGGGATTCCAGGATTTGAAATATCAATAATTTTAATAGGAAAAGAAGATGAAGATATAAATGCCCTATCTCCTTCAACTTTGATTTTTGAACATCCATCTCCATCATTAAATTCTCCGATTTTTTCAAGATGTGTAGGATCTGATATATCAATAATCTCTAATCCTACTTTTCCATTGGCAAGATAAGCGTAATTTCCAATAACTTGAACATCTAATGCAAGACCTTCATTTTTATATTGCCCAACAACAATAGGGTTTGATTTATCTTCAATATTTAATATTCTTAGCCCCAAATCACTATCAGCAAGATATGCATAATTTCCAGCAACAAATATGGATTTTAGCAGTCCAGATTCGTCAATCATACTTATTTGGCTCATATTGAAGGATTCAATATTTTGTCCCGCATTAATAGGTAAATGTTGAACGGAAGTTATTGATTCAATGCTCGAATCTTTTTGGCCAATGTTGTACTTGCTCATTTCAATTGACATTTCTGCATTAGAAAATGTTATAGTTGATGTAAATATGCTTGAAATTAAGAAAACTATTAAAAAGGTATAATATATCCAGTTCTAACATTTTTATAGATCATACAATATAATTATGATTATCAAGAATATAAAAAAATTCCTTTGATTTACTTGAATTTTCATTGTTAGCTATTAAATTTTAAGCAGATTTTGCAATCTGAATTACTTAATTTATAAAAAATCGCTAGATTAAGAGCAAATTTTAAATATAATTTACTCAAGTTATAATTATCAAGGGAATCGATTTCTTAAGTTAGATTTCTACTCGCATTACAAGATGATTACTATATGGCAGAAGATAAAATGTTTTTCATAAATCCACAACGAATAGAACTCACTAGCGTGGAATTAAATGGAAGAATTTTAGATATTGGAGGCGGAGGTGAGGGTATTATCGGTATTTATAAAGGAGCGCAGGTAATTACAATAGATAGCAAAAAAAGCGAATTAGAAGAGGCACCCGATGGAAATTATTTGAAAATCATCATGGATGCGAAAGATTTACAATTTTTAGATGGAACTTTTGAGACTGTAACAGCATTTTACCTGTTCATGTATGTTCCAATGGAGAATCGTAAAGAAATTTTTGAAGAGATTTATCGTGTATTAAAAGAGGGGGGAGAACTGGTTTTGTGGGACATGGTTATTACAAAAAAAGGAGAAAGTAACAAAGAACTCTATGGTGCGGACGTAAAAGTAATAATAGGAGATAAAGAGATTGATACCGGTTATGGCACGCATTGGAACAAGGAACAAAACATTAAATATTTCATCGATCTAGGGAAAGATGTTGGATTCAAAGTATCCTCCAAGCAAGAGGTTGACAAAAAAATCTTTATTAGATTTCATAAACCAAATTAAATAATTTTTACAATTTCGAGTGATTCACTCATTTTAGATTCTTATCATGATATTATAGGATGGCAAATCTTTCAAGAAAACAAATAAATATGTAGAGTTACATTAATAATTATAGGTATAAGGTTTTGCAATTATAACTCTATTGAATTCAATGGTCAATCGTGAGCCTTTAAGTTCGTTAATTTCAATTTTAGAACAGGAGGATGATAAATTCATCCCAGTTTTAGAGAAAATCATTAAGGCAGGAATAAAAATAGTAAATAATGCAGAAGAACTTCGAGAAGAATTATCTGGCTATGATGATATTTACCAAACGAGTGTACTCGATGTAGGTTATAATTATTGGCTTGGGGTATTAGAAGGTAAATTATCCTATGAAAAAGGGTCCAATCCTGAAGCAACGTTTAGGGTAAGTTATAGCAGAAAATTGATAATTAGGATTTTAAAAGGTGAAATTAGTGGAACGGATGCCTTCATGAAAGGACAGCTCAGAGTTGAGGGAGATTTGTCTCAAGGATTACATTATGTTAAAATTTTCCGGCTTTTTGTTGAGTATCTCAAGAAAAAAAATGGTACTAAATAGATATTATAATATTATTTAAATTACCAAATTTTATAACTATCATCGAATATGGTGAATTCATATTAAAAACACGTTAACAACTTCCATGATAGACACGAAAGTTATTGATCTAGTTTTGAACTCACTAGAAACCTCGGAAGATATTTTTAGAAGTTCC
>Ga0307380_10011128_pt1 | contig 11290 bp, 8 predicted proteins | sample UN3MG_FD_202239 | JGI IMG/M metagenome (GOLD analysis project Ga0307380, IMG submission 202239) | Soil microbial communities from Risofladan, Vaasa, Finland - UN-3 | ecosystem: Environmental > Terrestrial > Soil > Coastal area > Acid sulfate soil | place: Finland: Risofladan, Vaasa | collected... | reverse complement strand
CAGCCGCAATAAGCAGCCTTCCCGAAAAATTTAAAGAAAAGATGGAAAATATTGCTATCGCAATTGAAGATTTGCCTTCCCAGGAACTTCTTAGGGAGATGAAGATTAAGTCACCCTATGGCCTCTTGGGCCTTTATCGGGGGGTCCCTTATTCCAGAAGAGGCATCTGGTATAGGAACGTTATGCCTGATAAGATCATTATCTTTAAGAAGCCTATAGAAGTACGCTGTAGAAACAAAGAAGAAATAAGAGAATCTGTTAGAAGAGTGGTTGTTCATGAGATTGGGCATTATTTTGGTTTGGGAGAAGCAGATTTGCGAAAGATTGAAAGGGAGAAGGATATAAACAGTATATAGTATTTAGATAGTATCGAGTATATTAGCGTGGAGCGTACAGCGTATAGCGGATAGAAAAATGCAGTGATGAGTGATGAGTAATGAGTAACAGGTTACGGGTTGCGAGTTTGCAAGATAGGAGTCAGGAGTCAGAATAAGATAATTCGAGTAAAGCTAGTGTAGGACGTACAGCGTTTAGAAAACAAAATCTATAATATGTAGGGGCAGACCTTGTGTCTGCCCGAAATAAGATAACGACTAATTTAATTGGCAAATTGGAGAATCGGTCAATCGGTCAATTGAATACTTGGTGCCGAAGGGGGGATTTGAACCCCCACAGGCATACACCTACTACGCCCTGAACGTAGCGCGTCTACCGGTTCCGCCACTTCGGCTTAAAATAATCTTATCTTAAAATAGAATAAAGAAAATAGACATTATTGTCAAGTCTAATATATAGTATCAAGTATCGAGTATCGAGTCAAAAAAAGAGAAAGAAAAGAAAGATTCAAGATAGTATCGAGTTAGGAAAGCGAAAGGAAAGATGGAGAAAGTATACACTAACGAAACTATTTCTGTATCGAAAATATTAAAAAAGGAGTGAATTGTTTTGGTTAAAAAACAAATGGTGACTGATTTAAATTTAAATACCGGGATTAATGATATATTTTTCTTAAAAGATATAGAGTTTAGAGTGAGGAGAGATAAAAAAGCCATAGATATGTTTTTTAAAATTGGCGATAAGACTGGAGAAATTGAAGCCATAAATTGGGATATTTCTGCTGATAAAGTAGAGGAATTAGGCAAGATTGAATTCGCTCGAATTCAAGGACATATAACTAAAAAGAAAATTGACGGAACCCTTCAAGCAACCGTCTCTTCTATTATAAAAGCTGCTCCTTTGGATTTGGATTATTCAGATTATCTACCCCACTCAAAAGAAAATTTAGATGAACTGATGCACAAAATTTTTTCAAAAATCAATTCCGTCGAAAATTATCATTTAAAAAATCTTTTGAAGAGTTTTTTTGATGATCAAGAATTTGCGGAGAAGTTTAAAAGAACTCCTGCTGCTACAAAGGTGCATCAGCCTTATATTGGAGGCCTACTTGAACATACCCTAAGTGTGGTTACTATTTGTGAGGATATAGGTAATATCTACAAAGAAATAAACCGTGATTTTTTAATCACTATGGCTATACTTCACGATATAGGTAAAGTAAGGGAATATGCCTATGACAAGATTATTGAATTCACTGATGAAGGCAAACTTCTTGGACATATTACTTTGGGTTTGGAGATGATTGACCAAAAGATAAAGAATATTGATGGTTTTCCTCAAGATTTGGAATTAATTGTGAAACATACTCTCTTGAGTCATCATGGTCATTTTGAATTTGGTTCACCAAAACTTCCCAGCATTTTAGCAGCTATCGCTCTTCATTATGCTGATGAAATGGAAGCCAAAATAAGTGGATTTATTAATATTAAAGAGGAGAATAAAGATTTTAAAGAAAAATGGAGCAAATGGATTTGGTGGCTAGAAAGGCCAGTTTATTTAGATGAAGAAATAATATTAAAAAATAAGATAAATGAGACAGAAGAAGACCGGTATAATGAATAGACCATTTTCTTTTCTTTTACCGCTCAGATAAAATTTAAAAAGTAGGGAGACAAAATTAGTGACTAGGTTAGCTGAAGTATATCGCGGAGGAAGACTGGAGAGTTCCCACTCTGGTCATATAGCAGTAGTTAATTCAGATGGAAAATTATTATATTTTGCGGGAGATCCTTATCGTCTTACTTATGCGCGCTCGTCTGTAAAACCAATACAGGCAATTCCGGTCTTGGAAACAGGTGCTGCAGATAAATTTAGCTTAACTGATGTGGATTTGGCAGTAATCTGTTCTTCGCATAACGGGGAGCTGCAGCATACAGATCGAGTTTTAAGCATATTACACAAAGCAAAAATAGGGGTGGAGGCTCTGCAATGCGGAATACATATTCCACTGGCAATAGATGTGTATGAAAAGTTGATTAGAGAAGGGAAAGAACCTACTCCACTTTACAATAATTGTTCCGGTAAACATGCAGGTATGCTTCTAACCGCCAAACATATGGGAGAGCCGCTGGAAGATTATTATAAACCGGAACATCCGGTGCAGCAACGAATACTAAAGGTAATTTCTGTAATTGCGGAATATCAAATAGATAAGATCGGAATCGGGAAAGATGGATGTGGTGCTCCGGTACATGCTATGCCTCTTGAACGGCTTGCTTATTCTTTTGCCAGATTGGCAGATCCCAAAACTTTAGGGAATGAAAGGGCTATGGTTATTAAAAAAATTACAACGGCTATGACGGATTATCCGGAGATGGTAGGCGGTACCGGGCGTTTTTGCACGGACTTTATGAAGGTTGCAAAAGGAAGATTATTTGGTAAGTTAGGAGCAGAATCTGTATATTTAATCGGAGATAAAAAATTAGGCATAGGGATTGCTATAAAAATAGAGGACGGTAGTTATCGGGCATTGTATCCGGCTGCGCTTGAAATATTGAAACAATTAAATATGTTAACCAGGGAGCAACTTGAACAATTAATGCCTCATTATATGCCTAAACTGAAAAATGCCCGCGAGGAGGAAGTGGGGGAAATTATCCCGTCTTTTGAACTACAAGGTTAGCAGGGGTGGGTCTATAAAGCCAGATAACTAAACCAAAGGAGAAGATAATAGTGAGAGAGATTTTAGAAAAGATTTTAGAAAATAATAAGAATAAAGCAGACTATATCGAGATGAGGACAGAAAAAAAAGAAGTTACTACCATTCATTTTCAGGGAAAAAAGTTAGAAAAGATAAATTGTTCCCAGCAGACAGGAGGAAATGTCCGTGCCCTGGTAAAAGGGGGATGGGGTTTTGTTTCTTTTAATCAGTTTGATGATTTAGAAGAGAAGGTTAGAGAGGCAATAGAAGTAGCGAGTTTAATTGGTAAAGAAGAGAGCAAATTAGCTATTGTCTCGCCGGTTGTAGAAATAATTAACCGGGAATTAGATAAGGATTTTCGCCAGATAAGTCTGAGAGAGAAAAAGAAATTAATGGAAAATTATAATAATATAATTATAAAATCTAATCCTCTGATCCAATCCTCTAATGTAATCTATACCGACAGATTTTCTACTATTTATTTTGCCAATTCGGAAGGCAGCTACATCGAGCAGGAAAAACCTTTTTTAAGTGCGCGCTTTACAGCCATAGCCCGAGAGGGGGACAATGTTCAGCTGGCCAGTGAAAGTGTTGGAACTACCAAGGGTTTTAAAATAATGGAAAGAATTTCCACTAAGGCACAAAAAGCAGCTTTTCGGGCAGTCAATCTTCTTAAGGCACAGCCGGTGGACGGTGGGGAATATACGGTTATTTTAGATCAGACGCTAAGCGGGGTTTTTATCCATGAGGCCTTTGGGCATCTTAGCGAAGCTGATTTTCTATATGAAGACGAGAGGATGAGCGGTTTAATGAAATTAGGGAAGAAATTTGGCTCACCCAAACTTAATGTAGTTGATGATGGTTCTATTCCGGATTTGTTGGGTTCTGCTAAATATGATGATGAAGGAGTTAGAACCAAGAAAAATTATCTGATAAAAGAGGGAATTCTGACAGGCAGATTACATTCGCGGGAAACTGCTGCTAAAATGGGGGAAGAGTCAACCGGAAATGCCCGTGCTCTCAATTATCGCTTTAAGCCTATCGTTAGAATGACCAATACTTATATCGAAAATGGAGAAGTTCCTTTTAAAGATTTATTATCCGGAATAAAGAAAGGAATTTATGCTAAGGACTGCTATGGAGGGATGACTACCTTTGAGATGTTTACTTTTAGTGCCGGAGAAGGTTATATGATAAGAGATGGGGAGATTACTGAACCGGTTAAAGATGTAGTTTTAAGTGGGAATTTATTTACCACCCTTCTTAATATTGAGGGGGTAGGAAATGATTTGAAGATGATCGAGTCCGGTGGGGGATGCGGGAAAGCGGGGCAAAATCCTCTTCCAGTATCTTTTGGAAGTCCTCATCTTAGGATAAAAAAGGTAGTAGTAGGAGGTAGATAAGATGGAAAAATTACTTCAGCAAGCCTGCAAGAAAGTAGATTCAGCCGAATTATTTAAAGTAAAGAGCAAGACTATTCCGGTAAGTTTTGAAGTAAATAGATTAAAATCTATTGATATTTCAGAGAGCGAGGGGAAGGCATTACGAGTAATAAACAAAGGTAAGATTGGGTTTTCTTCATTTACGGGAAGTGAAGATTTTGATTTGATGGTTGAAAAGGCAGCGGCTATCTCAGAATTTGGTTCAGAAGCTTCTTTTAGTTTCCAAGAGGAAGCCAAAAGAAGCGGGAAAGAAAAGATAAATATATACGATAAAAAAGTAGCATATAAGAGTATTGAAGAGATGGTTAAAATTGGCGAAAGTATTGTAAAAAGATTAAAAGATTTTAACCGGAAATTACGTTGTGACGTAACTATTTTAAAAGATTATAGTGAGATAGAATATTTTAATTCCAGGGGAGGGAATTTTTCTTATAACAAGACTGCCATTGCTTACTCGGTGATGGTTCAAAAAATTAAAAATCAAGATATGTTGATGGTTTATTCTTCTCTTGAATCCGGGAAAGACAATCTTGACGTTGAAGAATTGACCTCTGAGATATTAGAAAATTTAGAATGGGGGGAGAAGATTGTCCCTGTAGAAAGCGGGAAGATACCGGTTATCTTTACCCCCAAGGCAGCTTTGGTATTGATTCTCCCCATAATCAGCGGCTTAAACGGAAAGATGGTCTTGAAGAAGATTTCACCTTTGGCTGCTCAGAAAAATAAGAAATTGTGGAGCGATCTGTTAACTATTTATAGTGATGGTACTATAGATTTTGCTGCAGGCAGTGCTCCTTTTGATGATGAAGGAGTAGAAATGAAACGAGTTCCTTTGGTAGAAAAAGGGGAAATTAAGAATTTTTATTATGATTTACAGACTGCGGGAATGGCTGGTGCTGAGAGTACCGGAAATGGTTTGAGAGCCAGTTTACAGAGCGAACCTGTTCCCGGTATAAGCAACTTGATAATGGAGAAAGGAAAAGTTTCTTTTAAGGAGATGATTAAAGATATTTCGGAAGGGATAGTTGTAGACCAGGTCCTTGGACTGGGACAAGGGAATATAATAAGTGGAGCCTTCTCTAATAATGTACAGTTAGGTTACAAAATAGAAAAGGGCAAAATAGTAGGTAGGGTTAAGGATGTTATGATTGCCGGTAATGCCATAGAAGAACTAAAAAATATAGCTGCTTTGGGGGATAAATCCAAATGGATTTCCGGCAAATATAAATTCCCCCATATCTACCTAAAATCTCTTTCCGTTTCTGCCAAAAAATAAATTGTCAGGGGGACGGTTCTCTTGACACTTTTCAATCTTGTCAGAAAGTGTCAAGAGAACCGTCCCCCTGACAATATTAAAGGGATTTAAATAAATAAGACATGAATAAAATTATTACCAGGCCTGAAGAAATAGAAAAAAATGAGCGAGTTTTGTATGCCGGGAATCATTACCTGAGCATGCCTATTGTTGATTGTCAGAATGGTGCTATTAAAAATATAAATGTGGCATCTCTTTCTAATAAAGCTTTGGTAGAATTAAAAGGTGACCCAAATTTATTTATGCCACATTTTTACCGAGAAGGAAAAGAAATTGAAATAGAAAAGATAGACGTCTCTAAAGAACAGTATTATCTACCCCGTTTAGACTTTTTTTTAAAAGGCGGTATAAGGGTAACCGGAAGAATATTTACCGACCTTAAAGAAAAGGGATTAATATATAGTTTTGAAAGTTCAGAAGAAATTGAAATTTCTTTATTTTTTGATTTAAGAGATGTATCTTTATTGCGATTTAATTCTCACAAGATAGAAACTAAAAAGATAATAAAAAGAGATAAATGGCTGGGCAACCCTATAGTTTATATTTTTTCTTCGGGAGTTTCACTGGCTTTAGCCTTTGGCGGAGATAAAGATTTTGAAGTTGATGATTTTAAAGGAAAACAAATCTTAAATTTAAAAATATCTTGCCAAAACAAAAATTGTTTTTATATAGCTGTAAATTATGACCCGGATGGTGCTTCTGCTACTCTTATTCACTTGAAAAGAAAAGGGTATAGCGGAATCTACAATGAATTTCTGGATTGGTTGAAGGAAAAAACCATTCCCTATCCTAAAGACCCTGCATTAGAAACCAGGATGAATGAAAATTTATTTTTCAATTATTTCTATTCTATTGCAAAGGATTTGGAAAGCGATAGGTATCTGGCATTAACTTCAAGAAGCCCCCGCTATTATGTTTCCGGAGCATTTTGGGAAAGAGATTGTTTTTTATGGTCTCTTCCTGCTATCAAATTGGTTTGTCCTCAATTATATCAACATCTGGTAAGAGAAATGATTCTTCTACACAGTAAAAATCCGGGAGATCATGCCCACTATATTGATGGTACCGTTTTATATCCCGGTTTTGAGCTGGATGAAGCGGCAAGTTATTTTATTCTTTTAGATAACCTGGAAGACCACTTTTTTGACGAAAGGTTAATGAGGGCTCTGGAAGAAGTATTTGAGCGGATAGAAAGAGAGTATGATCCTCGAACCGGGCTGTATAAAACTTTCCTGCTCCCTTCAGATGATCCTGCCGAATACCCTCTGGTCACTATTGATAATGTTATTCTATGGCGAGGGTTGCAGAATTGGAGAGATATTTTAATAAGAAAAGGGAAGATAAAAAAGGCACAGTTTATAAACCAAAAAATAGAAAACATTCATAAAGGGATACATAAATATTTAGTTAAGGAGATAGAAGGGAAGAAAATATTTTTATGGTCTACTAACGGAAAGGGAAATTTCAGATTATATAATGACCCTCCCGGGAGTTTAGGGACTCTCTGTTTTTATAGGTTTGTAGATAAAGATGATCCGATATTTAAAAATACTATAGATTATTATTACTCTAGTCAATATCCTTATTTCTTTGAAGATGCCAGGATAAATGAATTGGCCTGTGATCACCATCCCCATACCCCTTCAGGCCTGGGATTATGCGGGAGCATTCTAAATCCTTTATTATCAAATGTGGCACTGAAATGGTTAAGGGATGCGAATATGGACTACGGTCTTCTGGCGGAGAGCTTTGATAAAAATTCAGGAGAAGCAAAGACCGGAGTCGGGTTTGCGTCTGGCTGTGGGTATCTGGCTTATTCTCTCTATCATGTTATAATTAAGGAGGGGAGGGAATGAAGGCAGCTTCAGTAGAATGGTCAAAAAGTGAATGGAAAAGGATGGATAAACCGAAGACCCTGGTTGGTAAAATAAAAGAATATCTGCAAAAAGCGATAAAAGTACAGGTTGATATCATAGTATTTCCCGGATTTACGGGATGTTTTTATCAACAGCTAAATTTTCCGAATAAAAACTTAAGAAATTTGGTAAAGGAAGCAGATTCCGGGGAATATATCGAGCAGGTTAAAGAATTATCTCGAGGCTATGAGATAGCAATTTGCCCCGGAAGTTACTGGCAAAAAGAAAAAAACAATATTTACCATGAATCCTGCTTGATAACAAACGGAGAAGTCCAGCTTAAGCAGCGGCAAATTTATTTAGCCCGCTGGGAAAGAGAATTGGGATTTTCCCGGGGAGTAGAGATTGAATTAAAAGAAATAGACAATCAGAAACTTGCCTTAATAATTTCCACCGATGTTTTTTATCCCCAGGTTTCCAGGATGGCGGCTTTAAGGGGTGCCGATATGGTTCTATCCCCGGTAGGTTTTACCGGAGAAAAAAATCGGGCTTTACAGATAAGTGGTATGTGGCAAGAAGTCCAGCAGAATCAATTTTTTGCGGTAGAGAGTGGATTTAATGGATTCCTGGAAGAGCAGAGTTTTTGGGGAGAATCGGTAATTCATGCACCTCTGGAAATGACTGAAAAAGGTGATGGTTATTTAGAGAGAAGCAGTGGACAACAAAGTTTAATAATTGCCGAGTTGGATAATAAGAAGAGAAGAAAAGCAATTTCAAAATTTGATGTACTGTCCCAATTGAATCGAGAATTTTATCAGCAGATGAAAATGTTTAGAGGAAGATGAGTGCCTTGAATATAGAAGCTTTGATAGAAAAATGGTTTAATAAAAAAATATCTTTAGAAAGAATAGAAAAATATTGCCAGAAATTAAAAATAGAAAGAAGAAAACTTTCAGAAGATATTGATCCGGAAAATATTCGGGTTTCCTGTGTTCAAAGGCAGATTTCTCCGATAAACAGTATAGAAAAATATATAGATATGCTTTGTGGTTTTATAGATCAAGCTGTAAAAGATGGCAGCCATTTGATTATTTTCCCCGAATATAACTTTTTTGATTTGTTCGGTTTAATTCCTGGGTTTAACTTCTTAAATCAAATTCTAAATAAAAAAGCAATAAAGGTCAAAGACAGAGACAAAGATAGAGAGAAGGAGTCTCATTTAAAAGGGAGCAATCATTTTCTGACCACTATTTTTAAAGGAGTTGCAAAACCTGTAGAGGCGGGAATTAAAAGAATTGTTTCTCTGTTAGCAAAGGAATATGGAATATATATCTATACCGGAAGCTATATTTTAAAAGAGAAAGAAGAAATTTATAATGCTGGCTCACTCTTTGACCCGGATGGAAATTTAATCGAGACTCAAAAGAAAATGCATCTTACTGATTTTGAGATTAAATTAGGGATAAAAAGAGCAAGTAAAATGGAGATTTATTCTTTACCTTTTGTTAAAGCAGTATGTCCTATTTGTATGGATGCCACTTACTTTGAGACTTTCCGTATCGCCAGAGAGATGGGGGCGGATATGGCAATTTTACCTATTGCTAATTTAGAAGAATATAATGTTTGGAAAGCACTAAGAGGAATTTGGCCCAGGGTGCAAGAATCATATCTGTATGGTTTAAAATCCTCCTTAAACGGATGGATTACAGGGATGCATTTTACCGGAAAAGCCGGCATATTTGCTCCCCTATCAATGACCGAAAAAAAAGATGGAGTTTTATCTTTATCTCCCTCTTATGAGGGAAATCACCTGATAACGGCTAATTTAGATCTAAAAAAATTGCATGAAGTAAGAGAAAAAGCAGAGTATCAGGAAGATAAAAATACTGAATTTGAAAAAAAATATGTTGAAATAACCTATAATATAAATTGATAATGGGTAATAGATTTTCAGGAAAGGAGAAAGAAATGGAAGAATTTAAAGGCAAGAGACCTTTTCTCTATAACCTGTCCACAGCAGGATGGGTGTTGTTAGATTCGATCTGGTTGACTTTTGCTATAGCCTTTCTGCTTCCCCCCAAAGAGAGAGTAGCAGAAGGTATGATTCCTTTTATTTCGAATGAGAGGTTTTTAGGAATAATTACTGTGTTGGGAGCAGTGATGCTCTTTGGAAGGATTGTAGATGCTGTTGCTGATCCATTAGTGGCCTCCTGGACTGACCGTTCCACCTCAAGATTTGGGAGAAGGAGATTTTTCCTTATTATAGGCGGACTTCCCCTGGCATTATCTACAGTTCTTATATTTTTTCCACCTGTAGCCCATACTTCATTCATTAATGGTATCTACCTGGCTATTGTTTTTGGTTTCTACTTTTTTTTCTTTACTGTATATGTTGTGCCCTACCTTGCTCTAATTCCTGAACTTGGCCGTAATGAAAAAGCTCGAATTGGCATAACCACAGCTCAAGGATATTTTTCCTTAATTGGCTCAGCAGTGGTAATGATTGGCGGACCTCTTCTTTTGACTTTATTTATGCAGAACACTGATTATGTAGGCTCTTACCGGAAAATGGTCATCTGTCTGGCTATTCTCGGAGCACTATTATTATATACGGCTGTATTTGCGGTAGATGAGAAAAGATTCTCCAATGCCAGGCCCAGCCAGGTTCCCCTGATGGATTCCTTTAAAAAAACAGTGAAGAATAAGGCTTTTATTATCTACCTTTTTGCCAATATATCCCTATGGTTTCTTTTTAATATTGTCCGCTCATCTGCCATACCTATCGTCATTACTCTGATGGGTGCTGATGAGGCCTTTGCCGGTAATATGTTTACTATCCTCTTTATTATTGCAGCTATCTGTTTTCCGCTTGTGGGATTTTTGGCGAGGATTCGAGGGAAGAAAATGATTATGATGATAAGTCTTGTTTTGTTCTCTATATTTTCTGTTTTCCTATCCCTCACCGGTCTTACCCCGGTCAATCCCAAGATATGGGGACTAATTTTTGTAGGACTTATGGGCTTTCCTGCAGCAGTTCTGATGATTATTCCTAATGTAATACTTTCTGAACTTTGCGATGTTGATTATAAAAAAACCGGAGAGAGAAGAGAAGCTATGTATTTTGGGGTCCAGGGTTTCTTTATGAAATTAAATTTAGGACTTTCGACCGCAAGCCTTGCTCTTTTGTATTCTATTTTCGGGAAAGACATCAGTAATCCTCTGGGAGTAAGGTTAGCTCCCATATTGGGAAGCATAGTAGCCCTTTTAGGGCTTATAATTATGACCCGATATCCGGAAAAACAGATTAAAGATCTTCTATCAAAATAATTTTATAAAATATTGCTTGATTTTTTAAATTAATAAACATCCCGTTTTCTCATAAAGGACAGTTGTTTCTGCTTAATAATTTGGTAACTTTTTCTAACTTTTTATAAAAATATTTATTTAAAACTCAAATTGTAAACCAATTTTAATTTCAGAATTATTCTCTTCCAGAGCAAAGGTGTTTATCTCGGCAGTAAAGGATAGATCCGGTTTAAATTGATAATCCATACTAAAATTCCTTTCACTGAACCCATCGAGAGAAGTAGAATAGGTAAGAAACAGGTCTTCGGTAATACTTTTACCTACTTCTATTCCG
>Ga0307380_10011127_pt1 | contig 11291 bp, 7 predicted proteins | sample UN3MG_FD_202239 | JGI IMG/M metagenome (GOLD analysis project Ga0307380, IMG submission 202239) | Soil microbial communities from Risofladan, Vaasa, Finland - UN-3 | ecosystem: Environmental > Terrestrial > Soil > Coastal area > Acid sulfate soil | place: Finland: Risofladan, Vaasa | collected... | reverse complement strand
CAGCAGCCTTGTGCCGCCGGTTTTCGCTCTCTTTCCTCCCGGCAGGACGCGCGAGTTTCCTGGCGGAAAAGAGGGCTTCCCTGCCGGCGTTACCTATCGGTTTGCTGCCGGATTCCGCAGGCTTTTGGGGGATTGGGCAACCATATCTCCGGAGGAAAACATGATCAAACTGAACGCGGGATTTTCAAAGAAAGTGGGCGAGCCCAACTACGGCTCGCGGGGCGCCAGCGTCAATGTCGATCTCGAAGTCGAGAGCGCTCTTATGGATCAGCCGGACCAGTTGCAGGAGCGCATCCGCAAGCTCTTCCTGCTGGCGCGCAAGGCTGTGGACGAAGAGCTCAACGGCAACGGCAATGGCTCGGGCAACGCGAACGCGACGGCGTCCAACTCGGCTCACGAAGCGCCGCAAGCTGCCGACGCAAGCTGCTCGGCGTGCGGCGAGACGATCAGCGACAAGGTCGCCGAATACTCGAAGTCGAAGCTCGGCCGGCCGCTGTGCTACCGCTGCCAGAAGTCCAGCGGCAAACAAGGGAGGAAGCAATGAAGCTGCCCGACCACCTCTCCGTGTCACAGCTCAACACCTTCCTCTCGTGTCCGCTCGCCTACCGCTTCCGCTACGTCGACCGCATCGAGACGGGCACGAAGTCGTCGAGCTTCGCACTCGGCACCGCCTTTCACAGCGCGGCCGAGCGGCTGCACAAGGACATCATCGCGGGGCACGCGGGTGCTGCGGACGATTACTGCACGGCCTTCGACGATGCGCTCTCCGTGGAGTTCGGCTGCTTTGACGTGCAGCTCAAGGCCGGCGAAAGTGCCGATTCGCTGCATCAGGAAGGTCGCGCGCTCGTGGAGCTTTACCGCGAGCATCGGCTTCGACAGCCCGCGAAGCTGGTTGACGCCGAGCTGCGCATCGAGCAGCGCCTGGTTAACCCGGCAACGCGAGAGGAGCTGGGCGTGCCGTTCGTTGCCTACCTCGACCTCGTGGAGCGGGATAGCGGCGGCGCGGTATATCGTGACACCCCGTCAAGCTGCGGTGCATCAGTCCGGCCGCCGAGAAACGCCTTCGGAAGGCATTGGCAACAATCCGTCGGCAGCGGCAAAGAAGGCCGGGGAATATGCGATGACCATCGGGCGCTAGCGATCCCCCAGGTTACCCAAGCCCGCCCCAGGCGAGCGGCAACCGCACACGTCGGACGGCGACAATCGGGCGAAACGGAGCGAAGGCAGTGAGCGGGCGTGGCGGCGTGGTCTGCACAATGTTCTTGCCGCAAACGCCGCGGGTGGGTCATGATGTACCCGCGCTTGCTGCGGGAAGGCCTATGGCTGCAGCTTGACCTTCACACATGCCGGGATAAGGTCCATGTGAAGGCGAGTGCCGTTGTATGTCCAGTTTGTGAATGGGGTGAATGAACGGGTGGTGTCTGAGCCGAGTATTGTCTCGGGGCTCCCGTGGGGAATCATGTATGCGCTCTTGGCAATGGTGGGGATCCCGGAGAAGTCGAGAACGATTTCGTCTGGAGAAGTTCGGAAGGTGGCTGGCTTGTAGACCACGTCTACGTTCCAGAAGAGGTGGAATGGGAGCGGTATGAGTGTTTCAAAATCCAAGCCGGTGCCTTGCCGGGGGACTTGAAAGACGAGACCGGCATCCTGACGGTCGAAGGCATATGGAATCGTGATGACGTCGGGCTCGAGAAGTTGAATGCCGATGGTATTGTTTCCGGCTGTCAGGAAGCCGGCCGGGATGCCGAGGATGATCGGCGCGTAGTCGGTGGCGGGCGATTCTACGTTTATGGGGATTTCTATCTGGTTTCCGTTGGCCGAGAGGAGGAAGCGAAGTGTCTCTGTTCCGTCAGGCCATTTGATATTGAGCTGGTTGCTGAGGCGGTTGATGCCCTCCAGAGGCGAGAGGAATACATCCCTGGCTATGAATTCGCCGGCATGTAGTTGCAAAGGCTGAAGGTTGAAGTGGTAGCGATAGTACCTCACTATGGGCAGGAGGTATTCTCCCGGCTCGTAGCCAGGACGGCGTGCCTGCAGGCGGAACGGATATGATTGGAGTGAGTCTGAGTACAGAGTACGGGCGGTTTCGGTTGTATACTGTACTACTTCGTTGGCGGATCCGCTGACTCTCCACTGGTTCATGTCCATAAGGAAAATGACTTCCTTGACGTCGTCATAGAATAGGTGGTCGATCGGCCTGAGGCACATAATGGGTTCTGTGCCGGGATAAGCGAGGAGTTCAACGATTGACACGCCGTAGAGAGCACCAAAGGTGGTGTTATAGTAGTGCCAGCGTCCGTCGTAAAAGACTTCTGCCGAAGAATGAAACACCTGAGTGTACGCAAGAGGATCAAGAGCGAGTTTTTGCGTTGGATACCGCGATTCCGGCAGGAACATGAACCACATTCCGCGCGAGGGCAACCCAAGTGTTGCCATGCAGCATTGGAAGAGAATGGACCGTTGCTCGCATTCCGCCGAGCCGGCGGTAATTACATCTACGGGATGAAAGCAGTGTGGCGAATCGAGCGATAGCGTCGTGTATATCTTGTTGATAACGGCCATGACCTTCTGCTGGTCGGTCATTGTATCGTCGACGACTTCATTTACCCAGTCGGCAATAAAATCCCAGTCTTGCTGATAGTCTCCGAATCGTTCAGATACAAAAGCAAGATTGCTGTCTCGCGTCGGGGGGGAGTAATCGTAGTGCCTGTCGGGCGCGAGGTGGACATCGTGAAGCACGATGTCAACGATTTCCGGTCGTATGTAGATGGCGCAGATGCCCCAGGTATCGTTCGTCGGGCTATAGAGGGTTATGTCGACAGGTCCTTCATTCCTGAGAACGAGGTCGAGCAGTCGCCGGCCATTGCGGTCGGGGCTGGGGCTGGCGGTTGTTCTGATGCCGTATGGACCGTAATAGTAGCTTCCATAGACTTGCGCACCGGAGATGTCGAAGTAGAAGCTGGGAACAAGGGCAGTGCATCCGGTTTCCACTGTGATCTCGTGAGTTCCGGCAGGGAGATCTATTCTGAAGGTTGCCGGGTGATTCGAGCTGATGAGATCACCGGAGTCGGGCTGTTCCCACTGACGGTCGTGTGCTTCAAGAAGGCTCATATCCTCGTTTTCCAGCCAACCGTATCCGGCGGCGGCGTCATAAGTGGTGGATGGATCGACGGGGATGGCCCCTGCGGCTACCGGGGATGTAGGGGAGCCGAAGTCAAAGGAGTACTCGCGCTTGGGGAGACGAAAGCCCAGTGCATTTCGTACTACGATGAGATCGAGGATGTTCACTCTGCCGTCAGCGTTCACGTCGGCGGCGAAGCTGCAGCTATTGAGTGAATTCCGTACGGCGATGAGATCGAGGATATTCACTATGCCGTCACCGTTCACGTCGGCGGCATATTGCGGATCAGAGGCATAGGCAGGCGCCAAAACCGATATCATGACTGTGGTCAGAATACTGCGGACGAACATATAAAGCCTCCTGCTAGATCTGTTATGGGCCGCCACGGGTCAAAACGTCGCCCCCTCACGCCCGAAGCAAGGGTATGGTTCTGCGCCGCCACTTTCTGGAGAAGGTGCCCTTCTCGCGGGAGGGAATTTGCCCAATTCATGCTACCAGTACATTATAACTCGCATTTTGCCCGCTGTCAAGCCGCTTTTTCAGTTTGTTTTCAGCTTGTTGTCTCTCAGATTGCTCCCTGATGCCGTTTCTGAGGGGTGAGAAGGAGCACTGTGCGTCTTTCCGGCACATGCGGACCTGTCACCAGGCGATTCCGACGTAGTTGACATTTGCAGCGTTTGCAAGCTTTGGGATTCGTGCGAGGTCGATTACGGTCATGCCGGCAAGGCTCTGCTCGGGTATGGATTCGGCGAACTCCGGCGAGGCGTTCCCGATGATCAGTATTTCGGCGTGTTCCACCACCGCGGCGAGGTCTTCGCTCATCAGCGAAGCGATGTGAGGGATACCCTTTTCGATGTATTCCTTGTTCGCTCCCATCAGCCGGGCCAGAGAAATGCTGCGGTCGTAAATCTTGATGTCGTATCCTTTTCCGATTAGCGCTTCTGTTACGGCAACTACCGGGCTCTCCCGCAAGTCATCGGTCCCTGCTTTGAAGCTCAGGCCCAGCACTCCTACTCGTTTGCGACCCAGCGATATGACACTTTCGATCGCACGCTCGATCTGCATTCGGTTGCTGGGCGCGATAGAGTGCAGCAGCGGGAGGTCGAGGTCGCCTTCTCTAGCTTTCTGCACAAGCGCTTTTACGTCTTTGGGCAGGCACGAGCCTCCGAACGCGAAGCCTGGTTTCAGGTACTTGGCCGAGATGTTGAGCTTGGTATCCGCGCACACTATATCCATCACCGCGTTGCTGTCAACGCCCAGTGATCGAGCCAGTATGCCTATCTCGTTTGCAAAAGTGATCTTCAGCGCGTGAAATGCGTTGCATACGTATTTCACCATCTCGGCTTCTTCGACTCCCGTGCGTATGAGCTCCGCATCGACGCGGGCGTACAGGCGGGCGGCTATGTCGCCGTCACGTCTGTCGAACTCGCCGATCAGTGTAAAGGGCGGGCTGTAGTGGTCTCTTGCCGAGCTTCCTTCCCTGAGGAATTCCGGGTTGAAGCAAACGCCGAAACCCTCGCCGAGCTGCTTTCCTGAAGTTCTTTGCAGAGCAGGCACCACCAGTTGGCGAACCGTCCCTGGCATTACGGTACTGCGAACGACGACGACGTGCTTTGCGGCCTTTTCGGTGATTGCAGCACCGATCTGTTCACACACGCGTTCGACGGCGTTGAGGTTCGCACCACCATTCGGCAGGCTCGGTGTTCCCACGGAGATTATGGAGATGTCGGTCGCGAGGATTGCTTCCCGTGCGTCGGTAGTTGCCCGAAGTGTGCCTTTGCGAACTGCATCTGCAATGAGCTCGCCAATGCCCTCTTCGATGATTGGGCTGCATCCCTCGTTGATCATCCGCACTTTGTCTGCGTTTACGTCAACGCCGATTACTTCCATGCCGTCGTGCGCGAAGCATCCGCACGAGACCGCTCCCACGTAGCCCAGCCCGAATATGCTGACGCGCATCAATTTGCCTCTCAAAAAGTACACCTGCCAAGTACAAGCGGATTCAGGTTCTCAATGCGTTTGCAAAACGAAGCCCTGGCGGTGTCGCGGCTCATTGTGTGTGCTTCGCCGCCTCGCGCCACGTATGGACTACGTTTTCACAGATCTCGGAGAACCTTCGTGCGGCCACATCCCAAGCGCAGTTCTCTTCTACGTATGTTCGCGCCGCGGATCCTATCCGGGAACGGGCATCGGCATCTTCCAGCAGATCGGCCACATGTTTGGCGAAGGTGTCTGCATCGTCGGCTAGCACCACATTTTCACCATTCACTACGGGAAGCCCCTCTGCACCGACTCTCGTTGATACTACGGGCTTGCCCATTGCCATCGCTTCATATATCTTGATACGCGTCCCCCCGCCAATCCGCAACGGGACTACATATACCTTTGCTCGATCGATATACGGCCGCACGTCATCCACCATTCCCGTGACTTCAATCCCATCTTCTTCGCTTTTCAACCTCTTGACGACATCTCGAGGATGCCTCCCCACGATCCAGAGTCTGGCATTCACGCGCGACCTGATCCGCGGCAGCACTTCTTTCGCAAACCACAGCACCGCATCTTCATTCGGGAGCCAATCCATCGCTCCCGTGAAGACGATTCCATTTTCGGAGGTGTCTTCTCCGTTGCCAGGACGGAAGTAGTCGACGTCCACACCTGTTGGAATCCCGGATGTGTGCTGGGCGCCGTAGAGTTCTTCCATTGTGCGGCAGTCTTCTTCCGAAACCATGATGCAGTGGTCGAATTGCGTCGCTGCACGGCGTTCGTATGCGAACAGCTTGCGCCACTGCAGGTAAAAGTACAGTTTGGCGGCAGGGTTGCTCGCCTGCTGATGATGACGCTGAACAATCACCGATTCAACGTTGTGCTGAAATAGAACCCGAGGCCTGAAGCCTGAATTCAGCACATTGAGGCTTGGCTGCAGGAAATCGCACAGAAGCAGATCATATTTGCTGCCGTCAAGCAATTTGCTTATGAGCTGCTCCATCTGCCGGCTGGCATACTTCTGCACTACGTAGGGATAGCGAGACACCATATTGGCCGCAAGTTCGTAGTAGAAGCCAGCCGAGAACTTCGGTGATTCGGTCCATCTAACGGTTTCTACACGAGCGCAGCACGCGCGCATCCTTTCCACTTGCTCGTCGGTTTCGTCGCCCTGCCTGAAGCATGCTATAGTAATCTCGTGCTCGCGCCTCAGCCGTTCCAGCAGCTTCGAAGACCGTATCCTTCCGCCGGTATTCGTGGGATACAGCAGCCGGGCCATATTGACGAGAATCCGCATATGAATTCCTTGGTGTTCAGACGGCCACGGCCAAGTGCTGCATCCACAGTTCGAGGTTCAACATCAACCATATCGCTTCGGACCAGTCTCTGCGGTGTGCGGCATGCTCGTCCAGTATGCGCTCGACTTTCGATACGTCGAACAACGCCCGCAAACGAGCCGCCCGGTCGGTCAGTAGTTCCCGGGCCGCATTGTTGCTGCCGTCGGCGAACCATAACTTGAGCGGTACAGGGAAGCCCATCTTCCCGCGTCGCAACACTGATTCCGGCAGAATGCCTTCCATTGCTCGCCGCAGTATGTATTTGCCCGTGCGCCCTCGCAGCTTGAGGTCGGCAGGCAAGGATGAACAGAATTCCACAAGTTTGTGATCAAGGAATGGCACGCGGCTCTCCAGCGACGTTGCCATGCTCATCTGGTCCTGTTTCATGAGGAGCTCGACCAGGTAGGTCTTGGTGTCTGTGTAGAGCATCCGATCCAGCAAGCATCTCGCCGAGTTCCCTTCAAAAAGGCCCAGGGTCGCACTCCAGGCGCTGCCGGGGTTCATTCGGTCGCGGATGCCGGTCACGAGCATCTTCTGTTGAACGTCTTCGCTCAGTATGGCGTAGAAGTTATCGTATACGAGATCCTGTGGTTTCGAGCTCCGGCATGCGAAGCTGTGCCATAGCAGCTTTCGATAGCGCATAGAGACCGGCAGATGCCACACGAATGGCTTCAAAACGCGTTTGCGGAGTGCTTCGGGGAGGAGTCTGCCCACGCCTCGTGCAAAATGGTCGTTTTGCATGCTTGCCCAGTATTTGCCGTAGCCGGCCAGGAGTTCGTCGCTGCCCTCCCCGGTAAGCACAACTTTTACGTGTTCGGAGGCCAGTTTGGAAACGAAGTACAATGGCACGCTCGAAGGCCACCGTATGGGCTCGTCTTCGTGCCGGATCAACCGTGGCAGCTCGTCAAAGAATACTCGCGGCTCGATAACGATCTCGTGATGGTCCGCGCCTATCATCTGCGCGACCTCGCGGGCGTACTCGAATTCCGAGTAGTTACGCTCGGCGAAGCCTACCGAAAAAGTCTTGATCGGTTCGTCGACCATCCGGGACATTGCTGCGGCGATGGCGCTCGAGTCGATTCCGCCGCTGAGAAAGATTCCCACTGGCACGTCGGCCATGAGGCGCATCTTCACGCAGTCGAAGAAGAGCGATCGGAATTCCTCGATCGCATCATTCTCGCTCGCTTGCATCGGCTGTTGCGGGTATTGCAGATCCCAATACTTCTCGATGCTCGTTTTTCCGTCTTCCCAGACGAGCCGATGCCCCGGCGGCAGCGCGCGTATTCCTTCGAAGAGCGTTGTTGCACCGATGTTGTAGCCTAAGGCCAGGAATTCCGGCAATGCCTGCAGATTAAGCCGCGGTTCCACAATTCCCGACGCCAGAACCGCCTTGATTTCCGAGCCGAATACGAGCAGCCCGTTCGACTGCGCGTAATAGAGCGGCTTTATGCCCAGCCGATCGCGCACGATAAGCATCCGGCGCCGGTTCTTGTTCCACAGTGCGAATGCAAACATGCCACGCAGACGGTCGACGAAGCTGTCGCCATACTCCTCCCAGGCGTGCAGCAGAACCTCTGTGTCGCTGCGCGTGGCGAATCGATGCCCTGCGGCCTCCAGGTCGGGGCGGAGAAGCATGTGGTTGTACGTTTCGCCGTTGTACGCGACCCAAACGCTCCCATCTTCGTTGGACATCGGTTGATGCCCGCCAGCGAGGTCGACGATGCTCAGGCGGCGATGACCCAGTCCTGCGTGCGTATCGACATACAATCCGCAGTCGTCAGGCCCACGATGCACCATGGTGTCGCGCATAGCGCACAACACGTCTTCCGAAAGTGCCAGATTCGGTTGAGAAGCAACGAAACCGCAAATCCCGCACATAAGTACGCTTTCATGGCAGAGGGTCCGCAGGCCGATAGCACGTTCGTGGGTCAATTGTTATTATAGGGAAGGCATCCTCAAAAAGAAAGGGATTTCCAACAGCGATGAGGAACATGCCCCCCGCCGGCAGCCGGACGGTGCCGGAGGCAGTGGCGGCGGCAATGCAGTACGACGAGTATATCGCGGCAGGCTATCCGATAGGCTCAGGCGCCGTCGAGGCTGCCTGCCGGCACCTCGTCAATGACCGCATGGAAGGCTCGGGCATGCGCTGGACGCTCCGCGGTGCCAAGGCAGTGCTGCAACTGCGTGCCCTGTATCTGAACGGCGACTGGCGGCGTCTTCGTCTCCACCGCTCTCGCCTGCCATCCGGGCAGCCATTTCAGGTGGCTTGGCGGGCGTCGAGTCACTTGGCGGGGGTGAATCCACCTCACGCCCGCCTTCACGCCCGCCATTTTGAAGGACGATGAACCTGTAGTTTTTTGAGCTGTTCTTGGAATCGCGCCTGACATCCAACGTCACCATCATCGGGCCCGCCGAATCGTCGCTTGCCGGGAGCGTTACGAGCCTGCCCACATTCGGCGTGAGGATGTAGGTGCTCATCTGGCGGGCCGGCTGCTTCGATACGGTGAGGATTTTCTCGTAGAGCGGCTGCTCGCCGCCCTTGCCCGCCTTGCAGTACTCGACCAGTTCGTTCGGCCTGAGCCATCTGTCACCCTCGGCGGCGAATACCCTTCGGGCAAGCTCCGCGAACTCCTCGCACTCGCCGTCCACCTCTTCCTGCACCTCGTCCAGGTCACCGGATCGAACGCGAAGGTTCGCTTGCGGGCGTCGCCCTCGACAACCAGCCCGATGGGCAGTAGCCGGTCGAGCAGGTCGTGGTCGATGCTTCCTTCGTTCAGCGTGAAGATCACGGATGCCGTGTTGGGGTTGATAAGCCAGTCGCCGCCGCCGTGCTTCGGCCCCGTCAGGCTCTCCGAAGTGAGCCACCGCGTCAGCATCGTATTGCGGTATGGGCGCTCGCCTACGATGTTCGTAACCTGGAAGATGCGCCGGCCGCGGTTCACTCCGTTGCCGAAGCCCTGGTTGATCCGGTTCTCGTCGTAGTGGTTCAGGTCGACGGGAGTTTCGCCATCGCGAATGACGCCGAGGATCTCGCCGAGTTTGTCTTTACCCACGCCCTTCTGATTGCCGCGTATGAGCGCATGCCGGTGCAGCGTGAACAGGCTGCTATCGGCCAGCACTTCGGTGAAGACGGCAGCGTAGAGGTTGGTGGTGTCCGGGTCAGTCTTGCAGGACCGATATGGACTGCCGCAGAAGCCCGTATAGCCTGAAAGAAGCTGATCCAGACATGGAGTCTGGCCGTCGCTCCGAGGCTCGACTGCGTTGCCGTCGTAAAACGTCTTCGTTGCAGGGTCGTAGCCCGGCGGCAGCACGCGCTTGTTCGCGACGTCCAGCACGGGATTGCGCGAGATTCGTGCCAGCACGCGCAGCCCGTCGGCCATGTCGGAGCGGAAAAACAACTCGCTGGCCCGATCGTGGGGCAGCGGGCCGTGCTTCCACCCCTTGGCGGACTTCACGCGAACCCTCGCCACCTCTGACATCAACGCGATGAACTTGATTGAAGTGTCTCTGAGGCGCGGCTCGATCATCCCATTTGCCGCGTTCAGCCGCGTAGTGACCGGACGCTCAAGGCCGTCGCAGTAAACGCGGTCATCCGCGTGCATGGCGGCCTTCAGCTCCTTGAGCAAGTCATCCGAAGTCGTCTGTGAGTTGATCGAGATCAGCCGCTTGCCTGCGGCCTCGGCGGCAGCAGCGTCGCAATCGTCTGTTGCCGCCGCCTGGGCTTCCTCGAAAGCTGATATCCACTTCGCCTGATATTCCTTCCTTCCGGCGAGGATGTGCCCGGCAATGGAGGGCTTGTCGCCCTTCCCTCGCGCTATGAGCGGGATCCTGGCGCAGGTCTTGCCGCCGGCACAGTGGTCCGTGCCGAAGCAGTACACGCCCGCATCCTCTCCCTGCGCTCTGATCTTCAGGTCCTGGTCGGTGCTGTCGTGGAACGGACAGCGTGCGCCATCGCCCTCGATGCCGTGCCACGAGCGGAGCAGCTCGCTCCCGGACGCAGCCAGCCACCGGCTGGTCATCCCCTGCAGTTCATCCGCTGAATACGTGCCGCTCGACGGCTGCACAAGGCTCACCGTCTTGCCCGTCTTGGAGTTGACCGACCCTATCGCCCGCGCCGTGAGTGCGCTGAGCAGGTCGGTGCCCAGCCTGTCGCAGAAAGCCATCAGCCTCAGCTCGTTGAGCAGGACCATGAAGCCTTCGCGATCCGCTGCGAGCAGCTCCGATGCGCTCCCATCCAGATACAGTATTACGTGAAAACTCGCGTCCGTGCCGCCCGATGCGCGTATCTCGGCTCGGGGGAACCACTTGAGCAGGTAACGCAGCAGGCAAGTCTTCGTTGCCTGGCGGTCGCCCTTCTTCGTGCCGGGGCCGATACTCGGATAATCGGCAGCGAAAAAATCGCCGTCCGGCTTCAGCACGATCTGCGTGGCCGACGTGATCTGGTCCGCCTGCAACCCCTGGGGAAAAACCTTCGTCTTATCATACGTGCCGGCGGTGCCGGCGATGAAGCTTTCGTATAGATCCGGAGCACCGGTTTGGTGCTTGACCAGTTCGTTTGATTCTGTTAACATATGTATATCCAATCCGTTTGTATGCGGCGCTGGGCTCGTTGACCCGGCGCCGCTTTCTTTTCATATAAGCTTCCTTCGAGCCCGGCGGCCGACATCGATTCACACCAATGGCTGATTGACGCGCCGCCGGACTCGTTGATAATAAAAAAACAGGGACAAGAGCGCGAGCTTCAGGTGAAGCTCGCGAAAGGAAGGAAGACGCCTGTGATGCCCGCCGTTGACGTTTGCAGAGCGGAGTCATTCGCCGTTTGCGGGAAAGACTCCAAAGGGCCTCGC
>Ga0307380_10011125_pt1 | contig 11292 bp, 2 predicted proteins | sample UN3MG_FD_202239 | JGI IMG/M metagenome (GOLD analysis project Ga0307380, IMG submission 202239) | Soil microbial communities from Risofladan, Vaasa, Finland - UN-3 | ecosystem: Environmental > Terrestrial > Soil > Coastal area > Acid sulfate soil | place: Finland: Risofladan, Vaasa | collected... | reverse complement strand
CATCGTCGAGGCCATGAAGATGGAGAACGAGCTCCGCGCGCCAAGAGACGCAACGGTCAAGGCAACCTTGGTCTCCCCCGGCGACAGCGTGGACAAGGGCACCCCTCTGGTTACCCTGGCATAGGCCCCCAATCCCCAATCTCTTCTTCCAGCGCCCGCTGGCGAAATCCGCCCAGGCGCCTAGCTGGCAAGCCCCCGACACCGGGTCCGTGCCCCTTCTTGTGTCTCACAAGCCGCACAGAATGCAGTCCCGCTTGACACATCAGCAAAAACAGGCTATCATAGGTTGCTGCGTGGCTGCGACTGGCCAAAGGCGCCGTCGGGAACCATGCAGCCGGCAGTCAACTATGCAGTGACGGCAGACTCACAGCCACCCACTGGTTACGTACGGGAGTGATCAAGGTAGGGAGGCTCGATGAAGCTCCAGTCAGGCTCTTCTACGGCCGCTCTGTCAGTCGTTGCAGCTGTCGTCGCCTTCGTCGGCGTGGCCACCGCGCTTCAGGTGCAGGGTCTGGCACACGCCGGCTATGGCTCCGCAGCAGCGCACCCCCACACCGCCATTCAGCCCCCGCCGACCGCCCGATCAGATCATGGCACAGCCCAGCTGCGGTCCGCCACGGAGATCTCGATCACCTCCCAGGGGTTCGAGCCGAGCGTGGTGACCACAACAGTGGGCAGCGAGGTAGTGTGGAGGAACGTAGACTCCCAAACCCACCGCATCTCCTCCGGGTTGCTGGAGCATCGAGTCTACGTGCCGCTGGTCCTCAAGAACTATAGCGGCGGAATCAGCTCCCCCACGTCCGCTGACTCTGGCGTCCAGGCGTTTGCGGAGTGGGAGAGCCTCGACATCCCTCCTGGCGAATCGTACAGCCGCACGTTCGACGCTGAGGGCATATTCCCCTACCGTTGCGAATACCACCCCTGGCACACAGGAATGGTCGTCGTCCGGGCACTCCCCGACCTCCTGGTCGAAGGCATCGCCACCGATCCGGCGACCCCCCTCCTGGGACACCCCTTCTCCCTCACCGTGGCCATAAGGAATCAGGGTACCCTTGACGCAGAGGAAGGCTTCTGGGTGGATTGGTATGCCGACCCGGAGAGTCCCCCAACGTCCGATCAGCAAGGCGACATTGACTGGTGGCAGGACGGCTTGGCGGCGAACACTACAGCAGTGTTGAGTGACTCTCACACCCTGTACGCGAGCGGGGAGCACACGCTGTACGCCCAGGTAGACACGTCAGATACGGTGGAGGAAGGTGAGGAAGGCAACAACCTCTCGCAACCCTACACGCTGACCGTTGTGGCTCCGGACCTCATCGTACAAAGCATCGCCACGGATCCGATCACTCTCACTGTGGATCTACCATTCACGGTAACCGTGACCGTAGCCAACCAGGGAGATGGCGACGCCCTCGAGGATTTCCGCGTGGACTGGTACGCGCACCTGGGAAGCCCGCCCATTTCGACCACCGTGGGCAATCTGCAATGGTGGCAAAGCGGGTTGGGCCCTGGCCAGACAGCGACTCTCCAAGAGATGTACACCTTCGATACCCCGGGAGAGCATACCCTGTACGCTCAGGTCGATAGAGACGATCTGGTCATGGAGGACGACGAGGGCAACAACATCACGGATCCTCTCCTCGTCACTGCTGCCAGGCCGGACCTGGTGGTTCAGAGCATCTCCACCGATCCAGAGACCCCGATCGCCAACTTCCCCTTCAGCCTGACGGTGACCGTTGCCAACCAGAGTGATGGGAGCGCAGAGGACACCTTTGCCGTTGACTGGTACGCCGACCCAGCCGTGCCACCTACTTCCACCACCCCCAGCGATGGCTTCTGGCAGATTGCGGGTCTTGACCCGTGGCAACAGGAGGGCCTGAGCGACACCCACACCTTCCTCACCGAAGGGGAGCACGTGCTCTACGCCCAGGTGGACGCCGCCGATCTGGTGACGGAGAGCAACGAGAGCAACAACGTCTCATCACCACTGACGGTAAACGTGACCAGCAACGTGGTTGAGGTATGCGGAACGATCAACCAGAACACGGTGTGGCACAGCGGCATGGTCTACGTGGTGACCTGCGATAGCACCGTGGCCAGCGGCGTGACGTTGACTATCGAACCGAACGTGGTGGTCAAGTTCAACTACCATGTTGGGCTCACCGTGAATGGCACTTTGCTGGCTCAGGGGACCCAGGCAGCCCCCATCATCTTGACAGCCAACACCGGTACGCTGACGCCGGGTTATTGGGATGGCATAACCTTTGGGAGCAGCAGCGTCGGATCCATAGTCGACCATGTGGACATCGGCTACGGGGGATACAGTAGCTCCGCCAATGTCCGCGTGAACACCGCGCAGCTCACGATCGCCAACAGCACGCTGCACCACGGCAGCAGCTACGGCGTCTACGGTATCAGCCTGAGCGGGATCACCATCAGTAATACCGAGTTCATGACCAACACCAACTACGCCGCCTATCTCTCGCTGACCAGTGGCACCTTCTCCGGTGGCAACAACACCGGTTCCGGCAACGGCTTCAATGGCATCGCCATCTATGGCTCCTTCGGCCAGGACACCACCCTTCCCCTCAACCCCGGCCTCCCCTACATCATCCCCAGCGGCTTCACCGTAAACCAAGGCGTAACCCTTACCGTGCCCGCTGGGCAGGTGATGAAGATGTCTGGATCTTCACTCCATGTATACGGCACCCTGCTCTCCCAGGGCACCACCCCTAACCCCGTCTACGTCACCTCCATCAAGGACGACAGCGTGGGGGGCGATACCAACAGCGACGGCTCCGCCACCTCGCCCGCCGCGGGAGACTGGTACAGAATCTACCTTCACTCTTCGGGCACAGTGAGGTTGGACCACACACTGATCCGATACGCCGGAGGCACCGGCTACTCCGCAGCTCTGACTCTGAGCGACAGCGCCCAGGCGACGCTCAACCACACGAAGATCAGCCAGAGCAATGCAGATGCCATCGAGCTTCGTGCTGGCTCGGGCCAGACAGTCGGGCTCAGCTTGAACGACAGTGTCCTAGAGGACAACCGGTATACGGCCATCACCGCTAGCGGTTATCCCGGCAAACACGAGATCAACATCTCCTCCTCCACCATCCGGAACAACGGCTCCAGCGGGGTCTACATCACCCAGATACACTCTATCTCTATGCACGATAGCAGTATCCACAACAATGGCGGCTACGGAGTCTACTGTGAAGAGGCCTACACCGGCGAGCCCATCAACAGGGTAGATCTGACCAACAACACGTTCACCGACAACAGTAGCTACGCGGTCTACCTCTACTACTGGCCCGGCGTCTTTGTCTCCCTCAGCGACAACTCAGGCTCTGGTAACGGCTACAACGGCATCGCCATCTCTGGCTCCTTGGGCCAGGACACCGTCCTCCCTCTAAACCCAGGGTTCCCTTACATCATCCCCTCCTCAGACCTCACCGTCAACGAGGGGGTAACCTTGACCCTCCCCCCTGGGCAAGTCATCAAGATGGACGACTCTTATCTCAGCGTCGCAGGCACCCTCCTCTCCCGGGGGACTGTCTCTAACCCCGTAGCGTTCACCTCGCTGAAGGACGACTCGTACGGCGGCGATACCAATAACGACGGCTCCGCCACCTCCCCCACCGCGGGAGACTGGAAGAGAGTCTCCATCTACTCCACGGGCACAGCCAACTTGGCTCACACTGTACTCCGCTATGGGTCTACCGCACTGCGCCTCGTCGGGAGCAGCCAGGCCACGCTCGACCACACGACGATCAGCCAGAGCAACGCAGGTGCCATCAATCTCTGTAGTGACTCCGACCAAACGGTCCTCCTCACCTTGAACGATAGCATCCTGGAAGACAACCAAGATACGGCAATTGTTGCTGGCGGCTGGTGCGGCCATGCAGAGATGAACATCTCGTCCTCTACGATCCGCAACAACGGCGGCAGCGCAGTCATAATCTCCACGGAGAACACTACCTCCATCCATGACTCCACCATCTCCGGCAATGCCGGCTATGGGGTGTACAGCGACCGCCCCAACAGGCTAGATCTGACCAACAACACCTTCACCAACAACACCAGCTACGCTGTCTACCTCAGCTGCTACTCCGGGAGCTTTGGGCCCATCAGCGCCAACTCAGGGTCGGGCAATGGCTACAACGGCATCGCCATCGCCGGCTCCCTTGGCCAGGACACCACCCTCGGCACGAACCCTGGCTTCCCCTACATCGTCCCCTCGTCAGACCTCACCGTTAACGAAGGGGTAACCCTCACTCTCCCCGCTGGGCAAATCGTCAAGATGATGCCCGCCTCTTTTCTCTGGGTCGAAGGCACCCTCCTCTCCCAGGGCACCGTCTCCAACCCTGTCTACTTCACCTCCGTCAAAGACGACTCCATAGGGGGTGACACCAATAACGACGGCGCCGCCACCTCGCCCACCCCAGGAGATTGGCAGCGTCTCTTTGTCTTTGGCACAGCCAACCTCCACCATACGCTGTTGCGCTACGGAGGCTCGGATTCCGCTACTATGCTCTACCTCTGCGCTCGCTCAGGCACCACGGCTCATCTCAGCCTTGTAGATAGCACCGTGGAGGACAGCGCTTCCTATGGCATCCATGCCGATTGGCGGGAGTGCACCGGCAACCACGAGATCAACATCTCGTCCAGCGTCATCCGCTACAACGGGAGCAGCGGGATATACATCTGCAACCCCAATTCCACCTCCATCCATGATAGCGATATCTACGAAAATGACGGCTATGGCGTGTATAACTGCCAGGCCAACGCCATGAACCTCACCAACAACACCTTCACCAACAACACCAGCTACGCTGTCTACTTGAGCTCCGACTCCGGCACCTTTGGCTCCATCAGCACCAACTCGGGCTCAGGCAATGGCTACAACGGCATCGCCATCGGGGGCTCCCTCGGCCAGGACACCACCCTCGGGTTGAACTCTGGCTTCCCCTACATCATCACCCCCGCACACCTCACGGTCAATGAAGGAGTAACGCTTACCCTGCCCGCTGGGCAAGTCATCAAGATGATGTCTTCTTGGGACATGCTTGTCCGCTCTCGTCTGTTGGTCCGAGGCACCGTCCTCTCCCAGGGCACCGCCTCAAGCCCCGTCTACTTCACCTCCATCAAGGATGACTCCGTGGGCGGCGATACCAACAATGACGGGGCCGCCACTTCTCCGGCCCCTGGAGACTGGCACGATGTGTACGTCTCTCCTACTGGCACGGCCACATCCCACCACACACTGATCCAGTATGCTGGGGGGCACTTCTACAGTGCACTATTCCTCAGCGGGAGTGCGCAGGCCACCCTCAACGACACAACCATAAGCGATAGCAGTGGATACGCGATCAAGCTCTCTGCGACCTCGGGCCAAACAGTCCGCCTCACGTTGAACGAGAGCACACTGGAGGACAGCCAATACGGGGGCCTTATTGCTACCGGATCGTACGGCAACCGTGAGATCACCATCTCCTCCTCCATCATCCGCAATAACGGCGGCAGCGGCATCTACGTTGAAGGCCCCAATACCACCTCCATCCATGACTGTGCTATCTATGATAATGGCGGCTATGGGGTTCGCAATGGCAACACGTCGTTGACCATAGACGCTGAAAACAACTGGTGGGGACACGAGAGCGGTCCATCACCCTATGGCTCCGGAAACGGCATCAATTACGAGTCATGCTACGATTCGGTCACCAAGACCTACTACGTCTGCGAATACTACGTGGACGCAGACCCCTGGCTGGGGCAAGGATACTGGGTCGAGCACCATCTGGGCCAAGAGATCGGCTGGAACGCCTATGAGGCGGAACCGGTCAACACGGCGAACGGGAACTACTTCTACTCGCGCAGCTACTTCAACATCCCTACCCGGGGACTGCTGCTGGAGCTGACAGTCACCTACAACTCGGCCGCCCCCGACGACGGACCGCTCGGCTACGGGTGGACCCACGGCTTCAACCTCTCGGCCACGGAGAACATCAGCGATAGTACCGTGATCATCACCTACGGCGATGGCCGCCAGGACAAGTTCACCTGGGACGGCGTCGAATACGTGCCCCCGCCGGGGACCTTCTCCACCCTCACCAAGGACGGTGGCGGCTTCCATCTGACGGAGAAAGACCAGACCGTCTACAACTTCGACTCCTCCGGCCACCTGGCCACCGCTGAGGACAAGAACGGTAACACCACCTCGCTCAGCTACTCAGGCGACGATCTCGTGACCGTCACCGAACCCGCCGGGCGTGCTTTGGACTTCACTTACGCATCGGGCCGTGTGGGCCAGGTCGAGGATCTCCTCGGCCGGACGGTGCAGTTCACCTACGATGGCAACGGCGACCTGGTGACCATCACCGACCCGCGCGGCTATGACCTGACCTTCACCTATGACATAGACCATCGCCTCCTGACCGCCACCGATGCCAACGGCCACAGCTTTGTCCAGAACACTTACGACAGCGCGGGACGCGTCAGCGAACAGCGCGACGCCAAGGGCAACCTCACCAGCTTCGCCTACGACGAGGTGGACCACGTGACCATCGTCACCGATCCTGTGGGGAACGTGACCACGTACACCTACGATGATGTCCGTCGCCTGCTTAGCGAGGAAGACCCGCTATCCAACACCATCCGCTACACCTACGACGAGAACAACAGCCGCACCACCGTGGACGACAAGCGAGCCAACACCACCTACTACGCCTACGACGATGGCGGCAACGTCACCGTGATCACCGACACTCTGGGCTACGTGACGACCATAACCTACGATAGCCGCAACAACTTGCTAAGCCAGCAGGACAAGCTGGGTCGCACTGCATACTACGGCTACGATGCCTGCAGCAACCTGACCGTGGTTACCGACACCCTGGGCTACCTGACCAACATAGCCTACTACAGCGGCGGCAGCCGCAACGGCCTGCTGCAAGCGGTCACCAATGCTCGTGGCAACACCACAACCTACGACTACGACGCGTACAGCAACCTCCTCAGCACTACCGATGAACTGGGATACACCTCGTGGCAATACCACGATCTAGCGGGCAGGCTGACGGAGAGCGAGGACGCCCACGGTTTCCGTAGCTACTACGAGTACGATGATGCCAACAACCTGCGGGTGATCACGGATACCCTCGCCTACGTCACTCAGCACTCCTACGACGACGTGGGCAACCGCATCAGTATGGTAGATGCCTACGGTGAATGCACCTACTACGCCTACGACGAGAAGGACCTGTTGGTGACCATCACCGACACTCTGGCCTACACCACCACCTACACCTACGATGCCAACGACAACAGGCTCACGGTGACAGATGGGAATGGCCACACCACCACCTACACCTACGACAAACTGAACCGGCTGAAGACGATCCAGGATGCGCTCGGCCATACCGTCACCTACGGCTACGACGCCAACGACAATCGCACCACGGTGACCAACGCCCTCGGGTTCATGACCGGCTATGCGTACGACGCCCTGGACAGGCTGACCTCGGTCACTGATCCCCTGATCCATAGCACCTACTACGGCTACGATTCCATCGGAAACCGCACCGTCATCACCGACGCCAATGGTATCGCCACCAACTACACCTATGATGCCCTGGATCGTCTGATCGGCGTGACCGATGCTGAGGGCGGCGCGGTATCCTACGGCTACGACGAGGTGGGGAACCGAACCGTCATCACCGACGCCAACCTTCATCTCACTGACTACACCTACGACCCGCTGGACCGCGTCGTCGGAGTCACCGACCCCGAGGGCAACACCACCAGCTACGGCTACGATGAGACAGGCAACCGCACCGTGATCACCGACGCCAACAGCGCAATCACCCACTTTGCGTTCGACAGCGAGAACAGGCTGACAAGCGTAGCCTATCCTGATAGCACTGTTTCGTTCAGCTACGATGGACTTGACAGCCGTCTGGTGATGACGGACACCACCGGCATCACCACATACGAGTACGACGCCCTCAGTCGGCCCCTCACCATCACCCACCCCAGCGGTGTAGTGGGGTACCGGTACGATGCGCTGAACCGCACCCAGATGATCTATCCCGACGGCGAAGTGGTCACCTACACCTACGACCTGTCCGACCGCTTGGATGAAGTCGAAGATTGGGACAGTAGGACTGTTACCTACGGCTATGACAATGCCGACCGGCTGACCTCGCTGCAGTACCCTAACAGCACTTCCGCTTCCTATAGCTACGACAACGCCGACCGCCTGACCAACCTTACCAACTCCAGCGTCGTGAGTGGTACACTCTCCACCTTCACCTACACACTGGACGACGTGGGCAATCGCCTCCAGATGGTGGATGTCGACGGCACCACCAGCTACAGCTACGATGACCTGTATCGGCTCACCCAGGTGGACTGCCCCGTCGGGACTCCCGCCACTGTCAGTTACACCTACGACGCCATGGGCAACCGCACCGTGATGACCACCACCTCCACCATCACGTACACCTATGACACGGCAGACCGGCTGCTCGCCTCAGGACCCATCACCTTCACCTGGGACAACAACGGCAACATGCTCAGCAAGGGAGATATCACCTACTCCTACGACTATGCCAACAGGCTGGTGGAGGTGATCTCGGGCACCCAGACCATCACCTTCACCTACAACGGGGATGGAGTACGCGTGGGCAAATGCGTGGACGGTACGTGCACGACCTATCTTCAAGACGTGGCTGCGCCGCTCCCTGTCGTGCTGGTGGACACAACCGGCGGACAGGACAGTCTGTACACCTACGGCCTGGACCTCGTGGCCATGACCGATCCCTCCAGCGCCCAAAGCTACTACCACTACGATGGCCTGGGAAGCACGCGCAACCTCTCCAACGGGACCGGCCAGGGGATCGCCAGCTATACCTACGACGCCTTCGGGGCAGTGCGGTCAACAACGGGTTCTTCTGGCAACGAATTCACCTTCACCGGCGAGCAGGCCGATGACGAATTCGGCCTGATATACCTGCGAGCCAGGTACTACGATCCTGACCTAGGCCGATTCACAAGCCGCGACTGGCTGCCTGGTATTGAGAGTATCCCTCAAACTCTGAATCGCTATCCATATGTTCGAAACAACCCTGTCAACGCTACTGACCCAAGGGGGGAACTAGAGGAGATAATCCGTTCGGTCCTGGGGACTCAGTCAGCGATGTATGGGAATCTGACGTCAATTCTGCATTCGTTGAGTCATACTGCGGGCAATGATCTGCTGCTGTGGGACAGGCTGTACAAGACCCAACTCTTGCTCAAAGTAGTCAACCCGCTCTACCGGATGGGAGTTCGGTGGGGCATTCCGGGTGTCTTCAAACTGCAGGCATCCTCCGGCGGGATGCCGGCTATGCGCAGCCTCGGCCAACTCTCGCAGTTGATACCACTGACTATCAATGCTTGCAGTAGCGTGGACAGAATACGTCGTGGAGAGATCGACAGTCCTGAAGAGTTCTTCGGCGAAGTGTTTGCCTTCAGCGCGAACACTCTGAAAGACATTATCACTGGGCCAGGTCGAGCACTTGCCAAGCTAACCCTTGGGGAGGAGGCTGTTGCCAACTCGCCAATACGCTACCTTGATGAGCCTGTCACGGGACAACAAGTAGTGGATCTGATACAGCCGATCGTAGCCCCAATCGGAGAGAAGTACGTTCAACCTGCGCTCCAGCCTGCCTGGGACTGGTCGTTCTCCGTCGCCCGCGAGCTTGGCATCATGTGAACTATACATCCCAGGCTGCTAGCGGAGGCCTTGACATCTTGCTGCATCCGCTGGTCTCCGACGAGCCGTCAGGTCTGCAAGCAACAACAACGCCACTTGATTCTGCTTCGGCGACCAAGCGGGCCGCCGTTGGTCAATGGTCAGATAATTCAGCACTCCTCGATAGCGCCAGCTTCATGGCCTATGCCGGTCGCTTCAGGATCACTACAATTACCCTCGCAGCCTTTGCAGCGCCGCTGGCAAGGTTCCTCCTGAACTCGGCAATGCTGTCCTCTTCCGCCAAATCAGATATCGCCCGCACGATGACCCACGGCACTCCATCCATCTGGCAGACCTGCGCCACCGCCGCGCTCTCCATGTCCACGCAATCCCCGCGGAAGGTCTTCCACAGCCACTCGCGCCTCTCCTGACTGACGATGGCTTGATCGCCTGTCAGAACCTTTCCGGGGCGGCAGTGGTCAGCCAGACCTAGCTCCTTGGCGGCTTCAAGGGCGAGCTTCATCAACTCAGCGTCTGCCTCGAGCCACCGTTTCCTGAACCTCTTCAGGAGCTTGGGATCGCCGGGGTCGAAATCGTGCTGCAGGGCCTTCTCGCAGATGACGACGTCACCGGTGTGGAGCCGGGGGTTGATGGCTCCTGCGACGCCGGTGCAGATGAGAGCCTCGACGGAGAACTGGTCGATGAGATACTGGGTGCAGGCCGCGGCCTTGACCTTCCCCACGCCACCGGCCATGGCCACCACCTGGTTGTCGCCGATTCTGCCTTGATGAACGGAGCGCCTGCCCCACTTCGAGGTCTCCACTCCCTCCAGGGACTGGACCAGGGGCTCAATCTCCTCCTTGAGCGCGGCGAAAATGCCCACTTGCATCAGCCAGGACTCCCTGTGGCTACTTGGGACTCGCTGCCAGGCGCAACCTGCTTCCCACCCAGTCGATGGCCGGGTGCCCTACCTCGTTCAGCCTGGTTAGCACCTGCTCCACGTCGTATTCCACACGATGGATAGCGACGTCGCACTCCCCATCTTGCAGCTCCAGGAGAGCGTATGCCGCGCGCCTGTCGCCGTCCAAGGGCAGCCCTACGCTGCCCACGTTGACCACTCTTACCAGGTCAAGGGAACGATCCAGTGCTCGATGGGTGTGCCCACATAGCAGCAGCCTGCAGTCTGTGCCAGCCACCACCGCTCGTAGTTCGCCATCGGGGGTGTCTGCCCAGACTCCGACCTCGTCGCCAAGGGGAGAACCGTGAACGCCGAGGATAGAACCGTAAGGGGGCACGTTCAGTCTCTGCTCCAAAGGCAGTTCCCGCAGGAAGGAGTACCACCTGTGATCCAGTTGCCCAATGGTCCAGCGGAAGTTGGCGTCTCGCTCCTCCAGGAAGGCCGGCATCTTGCGCCACTGGGATTCAACCTCGACGGGTGGCTGGGGCGGGCGACGGCCCGTTACCAGATAGCGATCCGTGTTGCCCTGCACGAAGCGCGTGTCTGGCAGTGCGACCAGTCGCTCGAGAGTCTGTTGGGGATAGGGGCCGAAGAC
>Ga0307380_10011116_pt1 | contig 11297 bp, 9 predicted proteins | sample UN3MG_FD_202239 | JGI IMG/M metagenome (GOLD analysis project Ga0307380, IMG submission 202239) | Soil microbial communities from Risofladan, Vaasa, Finland - UN-3 | ecosystem: Environmental > Terrestrial > Soil > Coastal area > Acid sulfate soil | place: Finland: Risofladan, Vaasa | collected... | reverse complement strand
CCCATACCTTCGGACCCTTTGCAGGTCGGATTGTCAGGCATCAGCCGTGTCTCGACTTATCGCCAACCGCATGATTTCCGCTTGCCCCTTGGCTCGTCGCTGACTGATCCCGCGCATTCAGAGTCGTCGACGCAAACAGTCGTGCCGACCCGAGCACCCTCCCGGACGGAAGAATCATACCGGCGACGAGGCCCGCTTTCGCCGGCTGAATTCGCCGGTATCGGCGGACACGATTCCCCCCGAGGTTGCCGTGGTCCAGCTGGACCTCCGAATATGAAGCATGCATGACCTGCCTGCTCGCTCCCGGCGCGGCTGGGCAGCCATCGTGTTCGGGGTGGCTGCTGCAGCATTGTTCCTCAGACTCGGGGCCTGGCAGCTTTCGAGGTTGTCCGACAGGCGTGCGCTCAATGCCGTTCGCGAATCAGCATCCATCCGCCCGACCATCGATTTTGGATCCGGCGTAGCGACAACCCCAGGCCCGACGGACTCCATCATCTGGCGCCGCGTCGATCTCACCGGTCGGTGGGACTACAGGCACGAATTCGTGGTCCGTGGTCGAGCCTATTTCGGCACACCGGGAGTCCAGGTCGCCACCTTGTTTCGCCCCGTCGACGAGAGCGCGGTACTGGTTCTTCGCGGATGGCTTCCGGCGGCTGACGGGCTCTCTGCCGACCTGACCCGTGGTTCAATCGTCCGTGACACCGGCCTGATCGTGGTGCGAGGCCTGGCCCTCCCGTTCGAATCACCGGGGCCGATTCCAAGTCGGCGAGTTGATTTTCCTGACGGCCAGCGACTCGTCGTGGGTACTCTCGACCTCGAGTCTGTGTCCGCCGAACTCGACGAACCTGTTGTCGAGTGGTTTCTTCAGCTGCTTCCGCTCCCGGCTGACGAAAGTGGAGACCCCGGTTTCCGCACCGGGGAGGGCGTCGATCGGGAGACCGAGCCCTCTATCCAGACTTTGCCCGCACCGGCCCTCAACGACGGCCCGCACGCGCTGTACGCGTTCCAGTGGTTCGGGTTTGCGTTGATCGCCCTGGCGGGAGCAATCTTCCTCCCGCGGGCCGCCCGCGCCGGCTCAATTTCCGTCCCTCGACCAGGAGACAAGTCGTGAGCCACCGAACCTGGATCGATCGCGGCGGTCGCTCGTGGCAGGTCCGTCCCCGGACCCGCGACCAGTGGGACTTCGTGCCGCTGCCCGGCAACTCCGAAACCGCCCGAACGGCCCGCGCTCCAAGCTGGCAGGATGACCCCTTCGAGCTCAGCCGGGAGGAACTGCAGCGGCTGTTCGACGCGGCTCCCGACGCGAACCGGCCTCGTCCCCCTTCGCCGTTCGGCGACTGACCGGGTCCGCCGCCAACGGCGGCCATCTGCCGATAAAATCCGCAGGCGCTGAACAAGACCGTCCCACTCGGTGACAAGTTGACACAACACCCCCGGTGGTGGGACATTGTTTCCGTCCCTGGTTTCGAGTCCCCCTCACGAATCCGATCTGCGGACACACCGGATGGGCGCAGTTTCTAAGCCCATTTGCCACATCTCGAGGGACGCGCGATCTACTGGGCCGATCTGGCACAGTTCACGCAGAGGAGCGCCGGGACGCGGTATACGCGTTCGGCGCCCCTCACGAGAGTTGCGCCCCCCGTCTCTGTCGAGCTGCGGAGACGGCAGCCGTATCCCCAGCTGCGATCAGTCGATCGCGAAGGCGCGGAGACATCGATGCGGGCTGACAAGGTGAAAGGCGGCGTTTCTCCCAGAGTCCTGGTTGTCGAGGACGAGGAGAACGTTCGCGAACTCCTTCTCACGGTTCTGGCCGAGAACGGATACCGGGTAGAGGCAGTCCGGACCGGCGAAGAGGGCCTCCGTCAGCTGGACTCCCAGCTTTACGACCTGGTCCTGCTGGACCTGAACCTGCCCGGCATGCACGGACTCAACGTGCTCGGAGCGGGTCCGGCTCTGCAGACCGACGCCCAGTTCATCGTGATGACGGCGTTCGGATCGATCGACAGTGCCGTCGAAGCGATGAAGCTCGGGGCGGTCGACTTCATCAAGAAACCGTTCCGCACCGAGGAGCTGCTCCACGTTCTCACCAGGGCGATGGAAGAGCTGGATCTCAAGCGGGAAGTGGCCCAGCTCCGCAGTCAGTCGAGCGCCGGCGTCCGCTCCTACCTGGTCGGAAAATCCCAGGCCATGCAGCGAGTGTTCGGGCTCATCGAGCGGGTGGCCCCGACCCGGGCGAACGTGTTGATCAGCGGAGACACGGGAACGGGGAAGGAACTCGTAGCCCGGGCGGTCCACGATCTCTCCGGGCGCAGCCGCCGGCCGTTCGTCGCGATCAACTGCTCGGCTCTGCCGGAATCGCTGCTCGAGTCAGAGCTGTTCGGCCACATGAAGGGCTCCTTCACCGGTGCGGTGCAGAGCAAGCGCGGATTGTTCGAGGAAGCACAGGGCGGCTCGATCTTCCTCGACGAAATCAGCACGGTTTCGGAGGGCGTGCAGATCAAGCTCCTGCGCGTACTGCAGGACCGGAAGGTCACCAGGGTCGGTGGCCGTGAGCCGATCACCGTGGACTTCCGGCTGATCGCCGCGACGAATCGCGACCTCGGCGAACTCGTCGAGCACAAGGAATTCCGCGAAGACCTGTTTTACCGGCTGAACGTGTTCCCGATTCGCGTCCCGCCGCTTCGCGAGCGGAGAGATGACATCCCGCTGCTCGCCCAGCACTTCCGGCAGCGGTTCGCGGAAGAGAACGGACTCGAGCCACCCGAGATTCCGCCCAAGACCATGGCACGCCTGATGGCCTACGACTGGCCGGGCAACGTCAGGGAGCTCGAGAACTTCATCGAACGGGCCGTGATCATGCATTCGGGCGCCCGGGCGATTCCGTTCGAGCCGCCGGGCCAACGTCCGGACCCGGAGCGAAACCTGCTGACGCGGGCACGCGAAGAGAAGTGGGACCTGGAGCGTCTCGAGCGCGAGTATATCCTCGACATGCTGGAGCAGACCCAGTGGCACCAGAGCTCCGCCGCCGAGGCGCTGGGGATCAGCAGACGGACGCTGTACCGGAAGTTGAAGCGATACCGGGAACAGGGAATCCTCCCCGAACCGGCACACGCAGGGCTGAGGTAGGTATCGGACGGCTGGTCCCGAGGGATCAGCCGATCCAGCCGCTCCGCTGCTCGGGGATGCGGCCGTGAGGCAACCACAGTGTGAAGGTCGAGCCCGTTCCGACCTTCGATCGGGCCGTGAGCGCGCCGCCCATGTACTCAGCCAGACGGCGCGACAGCGTCAAGCCGATCCCCATTCCCCTTCGCTCGCGAGTGGACGCGCGCACCCACTCTCCGAAGATCCTCTCCAGGTCTTCCGGGGGAATTCCCGGGCCCTGGTCCTCGACCTCGATCGCCACCCATCGTTCGGCTTCCCGGGCAGGTGACTCCGGCCCATCGGCGTCGATCCCGGCCGTCACCGTCACCGTCGTCCCGTCCGCCGAGAATTTCAGCGCGTTACTGAGCAGGTTCGTAACCACCTGGAGAACGCGATCCGGATCGGCGACCATGCGCAGCGTCGACGGAGATCGCCTGAGCAGCAGCTTCTGGTCCCGTTTCTCGGCCTCCGGACGCATACCATCCACCGCGGCCTGCAGCAGATCGTTCACCACGATCACGCGGGACCAGGTCTCCAGCCTGCCCTGGCCCAGATTCTCGAGGTCCAGTACGTCCTGCACGAGCCGCATCGAGTGCTCGCTGCCGCGCTGGATCTTCTCGGCGATCTCGACGCACTCACCGTCGGTCCGTCCTAGCAGGCGCTCCGACCACATGAGTACTCCGCTGCACGCGTTTCGCAGGTCGTGATTGACGAACGCGTAGAACCGATCGCGCTGCTGCTGCGTTTCGCGCAGCTCTTCGAGCAGTCGCTGCAGCGTGTGGAACTGCCGGGCATTCTCGATCGACACCGCTGCGTGCGCCGCCAGCATGGCGACGATCGCCTCGTCACGATCGGTGAACGAGCCGGCGTCCCGCTTATTGGTCAGGTACAGGTTGCCGAAGATCCGGTCGCCGATCCGGATCGGAACCCCGAGGAAGGAGCTCATGTCGGGATGTCCGCTCGGCATTCCGGCCGAGCGCGAATCCTTCCCCACGTCATCGACACGGATCACGACTCGTGATTGGATCACGGCGCCCAGCAGGCCCTTGCCGACGGGAATCGACGCGATCCGCTCCGCCTGTTCGGCCGGCATCCCACTGGTGATGAACGTCTCGAGCCGGTCTCCGTCGGCGTGCAGCACCCCCAGCGCGCCGTACTCGGCGTTCGTCAGCTCCCTCGCCTTGTCGGTCACCGTCTGCAGCACGGCATCGAGCTCGAGGTCCCTCGATACTTCGACCTCGGCAGCGTGCAGACTCTCCAGAATCGACACGTGGTCCTCGGTCGCCGCCCTCCGCTCGTCGCTCTTTTCCGCCCGCGCGGTTTCCGCTTCGAACATGCGGGCATTCTGGATCGCGAGACCTGCGAGGTGACCGAACGACATCAGCAGCTCGGCCTCGTCACGCAGCAGGTCGATCTCCTCCTGCCGGGTGACTACCGACAGAGTCCCGTAGCCGCCGTCGCGGGCCCTGAGCGGAACGACCAGGACCCCGGCGGGAGTTCCCTCCTCCAGTCCCGCCGCGGCGAACGACGGCTCGGCCGGAATCGCCTTCAGGATCACCGGTCCGGCCAGTTCCAGCGCTTCACCGCTCACGGTTCCGGAGGGGGGATACCGGCACCCTTTCGCCTGCTCCATCGAACCGGATGCAGCGGCGACCTCGAGCAGTCCGTCGGATGGATCGAGGATCTGGACGCTCGCTCCCGCACCGTCGAACAGCTCGCGGGTCTGCGACGTGACGATCTTGAGGATGGCTGGCAGATCCAGCGTTTCGAGCATGGAGCTGGCCGCGTCACACAGCTCGGCGATGCGGCTGGTCTCGATGAATCGCTCGCGCGTTGTCTCGCCGGCGTCCTTCAAGACCTCTCCTCACCGTGCGGTCCGGGGCTCCCCGTCCGTAGTCGGGTCGGGGGTTCCGTCACTGCGAGACAATATTTCACACTCGGGAGACGCACGCTAGATGGAGAGGGCTGGCGGCTGCGGCAGAGACCCCGAACTGGGACACAGCGTCCCGCTTGCCGGACACGAGCAGGAGAACGATGGGACGGTCAGTCTCCACCGCCCTCCTCAGGTCCGCGAAGCGCCACCGGTTTTCCGAGCAGCTCGGCGTAGATGATGCCCCGTGCCAGCGGCGGCAGAGAGTCGAAACGGTCGAGCCTGGCAGAAGCCGCTCGGCCCCGGTCTCGACGATCCTCGCGCGGCCTCGGAGCCGGTTCATCAGGCTTATCCCGGCGCCGAACCGTGCCCTGGACACGTGCCCGGAGTGACGGTATTCGCTCCCGGATCCGGGTCGGCTCCGCCGACTGTTTCGGGGCTGGCACCCTGGATGGAGCAGGGCGTGCGGGGGCCGAGGACGCGGGGCGCTCCGTCTTACCGGCCAGCAAACCGCGGATCGCATCGTACGCCTCGCGCCGCGTCTGCTCCGCCCCGTCCGATTCCGCCGGATCGAACGGCCTCGCCCGCCGCTGAGTCGCTCGCTGCTCGGTCGGTCTCGCAGCCGGCAGGCGGACATCGGTACGATGTTCGCCCGGGCGTGGAATTCGCACTGCTTCCCTTTTCGGCGGATCCGCATCTCCGCTGCCTGCCTGAAGGGCTCGCTGACGGGCTTCCCACTGCCGCAATGCATCGAGCGCGCGATCCTGCGCCTCGTCGTGCTCGGCGCTCGTGTCGAAGCTGCCGGGACCGTGCTTGCTGCCCTTCTTCTTCGCCTCGGCGATCACATTCCGGAACACCGAGAACACGACGATCGCCAGAATGAGGACGAAGCCGTCCACGGGCTACTCCCTGCCGTCCTGCTGGTCGACGGGACCAGCGATCGAGTCCCGCATCCGGGTGTCGGCCTCCACGTTCCGATACCGCATGTAATCCATGACCCCGAGCTGCCCGCTCCGAAACGCTTCGGCTATTGCGAGAGGCACCTCGGCCTCGGCCTTGATGACCAGGCCCCGCATTTGCTCCACCTGGGCCCTGTATTCCTGCTCGGTCGCCACCGCGAGTGCCCGGCGCTCCTCCGCCTTTGCCTGGGCGATCTGCTTGTCGGCCTCCGCCTGGTCGATCTGAAGCTCGGCGCCGATGTTCTTCCCGACGTCCACGTCCGCGATGTCGATCGACAGGATCTCGAACGCCGTTCCACTGTCCAGTCCCTTCGCCAGGACCGTCTTCGAGATCTTGTCGGGGTTCTCCAGCACCGCCTTGTAGGAGTCGGCCGAACCGATCGTGCTGACGATCCCCTCTCCGACCCGGGCCAGAATCGTCTCCTCACCGGCGCCGCCTACCAGGCGGTTGATGTTGGCGCGCACGGTCACGCGCGCCAGCGCGATCAGCTGAATCCCGTCCTTGGCCACTGCCGCGACTTTCGGCACCTCGATCACTTTGGGGTTCACGGAGACCTGCACGGCTTCGAACACGTCGCGTCCCGCCAGGTCGATCGCGGCCGCCTGCTCGAATCCGAGTTCGATATTCGCCTTGTCGGCGGAGATCAAGGCATTCGCGACGCGGGCCACGTCTCCACCCGCCAGGTAGTGAGCCTCGAACTCGTCCACATTGAGTACCAGGCCGGCCTTCGTTGCCGCGATCAGCGGCCGCACGATCGCGGGGGGGCTCACCTTCCGCAGTCGCATGCCGATCAGGCTCCCGAGACCGACGGGCACGCCGCTCGCCATGGCCTCGATCCACAGCCGGAGCGGTACCGCCCAGCTGACGAGCAGGAGGCCGAGGAAAACCACGATGGCGATAAAGATTGCCCCAACCGCTGTAGCGTCATTCATTACGATGTGTCTCCTTGCGGGCCGGTGGACTGCTGACGGTGCCGCGATTACTACTCACGCGGCTCTGATTCTGATTCGGTAGGAAGCTCGCGCACCACGAGGCCCGAGACTCCGTCGCGCACTACGACGATCCTGGTTCCGTGCTCGATCCACGGTCCTTCGGTCACCACGTCCAGCCGGTCGTCTCCGAATCCGGCAGTGCCGGACGGTCGGAGGTCCGTGAGAGCGGTCCCCGATTCTCCGATCATCCCTGACAGATCGGGCGCCGACAGGTAGCCGGTCTCCCGACTCGTCGAGCGCTTGAGGAAGATGCCCGACAATCCCTTGCTATGCGGAAGGTGGCGCAGCACGCCGAAGGTGAGTAGCCCCAGGGCAAGCAGGGAGACCGCCAGGATACCAAGTGCGCTGATGACTTCGCTCATCGTGGGATAGCTTCCGAGCATGCTGAGAGTGACGCTCGCCAGGATCGCGAGGCTGCCGAGAATTCCCGCGGCACCTACGCCGGGGACGACGAGCACTTCCAGGGCTACGAGGAATACACCAGCGCCCAACAGAAGGATCTCTTCCAGTCCGGCGAGATGGACCAGCCACCGGGCACCGAAGAAAGCGGCAAGAAACAGCGCCCCGAGACCTCCGGCGAGTCCGAACGTCGGAGTCTTGATTTCCACCAGCAGACCCAGGAACCCGAGGCTGAGCAGCATCGGAGCCAGGAGCGGATGCGTGAGCAGGCGGACGAGGCCTTCGGCCCAGTTGGGTTGGACGTCGACCGTCGCAGCACCCGCCAACCCGTTCCGCGCCAGCAAATCCGTCCAGTCGGCCACGCTCGCGTCCGCCACTCCGGCTTCGATCGCCTCCTCGGTCGTGAGAGTGAGGAGCCTCTCGCCGGAGACGAGTCCGTCGATCTCCACCGACTCGTCCACCATCGCTTCGCCGATCAGCGGATCGAATCCCTGCTCCTCGGCCAGGGCCCGGAATTCCGCGCGCATCGCGCTGACCATCTTCTCTGAGGCCCTGTTCCCCTTCGAATCCACCGGCGTCGCGGCGCCGAGACTCGAGCCCGGCCGCATGTAGACTTCATCGGCCGCGAGCGCGATCATCGCCCCGGCCGACAGCGCCCGGTGGTTCACATACGCGGCGGTGGGAAGATCCGCGTCCCGCAACGCGTCGACGATCTGCCATGCGGCGTCGATCCGGCCTCCCGGCGTATCGATATCGAGCACGGCGAGGTCGGCGCCGATTCCAGCGGCTTCGGCGAGAGCGCGTTCGACGAATGGGGCGAGACCCAGCTCGACCGTTCCGGTCACTGGAATCCGCACGACAACCGGGGACTCCTGAACACGTGCCGCGACCGAGGAGACCGCGGCCGCCGCCAGCCCGGCAGAGAGAACAGCAGCAAGGAGTCGTGGAGGTCTCTTCATGCGTCTAATGATAGCGCCCGGCGGGGATCGACCCAAGACGTTGCCCGATCAGCGGGTGCATCGCTTCATCCCCCGGGCGCGAGATCCCCGCCCTGTCATCCCATCCGGACTGCCGCTAGCTTTTTTGGGTTGCCGTTCGAATGGACCCTGAAACAGACCTGGAGATGAGACGAAGATGGCCGAACAGCTGATCCGATACGAGGTAGAGGATGGTGTCGCGGTTCTCACGATGGATGACCCGCCCGCGAACACGTATACGCACGAGATGATGGTCGAGCTGGACGCGGCGATCGTGAAGGCTCGATTCGACGAGAGCGTCCACGTGATCGTGATGCGCGGGGCCGGCGACAAGTTCTTCAGCGCCGGGGCGAACATCCGGATGCTCCAGACTTCCGACCCGTACTTCAAGTATTACTTCTGCCTGCACGCGAACGAGACGCTGACCCGTCTCGAGCAGACTCCGAAGCTCGTGATCGCGGCGCTGAACGGCCACACGGTCGGGGGCGGACTCGAGATCGCGCTGGCCGCGGATCTGCGGATCGCGAAACAGGGCGGGGGCAAGATCGGTCTGCCGGAGGTGACGCTGGGAGTGCTCCCGGGCACGGGCGGAACACAACGTCTCGGCCGGCTGCTCGGAAAGTCGAAGGCGATCGAGCTGATGGTCGAGGGCTTGACCTTCGAGTTCGAAGAGGCCGCCGGCCTCGGGATCATCAACAAGATCTTCGAAGCCGACAACTTCTTCGAGGACGTGATGGAGTACGCGAAGCAGTTCGTCCCGCCGAACAAGGCCTCAAGGGCCGTCGGCCGGATCAAGCGCGCAGTGTGCAGCGGCGTCGAGGTCCCGTTCTCCGAGGGCCTGGCGATCGAGCGCGAACTGCAGCAGCTGCTGTTCCAGGGCAACGACGCGCGCGAAGGCCTGAACGCCTATATCGAGAAGCGGAAGCCGGAGTTCACCGGAACATAGGCAGGACCTCGATTCGATCGACAACCGGGGCCTCGGCAACCGCCGCGGCCCCTCCCTTCCAGCCCGGAACCGACCGACCATGGAGCAACGCACGAAACTGTTGATCGGCGGCTCGTGGACCGAGGGTCACGACCGCTTCGAGACGATCAACCCGGCGACCGAAGAAGTCATCGCCCGGGTGGAAGAAGCCGGACCCGCGGAGGTAGATGCCGCCGTGCGGTCCGCCCGCGAAGCGTTCGACAACCCGGCGTGGCGCGACATGGACGTGCACCGGCGGGCCGAGCTGTTGTGGCGACTCGCGGATCTCGTCGAACAGAATCTCCCGGCAATCGCCCGGGTGGAGACGGAGGACAACGGTAAGCCGCTGTTCGAATCGTCAAAGGTCGATATTCCGTTCGTGGTCGCGAACCTCCGCTACTACGCCGGATGGGCGGACAAGCTGGCCGGCGAAGTGATCCCGGTCTCCGGTCCGTTCCTCAACTACACACGCCGCGAGCCGCTGGGCGTCGTCGGCGCGATCGTCCCGTGGAATTTCCCGCTCAACTTGGCCTCGTGGAAAGTCGCGCCGGCCCTGGCGTGCGGAAACACGGTGGTCCTGAAACCGGCGGAGGAGACTCCGCTCACGGCGCTCCTGCTGGGAGAACTGGCCCTCGAGGCCGGATTTCCGCCCGGCGTCCTGAACGTCATCCCCGGCCGTGGACGGGTCACCGGACAGGCGCTGGTGGAGCACCCGGGGGTCGACAAGATCTCGTTCACCGGATCGACCGAGACCGGCCGGATCGTGATGGAAACGGCGGCCCGAACCCTGAAAAAGATCTCGCTCGAACTCGGCGGGAAATCTCCGCACGTGGTGTTCGCGGACGCCGACCTCGAAGCCGCCGTCCGCGGCGTGATCACGGGGATCTTCTACGGCAAGGGCGAGGTGTGCGCGGCCGGCTCCCGGCTGTTCGTCGAGGAGTCGATCCGGGAAGAATTCCTCGCCAGGCTCGCCGCGCGAGCCGCGAAGACCACGATCGGTGACCCGATGGAGGCCACCACCAGGCTCGGGCCGCTCGTCTCGAAGGCCCAGTACGAGAGGGTGCTGGCGTACATCGAGTCCGGCGTCTCCGAGGGCGCGAGGCTGCTGGCCGGCGGAAAGGCCGCGACCGTGGAGGGGCGAGGCTATTTCGTGGAAGCGACGGTGTTCGACGAGGTCACACCCGATATGCGCATCGCCCGCGAGGAGATCTTCGGGCCCGTGCTGGCGGCGCTCCCGTTCGAGGATTTCGACGACGCGATTGCACAGGCGAACGACACGGTCTACGGGCTGGCATCCGGTGTGTGGACCCGGGACGTGGCCAAGGCGCACCAGTTCGCCGCTGCCGTGAAGGCCGGCACCGTATGGGTGAACACCTACAACCGGTATGATCCGGGCTCGCCGTTCGGCGGATTCAAGAGCTCGGGCTTCGGCCGGGATCTCGGGCGGCAGGCGCTCGAAGAGTACACGCAGACCAAGAGCGTCTGGGTGAGCCTGCAATGAGCGCGCCTACCGCGCCGGGTGCCAATGATCCCCGCGACGCCCTGATCTGTGGGGCCCTCCGCACCCCCGTCGGAACTCACGGCGGGGCCCTGGCCACCGTTCGGCCCGACGACCTGCTCGCCCTCGTAATCCGGGAGCTGGTCCACCGGTCCGGGGTGCCGGCGGAGCGGATCGAAGACGTGGTTATGGGGTGCGCGAACCAGGCCGGCGAAGACAACCGGAACGTGGCGCGCTTGGCGTCCCTGCTCGCGGGCCTTCCCGTCGAAGTGGCGGGACAGACCGTGAACCGGCTGTGCGGCTCCGGACTGCAGGCCGTGGTCAGCGCGGCACACGCAATCCGCTGCGGAGAAGGCGATCTGTTCGTCGCGGGCGGCGTCGAGAGCATGTCGCGGGCGCCCTGGGTGACGCTCAAGCCGGAGACAGGGTTTGCCCGCATGGATCCGGTCTCCTCTGACACGACAATCGGATGGAGATTCACGAACCCCCGGATGCC
>Ga0307380_10011115_pt1 | contig 11298 bp, 5 predicted proteins | sample UN3MG_FD_202239 | JGI IMG/M metagenome (GOLD analysis project Ga0307380, IMG submission 202239) | Soil microbial communities from Risofladan, Vaasa, Finland - UN-3 | ecosystem: Environmental > Terrestrial > Soil > Coastal area > Acid sulfate soil | place: Finland: Risofladan, Vaasa | collected... | reverse complement strand
GACCAATTGGCTGGTATCGAGACCGGGCGTTGGACGGCGACCCTCGCGTGCGCCCCAAATCAGGTAATGCTGTAGCGGATCATATCCCGCGTTCACCACGTCCGGGTACTGCGCAAGATACCAGTCTCCGTCGAAAAGCGCGGGGGGAGTGGCGATCCCGCCTCGACGCCATCGGTGGAAGTCCGCCGCCCATTGCTCCGCCTTCCTGATTGGGGCGGTCACGCGCCAGCTCGTCGACTGGGTAAGGGTTCCGATGGCGCGTTCGTGGTCCTGGCTCGCTTGCCGCAATTCACTCCGAAGGTCCTCGATGGCTTGCTCGCGGGCCTCGATCCCCTGCTTCAGATTTGTGCGGAGCGTCTCAATCTCCGTGGTTAGGGCCCCGAGCTCTGCCTCTGATTGCTGGGCTCGCGCTTCGGCCTCTTCCAATCGGAGCGCGAATCTCCGTGCACCCGACTGGGCCTCTTCGATCTGGCCTTCAAGCCCATGCCGCAGGGCCGCAACCTGGATGGCTCCGGCCCGTGCTTCCTCAAGGTCCGTCGTTAGACTCTCGATCTGCTCGTTCTGTCGTCGAACGTGCGCATCGGCAGCTCGAGCCTTCGATTCAAGCCCATGGAGTTCGGTCTGGACTTCCTCCAGCCGGATTTCCAACGCGTTGTGAGCCGCGACCGACTCCGCCGAAGACGCGCGCGCCGCGGTGAGATCATGGGTCAGGGCTTCGATCTGCTGCGACACCCTCTGCCGAGCTTGGGCCTCTGCCTGCCGCAACCCCGATTGCACCCTCTCTGCGTCAGCCTGAGCTTCCTCCAGTTGACGCTGGAGCGCATCTCGGGCGGTCTGTAACGCGGCCTCGCTCGCCCTCGCGCTGCCGAGATCCTTGGTCAGGGCTTCGAGTTGCTGTGCTAGTTGTTGGGCATGGCGCTTGAGCGCGTCTTGGGCCGTTCGCAACTCGGCCGCGCTGGCCCGCTCCGCGGCAAGCTCCTTCGTCAGTGACCCGACCTCCGACGCCCCTTGTTGAGCGTGTGCTTCAGCGCGCTGCGCTCCCTGCGTATGGGATTGGGCGAGCTCCTTGGTGAGATCGAGACGTACCTGGTCCAAGGCGGCCGCGCGCTTGCTCGCCTCATCGAGCCGGCGGGCGAGATCCGCACGCGCTTCAACCATGAGGTCCAGCGCATGGTGGTTCGCCTCGTCGGCAGGTTGGGCCGTTACCGCGGTGGCAACCTTGTCAGGATCGGGTGCCGGACCCTCAGGGGCAGCGGCCGGTTCCGCAATGATAGGCTTGCTTGGCTCGCGAATAGCGGGATCTGGATGAACATCTGGTGCAACAGCGCTTTGGTCCTGCGCGCTAACCGCGGTGCTCGCGCGGGGGCCGGTCGTATTCACAAGCCCATGAAACAGTTTGGCCGCCTCGTGGACCGTATGGCGGAGCCGGTCGAACGAACGCCGCAGCGACGCGTCTGCACCGGTCGTCGCTGCATCCTCCAGCCGGTCATAGATCTCTATCACCGTGGCGCCGATCTCCGGCCGGCTCGCAAGTTCGTCTCGCGTAGATCTGTTGTGATAGAGGTCTGTCGTCAAGAAGCCTTCAATATCCGCGATCCTCTGGCCGCGGGGGCGTTTGACGGCGGGGCCGACGACCTCTCTCAGGTGCCTGGCAAAAGCGCGCCAATCGCTCAACAACGTGTTGTAGCCAATGAAGAGCCGTTGCCGGCCTCGACTTAGCAACTCTGCTTCCAGATTACTCACCGCGTAGATGAGCATCGACTTGGAAAGTGAAAATCCATCTCTGTGCTGGAGCGAGAGTGCAACCTCAAGCGGATTGCGAAATGGGGTAACGATCACGGGCTCGATGCCATGCCGGTCGAGCAGCTTGAGCCACAGGGGCAGAAGGCGGGGTAGACGGGGATCCTTGATCACGAAGAGACGACTCTGGGCGAACTCCTTCTCGATCTCCTGCCCGATCTTCACCAGCGCTTCTTGCGCGGCGCGCTCTTCCATCCACCCGTCGGGCAGCGAGAACAGATCGTCCCAGCTGCTACCGAGCGCAGCCAGCAGCCGATCGTGCGCAAGCATCAAGGCTTGCGATTCCCAAAAACCCGTTTCGTTGTTCCCGGGGACGGGGCGGAGCAAGTCGTGGGAAATATCCGCACCGAGCAAATTGACCACCCGCGTGGTGGCGGAAGTGCCCGATCGATGCATGCCCACAACCAGGATGCATTTCCTGGGGACGGGTAGAGCGCCGGCGCGCTTTGCCTTCGCCTGCGGTTCTTTATCTCTCCGCCGATCCAATTGCTTGGTGGACTTTGCGCCGAGCGTCCTACCACCCTTAATTGGGCGCGCCGATGCCCCGTGAGCGGACGGTACCGGCAACGCCTTTTTCTTCGCCCCCGCTCTTGCCGTGACCGAGCTTTTCGGTTTGGGCTCGCGCCTTTTCCCCAAACCGCGGCGTTTGGTAGTTTGAGTGGTAGACATCAGTTAGGATTCAGAACTCTTAAACCCGGTGACCCCAAATACTCAGCTTTAGGCTAGGTACAGACGTTCGGGCTTTATACTGGTAAAGGCGAGTAAGCCCCTCGGGCCGACCGCGCTCATAGTGCGCTAGGAGGTGTGGTGCCGCAAGGGCATTGCCATCAGGGCGCAGGGTCTTGCTGGCCGCAAACGACCCGCCAAAGATCGGAAATCGAGCGCTCGAGCGAAAGTCTTGCGGTCCATCCTAGCTCCTTGGCGGCCTTTCCGCAGTCAAGCACGACATGCGGCACATCCATGTTGCGCGCCGGCGCATGCTCAATCGCGATCGGCCGCTTGGCTACGCACGCCGCCCTCTCCAGCACTTGGCTGATGGTGACGCCAACGCCCGAACCGATATTCCAGGTGGCGGCGGGATGTTTCGTGTCGAGGCTGGCTGCGTAGATCGCTTCGGCAACATCGTCGGCATCGACAAAATCCCTTACTTGGACGCCACCTCCGTACAATCGGACCGGCAGACCACGCTGCGCCGCCCGCAATGCCACGCCAATAATGCCTTGCGCCTCGTTCGCCTGCCAGCGCCCGACCGCGTTCGAAACCCTGAGGATCGCGTAGGGCGCGCCCTTGCTGCGACTGACAAGCTTAAGCGCCTCTTCAGCCATGAGTTTTCCCAGTCCATAGGACGAGATCGGCTCTGTTGGCGATGTCTCTGCTTTCGGCTCGGTTCCATCTCGCCCGTAAACAGTTCCTCCCGATGAGAGGAGGACGATTTTGGCATTCGGTGCAAGCTCGGCGATGCGCAAAAAAAGCTGAAAGGCAGGCTCGACGTTCACCGCCAATTCTCGCCACGGCTCCTGGTGAAATGTCGTCGGCACGGAGCCCCAGGCGAGATAAACCACGGCACGCGCCTGGGGAATGATTTCGGCGCCGGCCGAGGAGGCGAACTCGGCTACGCTCATAGAGCGGATCGAGGGCGCGAAACGTTCAAAAAACCTGGGATCGGGTCTGCGGGAAACGGCAACGGCCTGCACGCCGCGCCGGTCCAGAAGCTCGCAACTGTGCCTTCCCAGGAACCCGTTAGCGCCAACCAGAATAATCATGCCGCCCGATCACGAATAGCACTTCATGGCCGTAGTTTGATTCGATTAAGGATAGTGAGCCAGTGACAGCATGACAACGGGCCGACACGGCAAGCACGGCGATCTTGTCGGCGCTCCGCCGCATCGTCGTTTGCCAGAGGGCTACTCGCCGGAGCCTCTGCGGTACATATCCTCAAACCTGACGATGTCGTCTTCATCGAGATAGGCACCGGACTGTATCTCGATGAGAAACGCCGGAATCTTGCCTGGGTTGGCTAGGCGGTGCTTTTTGCCGATGGCGATGTAGGTGGACTGGTTCTCGCTCAAAAACTCCGTCTCGTCGCCCTTGGTCACCTGGAGCGTGCCCTTGACCACCACCCAATGCTCGGAACGGTGAAGGTGGCTCTGGAGCGACAGCTTCCCACCCGGCTTCACCATGATGCATTTGACCTGGTAACGATCGCCTCGGTTCAGATGCTGATACCAGCCCCACGGCCGAAAAACACGATTGTGCTGCAGCACGTGTCCCCGGCCGCTGCTCTTGAGTCGCTCGACAATGGTTCTGACCGCTTCGGCGTAGTCCCTGGCGGCCACGAGAACGGCATCCTCGGTGGCAACGACGATGACGTCCTCCATTCCGACCAGAGCGACACAGCCGTGATCGCTGTAAACCAGACTGTTCCGCGTGTCCTCGATGAGGATCTCGCCTTGGCCCTGGAGCACGTTGCCTGCATCCGTCTTCTCCAGAAGCTGCCAGAGCGCCGACCACGAGCCGACATCGCTCCAAGGCGTATTGAGAGGCACGCAAGCGAGCTTCTCGGCCTTCTCGGCCACCGCATAGTCTAACGAGATCGCCGGAGCCTGGGCGTAAGCATCACCCAAAACCACAAAGCTCAAATCCTCGACCGCGTCGTCAAGGGCGGCGCGGCAGGCGGCAGGGATCTCCGGCGCATGGTCCTCAAATAGCTTGAGCAGGACGCTCGCGCTGAACAGGAAGATCCCAGCGTTCCAGTAGAAGCGGCCGCTGTCGAGATAGGCTTCGGCGGCTTGCCGAGATGGCTTCTCCACGAAGCGCCTGACGTTGAGACAGCTTGCTCCGTCCTTGGCCTCGGTCCGGTCGGTCTCGATATAGCCGTAGCCGGTATGTGGGCAGTCGGGCTCGACGCCAAAGGTGACGAGCGCGCCTCCCCTGGCGACTTCGAGGCCGGTCGACACCGCTTCGGTGAAAGCGTCGGCGTCGGCGATAATGTGGTCGGAGGGCGAGAGCAGGACGAGGCCGTCGGGATCGGTGCGCGCGGTTATGAGCGCGGCGATACAGGCAGCGGGGCCGGTATTTCGGCCGACCGGTTCGAGTACGATGCTCGCCGCTCGGACACCGATTTCCTCGAGCTGCTCCGCGACGAGGAAACGATGCCGATGGGTGCTGAGCACGGAAAGGTCCCCGAAGAGATCGCTGGTCAGCCTTCGGCAGGTCTGCTGAAACAGGGTCTCGGGACCGGTGATCCGGTGAAACTGCTTAGGGTAAGCCTCGCGCGAGAGCGGCCAAAGCCTGGTGCCAGCACCACCGCAGAGGACGAACGACGAGACTTCGCGCATGGTTTTCCGTCGAGTTGGGCTGGGCCCCCAAGCGCCCCAGACTAGATTAAGACCTGATCCAAAAGCACCCCCAGATTTGTCAGCTCTCTAGGCGTGCTCTTGGGAAATAAGCGCCGGATCACTCACAATCCCGGACTTGTCGCCTGCCATTTGGGCTCGTGTCTGACCCCCCGTGACCGTTTCCGCAAGTCTCAACTGGTGGAAGAGTTTAAAGTTTCCGCGAATGGACTATGCATGCGTAGGTTGTTACCACTGGCTCCAGCGGTTGGGATAGTAGTCGAGCAATCTTGTCATGACGCTTCAGGTACTTCTTTTGACGAGGTACGGCCGCACCGGCGCGAGTAGCCGCTTGCGCTTTCTGCAATATCTTGCCGGGTTGGACGAGTACGATATCGACGTACATCCGGCTCCTTTCCTCGACGACGATTATCTGAGAGACCTTTATGGCGGGCGCCGCTCGTCGATGGGGCGCATCCTCGGCTTCTATTTGGAGCGGCTGCGGCAGCTGGTCAGAGCGCGAGGCTTCGACGTTATCTGGATCGAGAAAGAGGTCCTGCCTTGGGTGCCGCACTGGGTTGAGATGACCGCACTCCTCTCGCTTCCCACGGTCGTCGATTGCGATGACGCTTGGCATCTTCGCTACAGCCAGTCCCCCAACCCGCTTGTCCGATGGACGCTCGGCCAGAAGCTCGAGCATATCGCAAAACGCGCTGACTTTGTCATCGTCGCCAACCAATTCCTGCAAAGCTGGGCCGAGAATGCCGGCGCCCGCCAAGTGGTTTGCATTCCGACCGTCGTGGATTTGAGGCGGTATCCGCGGGCGCCGCTTCCCCCGGCCGAGCCCTTCACCATTGGCTGGATCGGAACGCCGGAGACCGCGCCCTATCTCGACACGATCAAGGGGGCGTTGCGTCAGGTCCTCGCCAAGGAGAACACCCGGCTGTTACTGGTCGGTGCGAAGCAGCCATTTCTGCCGGAGTACGACGTAGAGACCCAACCTTGGTCCGAGGCCAGTGAGACAAGCCTGCTCAACCGCATGCATGTCGGTATCATGCCTCTGGCTCAGGGGGCGTGGGAGTACGGAAAGTCTGGCTACAAGCTCGTGCAGTACATGGCCGCCTGTAGGCCAGTCGTCGCGTCGCCGGTCGGCGTCAATTGCGACGTCGTGCAGGACGGCGTGAATGGCTTCTTCGCCGCGACCGAGGAAGAGTGGGTCGAGCGGCTTGAACAATTCCGCGGCAATCTTGAGTTGAGCGCCGCATTGGGCGCGGCCGCGCGCGAGACGGTTGAAGAATCGTTCTCGCTCAGCGCCACCCTGCCCAAGGTCGCCGAAATCTTGCGGTCCGCAGCGGCGTTGAGACAATAGGCGGCGATATTGCCACGCTCTTTATTGTTGTGATGTCGAGGGAGTGAGAATGGCCCTTTCTCGTTTGTAGATCCTGAGAACAAGGAGACCTGTGGTTTCCGACAGCCCTTTGTTGGTGTGTTTTGACTTGGCAAACACCTCCTTGAACCCGCTTGGGGCGGGCCCCAAGGACGGCTTTCCGTCACTCGCTCCAATTGCGCCGCGGCGCGCTTCAGGTCGGCTTGGCCGCCGCGGCGGAGTCTTTTGAACTTGGATGAGCGTGTTCTTGGATGAGCGTGTTGATGAGCTTGTTGAGGGCGACTGCTCCCGCCGGTGCAAGCGCCAGCCTCGCCGTCACAATGACGGCGGGGTGGCTTCCCTCTTTCGGCATATCGGCGCTCTGCGCCAGCACGAAGCGCGTCGCACCGACGGTAATGACGACGGCGCCGCCATCGAAAGAAGCAGCGATAAGCTTGTTGGCATAGGATTCTGCAACTGAGGGATTGTCGATGATGTCAAATTTTGCTGGTTCGTCGGCCATGGCCCACCTCGTTTCGGAGCGGGCAACCGCGAGATGAATAGCACTGTCGGATGCAAGGAAGAAGCGGTCGCGTCAAAACCGCCATCGGCCAGACGTGCAATCGTAGGATCGAGTTGGTCGTCAGTAGTTGAGGTATTGACGAGGAATTCGCCTGATCCTGTGACTGAAGCCATCTTATCCTCCCGGCCTCAACATTTTGCGATCGACATGCTCTCTTTTGTCGGCACGCCCTCTCAAAATAGGGGCAGACAGACGCCCTGCATGTGCCGCAAGGCTTCTATGGTACGTTTCGCAGCGCCAGCACGTCTGCACGGACTACTAGCACTAGCCGACGATCATCCATCGCGCCGCTATTCGGGTGCTAGAGTGTAGTTGGGAAGTGCCCATATCTCACCCCGTTGCTGCTGGCTGCGAGGCGTCCGGCGCGTCGGGTTCGGCTCGAGGCGCCCCTCGAAGAGCGCTATGGCCCAAATGCCCGTCCAAAGTACATTGAAAGCCAAGCTTTTTTTCCTCAACTCTGCGGTGCGACACTTGCTCGACACGAACATTCGGTTAGCGGTATTCAGTACAACGCAAAGTGAGTGAAATTGAGAAACATGGGCCCGTTGCGGCAATATCCTAAACCGTGGGCGCTCCGTGTTAGCTGAAGGCCAGAGGATCGCTGCGGCCATGCTGTGGATCCGGCGCCAGGGGGAGAGGTTCGCGCTGCTTGGACGAGCCCTTCGTCCTTCGGATCACGACGCGCGGGAGATCATCTGGGCGTCGCTGCGGCGCAGGGCACTTGCGCGCGAGGTGACCGACGATGACGAAGCTCGGCGAACCCATGAGATCGAGACCCAACGCTACCAGGATTGGATCCTCCGCTTCGACGCGCTGAGCTGGCGCGACAAGGAGGCGATCCGGGACCATATCGCCGAAGCCAATTTGCCAGTCCCGCTTGCGGTGTTTGTTTTCGATGCCGCTTCTGCGAACTTTGCGCGAGACGCGGTGAGGCATCTGCGTCAACAGCTTCTCTCACGCTTCGAGGCCGTGTTGTGCTTTACCCTCGACTGCCCTGCGGACGCCATCGCTGGGGTGAGCCGCGCAATCGAGGGTGACCCGCGCTTCACACTGTCTTCGGCGCCGGAGAATTTCGACCGCGCTCTCTTCGCCGGCCGCGACGGCGTGCTCCTGGCCGAAGGTGGGGTGCTGCTGCGCGAGCACGCGCTATACATGTTCGTCCTGGCGGCGCAGGAGCGCTCGCTGTGTCTCATCTACGCGGACGAGGATCATCTGGACGCTCGTGGCGTACGCCGCAGGCCTTACTTCAAGCCAAGCTTTTCGCCGGAGCTCTTGCGGCGCACGAACTATATCGGGGCCTGCGCCTTCCTCCGCGGCGTCGATCTTGACCTCATCGGACCACTCCAAGGGGAGGGAGGCGTCAAGAGTTACATCGGGCAGCTGGCGCAGCGCCTGGGGAGGGGGCAGGTGGAAAACCTTCCCTTCGTCCTCTACCACGAGGCGCGTCTGACTCGCCCGACCCCTGTACGGAGGGAGGAGGCGTCTCCGCCGGAGCAGGAGCAACCGTCGGTCAGCATCATCATCCCGACCAAGGACAGACTCGATCTGCTCGAGCCCTGTCTTGCCAGCATTGAAAGCCGAACCCAATACGAGCGCGCCAAGGTCGAGATTGTTGTCGTCGACAATGGCTCCCGCGACCCTGACACATTGCGCTTTCTCCAAGAGGCGGCGGAACGCGGCGCCATCCAGCTGGTGCGGCATGCGGGGCCGTTCAACTACGCGCGCCTCAACAATCTCGGTGTCCGGCACTCGACTGGCGAGGTCCTTGTCCTTCTGAACAACGACATTCTCGTCGACGATCCGCACTGGCTTGAGCTTCTAATCGGCCAGGCGATGCAGGACGATGTCGCCGTCGTCGGGGCCAAACTGCTGTTCCCGGATCGGACGGTCCAGTTCGGCGGGACGATCCTTGGTATTCAAGGCGTGGCCGGCCACGCCCATGTCGGCCTCAAAGAGGATGACGGTGGCTATCGTGGCGTCGCCAACGTCACGCACGAGGTTGCGGCAGTGACCGGAGCCTGCCTGGCAATTCGGCGCAAAATCTTCGACGAGTTGGGCGGCCTCGACCCCGCTCTGGCGGTTGCCTGCAACGACGTTCAGCTCTGCGTTGAGGCACTCAAGCGTGGCTACCGAAACGTCTATATCGGCCAACCGCTGCTCGTGCATTTCGAGTCGAGGACCCGGGCCTATGACGACAATCAAGCGAAGCGGCAGCTGTTCCTTGAGGAGGCGTGCTACATGCACGCCCGGCACCGGGGCGTGTTTCAGAACGACCCCTATTACAGCCCCAATCTGAGCTACGAACGGACCTATGACATCGCCTTCCCGCCGCGGCGCGAGAAGCCTTGGCGCAAGCATGTCGCGGCTCGCGGCGGTCTGCGAATCCTCATGCTGAGCATCGTGCACGAGATGGGTCACGGCGTGCCGGTCGTGTTGCAATTGCAGGCTGAGCATTTGGCGAAACGCGGCCACGAAGTCTTCGTCGGCGGACCTCGCGTGCATCAGGGGATCGCCTATGAGGGTTGCGAGCTCGTTCAGCTCAGCGATCCGGCGGAAGCCGCGGCCTATGCGGTCGCCAAGGACATGGACTGCGTCGTGGCCCACACTCTTCCGTTCTTCTCAATGGTGCGATGGATTGGCGATCGGCCCCGCTGCATTCTTTACGACTATGGGGAGCCAAATCCGTCGTTCTTTCCGGACGCCGAGCTTCGTCACCTGCAGCATGTCGAGCGTCAATTCTGCTTCGGCATTGCCGACCGCGTCTTCGCCATCTCCGCCGCCGTGCGAGCCGAGATGGAGCGGGACGGGGAGGTGGGGGTCATCCGCCTTGGTAATTCGCATCTCGCAACCTGGAGCGGTGCGCTACTGGCTCGTCGGCGGCGGACACGCGCGGCGCGGCGCTGGAATGACAAGGCGGTCGTGCTCAATGTCTGCCGCTTTCAGCGCGCCGAGCGGCGCTACAAGGGCGTCGACATCTATGCCGCGGTCGCCGACCGGTTCCGAACGGACCACCCCGATCTGGACGGCAGGATCGAGTTCGTGCTCTGCGGCAGGGCCACAGGGGAGGACGTTGCCGAAGTGGAAGCCATGGGGCTGTCCGTGGCGGCCAACGTCTCCGACCAAGAGCTGATCGATCTCTACGCCGCCGCCGACATCTATATGAATTTCTCCCAATGGGAGGGCTACAATCTCGGTATCGGCCAGGCGCTCGCGCTCGGTCTCCCGGTCATTGCCTCAGACATCCCAGCGCATCGCGAATTCGGCATCACGACCTCCAACGACTCGGACCAAGTCGTGAGTGCGCTCAAGGAGTTTGTTGAAGTGGTGCTATCCGGCGGGCTTTTGCGCGCGCGAAGGCCGAAGCTTTGGACCTGGGAGGAGCCGCTGGCGCAATTCGCTGCGGCCATCGAGTGCGCTTGCAGCTCATGAGGCTTAAACTTCGCTAGATTGTAAGTATAGACTAAGTCTTGTAAAGAAACCAAAATAATGAATGATAACTTTGGTGAGAACAATGCATATTTATCAGTACTGGCATTCAAAAGACATCCCGAATTATATTTCGCCGCTGCTTTATTCCTTTCGCTACGTAAATCCGTCGTCGCAATACATGCTCTTCGACCAGGTGGCTGCCGATCGGTTCATCACCGCCCATTTTTCAATGCGACAGGTTAAGGCATTTCGAGCCTGTGCTGTCCCGGCAATGCAGGCGGACTATTTCAGATATTGTGCCATTCTGGCATCGGGTGGTGCGTATGCCGACGCCGACATGCTCTGCATTGCAGAGTTGCAGCCCCTGCTCTCCGAGCGGATTAGAGCGGGCGCCATTTTTCGTCGGCCCAACCAGAATATCATGAATGCGTTTTTCTTATTTCGATCACCGGCGAGTTTGTTTTTGCGCCTGGTGCTCGAAATTGCGACTGCGAACATCGAGAATCGTTTAACTGAAGACGTTTGGCTCACCACAGGCCCAGGGCTCTTCACCTTTCTTGACTTGCTGCACCGGGCGGGTTCTTTCGAGGCGTTCGAAGAACAGGAAAAATACAACGAGGATAAGGCCGTACCCGCATTTGCGAACTTAATGTGCCGGACAATTGGAGATTTCGAAAAGGTTCGGCAGGCGTTTGGCCAAGTCGAAATACTATCGGAAGCTGAGCTGGACCGCTACACGATCCTCCCTAGCATGCATTTTCCGTACAAGGACACGGATGTACATT
>Ga0307380_10011114_pt1 | contig 11298 bp, 9 predicted proteins | sample UN3MG_FD_202239 | JGI IMG/M metagenome (GOLD analysis project Ga0307380, IMG submission 202239) | Soil microbial communities from Risofladan, Vaasa, Finland - UN-3 | ecosystem: Environmental > Terrestrial > Soil > Coastal area > Acid sulfate soil | place: Finland: Risofladan, Vaasa | collected... | reverse complement strand
ACGATTAAAGCAGCGCGAATAAGGCACCAGACGAGATTTGCGAGGAAGGTAAGAAGCATTAGTCCAACTCCGTTGGCATTGTTGTCGTTGAATTGAGTTATACTGATGATGGTTAGCGAGAAGATCATAATGAGTCCGACGATTGGTAAGACAAACGGTAGCAAGAACAACCAAAAGAAAATGGGGTTGTAGGGGTTTGGTGCGTTTCCGTAGAGAGAATCTTCGTAGCCACCGCCCCACAGAATAAATTTCGAGACGGTATTGGGCACATTTAGCAACACAGCGCTCGTTCCGTTAAGTTTAGTAGACACGCAACTATACACCACGTCGAGATCGGTGATGGTTTGGTTGTTTTCGTCGAGGGTTTGATTGATGGCGCAAGTGAGGAGCAGATCGAGTAGTTCCATGGCTTCTTGGGAAGTCATTTGGTATCTAACGAACACGAAATCAGCGTCTCCGCACTCGTCGTCAACAATATTTCCATCCCTATCGATGGAGTAAAACTCAAACTCTCCCTCAACATCGCTATATAGTACGGTTTGGTCTAATAGTCCGTTTTCAATGAAAGCGTTGAGTTTTGTCTTAGTGAAAAGGCTAGTTGGGACGACGATTGCGTTGGCTCCTTGGACGAAGGGAGTCCCAACCCCAGAATCTATTATGTGTAGTTGGAAGACGTTCATTCTTTCTTGATTTTGATAGTGCCCGTTAAACAAGGTCTCGTTTTTCGAATAGATGGCTACGGTGTTAACTTTATCCACAGTAATTTTCTTTACATTTACCAGAATTTCGTCTGTTCTACCGAATTGTCCGGTGTGTTGGGCAACGAGGGCTTGCGTTTCTTCTGGGGAGTCAAGGTCATAGAAATCGGAATACCAATTTCCGTCAAAGCGGTTGAGATCTGGGAGGTCAATATCTCCGAGCATTGCGTCCTCCCACAGGGTGAAGAAAAATTGGACTTGGTTACTTTGCGTGGTAAAATCGTCGCTAATATCTATGTAGTAGCGGTATCCTTCTCCACCGTTCCACCAAGCGGTTTGATATGTTATGTACCAGTCTGCTACGAAAACATCGGTTGTTGCATGTTTTCCTACAGTAAAGAACCCAACTTTATTTTCCTCTTCTGTGGCGTCTGGATCGGTAATATCGTTGAGTTGAAGGTATATACCAATTTTTAACACTGGGTTTGTGGTAGGCCACGCTTGGTTTCGATAGCTCGCATAGATGGGAGAAATTTCGAGAATGATGTTTTCAAGCGGATTTCTATCCTTAGAGTCGGCAGCACCGTCTCCATCGGTATCTCGACTTATGGGATTTGTGCCAGTGGTAAAAATTTCGTAGCTATCGCTCCACCCGTCAGAATCTGAATCGAATAATGCGGGATCGGTTAACCACGCGTGAGTATCGAGCAGTCCAGCTTCCACGAATGTATCGATTTCGATGTAAAATTTGTTGAGAGCGAGCAAATCTAAGCCCGCTTGAGTGGATTCTAAGGCAATAATAAGTATATATTCTCCGTAGACGTCCGATATGGTATTAGATTGGAGTAAATCAAATAAATTCACGCTCTGAGAGAACAGGAGATAATTGTTTGTAGTGCTTTGTTGAGAATAATCGATTAAAACAGAGTCACCAATGGTTCTGTTTAAGTATTTTTTAACAACTGTAAATTTTACGTAAGTGTTTGGTTGAAGTTGTCCGTTAGATTCAATTTCTAAGTTTAGTTGGGCGTTAGACACCCTACCTATTTGCGGGATATCTAATCTGTAAGCTGTGGTATAGTTGGAATTAAAAGTCGTTGAATTGACAATTCTTTGAGTGCTGTTATACAAGTCTTTTGCGTCTATTTTTTCCGTTCCTTCTACGAGTAGGTTCATTTCTACTCCATCGAGAATCCCATCCTCGTCAAAATCTTCAGCATGAGGGTCTAGATACCTACAAAATTCCAATTCAAACTGTTCCACCAAACATCCTGTGCTGTAGTCGTCCACTTCCAGAATGTAGTTTCCATAGTAGTTGTAACTGAGAGAATCGTTGTTCATAATCTTGCTTACATCTATTACGTGAGAAAAGTATCTCGTTCCATTAGTAGTTGTTTCGAATAGGAGGGCGTCGTATCCTTCGTGCTTTACTTTCACGGTTAAATTTTTTACGTTGCTCTCTTCAATTCCATATTCCCCGGTTTCGTTCGTTCCATGTTCTCCAAACGAGAGTGCTACGGAAATTTGGGCGGTTGCTGCTTTCTGGAACATGTATGGAAAGTGAAGAGAGACGGGGTTTGATACATTTACCCTGATTTCATTTTTTTCACTATTTTCTAATTTTATGGTATAAAATTTCATTTCAGCACCATCGGAAGCAAAATCTCTATCACAATCCGGGTTGAGGGGACTAGTTTTAAATCCCAAGAGCCCCCAACCGTAGTATTCTTCTCCGTCTTTAATGCCATCTCCATCAGAATCAGTATTGTCGAGATCAGTTCCGATATCTAGTTCAATTTTGTCCGAGAGAAAGTCTCCATCATTATCAAAATTAGCCGGATAAGGATCCAACAAATCTTCTAACCCATCGCCGTCAGAATCTTTTAAGTGGGGATTGCTCCCAGTTTGATATTCATCGTAATCCGAAACGCCATCACTATCAGTATCATAAATTAAGGGCTCGCTCGAAACATGCAGAACTTTAGAACCTTCAAAGAAATTAATCGTAACATTCCATCCATAAAACTCTATCGAATCTTTGAGTAGATCATAGTCGCTGTCCTCGTTCAATGGATTTGTCCCAATAGAAAGCTCTCCAATTCCAGAAGCGTCCAATCCATCGCAAAGTCCGTCGCCATCAGTATCAGGATTAACAAAATTAGTATTGAATATAAATTGCTCGCACTCATCAGAGATATAATCGTTATCAGCATCAGAAAAAGATTCCAAAGATTCGCTCGTTACATCTAATAATTGTTCAATATTATCAGGAACGCTATTTTTGTTGTTGTCGATAACGACATTAACGAAGAATGTAGTCACGCTTTCCTTTCCGGACGGATCTACTACTTTTACTTGCCCTCTATAAATAGCAGTTTCCGTACAGGTAAAAATCATCGTGCTGGTAGCTTTCCCGACGGTGTCGCTATGGGTGAAAGTAGTATCTCCATCGGTGATTTCCCAATAAAATTTCAAATTATTAATGTCGAACACGCTATCGTAACCATAAGCGGTTAGTAGTAATTCTGCTTCATTGCTTGAGTCGATATTTGGACCGTTATACACATAATTTGAAACGAATACTTCTGGAGCGATATTATTTACTTTCAAAGTAATATTTTCCGAAGCAACTTGACCGTTTTGATTAGTAACATTTAAAATAAAACGATAATCTCCATCGTCTAGCAAAATTGAAGGACATTTATCGTTTGAGATTTGAGCACCAGTTTCATCGTACCAGGTATAGGATAATATAGCCTCGTTCTCTAACGAATCGTAAACTTCAACATCTAGATTAACCATTTGACCTTCGATATTTTGCGGGAGCGTAAAAGGACCTAGAACATCTAACGTGATAACATTCTCAATTTCATTGTTTTCAGTTCCGTTAGTTTGACTACTACCGATATTTATTAGTTTTGAACTGTGATCCACTGCTCCGTTATCATCTTTAACGCATAGCTCGACGGTGTATTGCCCAGAAATATCGTAACCGTGATTGACATATTTCCCAAAAGCCGTGTGATTATCACCAAAATCCCATATATACATCAGCGAATTCAAATCGCTATCAGTGTCCACACTTAGCTCCGCGTTAAATTCTACGATGCCCTCTGTTAAAATTTGATCAAAGTAAGCCACAGGAGCTTTGTTAATAATTTCTATATATTCTGTTTTTTGAGATAGAGCGCTCTGATCGTCGAATAAGGTAATTGTAACGGGATATATACCTGCGTTTTTCCATTTATGAAAGATTGAATTTTGATTGGATTTTGTTTGGTTATTATCTGCGAAATCGTAAACATATTTTAGAACTTCATTTTCTAAATCTACTTCGGATTCAATTATGTCTACGACGCTTACCCTAACAAGTTCGTCTTCGTACGCGGAATTTGCTACTGAAACTTCAAATTGTGGAGCATTATTTTTGATTTCAATAAATAACGCTTTACTGGTAGAAAATCCATTTTGATTCCACACATGAATTAAAGGCGTGTATTTTCCTTGTACGGCATAGGAATGTCTAACGCTATTGGAGGTATTGTTTAGCTCAACACTTGTTCCATCCCCGAACAATATGGCTCCTTTTGAAAAACTTCCTATAACAATCCAACTAAAGGTGATATCTTCGTTTACATCTGCTTCACGTTTATTGCCATTGAACACTACATCAACGTTAGTGATTATCAGTGTAAAATATAATCCAGAAAACATCGCAAAAAGCAAGACACCAATCAAGAACGACGCCTTCACTTTTCTGGACTTGAGCGTTTTTACCACATTATTCCGCTTTTCTCGCGGGTATCTAGGCAAGCTAAGATAATTTCGACGCTTCTTCCCAAAAAATTTAGGTTGGAATGCTTGTTGGAAAAAATTACGCCTTCTTTGTTCTCTTTTACTTTCTTTTTTAGCTAAACTTTCATTCTTATTGGGCATACACACAATATACATTAAAAGTATATAAAAGAAAAATAGAATAATTAAGTAAGAAAATTAAAGAATTATTTTTAATATTAGATTTACTGGCCTTGTTCTTTCCTTACATGGTTTTTCTGGTGATTCCGATTATCGTATTACATTGAGAGCATACGCTCACGTCTATAGAGACCTCTGTTGTTGTTTCAGCGTTTATATATGTTGGAGTCTTTATTCGCATTGTCAGAATATCATTAGTCCTTAAAAGACCCTTTCTATCTCTTTCGAGATTTATTTCTCTTTTGCAGATAGGGCAAACAATCGAGCTTGGAGTTTTGAACATAATTTTTTCACTTTATTTTACAATTTTGTTGAGAGTTAGAATAAGTGATCCCTAAATATCATAAAAATATACCGTTCTTAAGCTAATAAATTCAACTTCATTTGGTTTAGAGTGAATCGGGTTTGTGTGAGTGGATGCGATATGTATTTGATTTGCGAAGTTAAGAAGTGAGATGGAAGGTTTGTATTTTGGTGGGAGTGTGTTCCGGAGTTTTTAACTCCAATTTTTCTATTTTTTTCAAAATTTTAATATAGGCTTAAAGGAAGTCTATAATCTCTTTTTTTACCAATCCAATTCCCAATAAATCCTCCTATAATAAAGAGAATTATTTGAAATGTTAAATTAAGCCAAGGCCCATAAGGTTTAAAATTGTTTAAGAAATGGCAAAAATTCGTTAAACCACACACAACTGCGTATAATATCCATAATCCCGCCCCAATTGGAGTGATTCCAAAAAGAATATAAATTGTTTTATTAAATTTTTTTGAAGGATGCACACGGAAATAATAGGCACCACCCAAGACTAAGGAAAATATAATTTCAATAATAATAATGCTTATAAATTCTCTATGTAAGAAGAAATAACTAAAAACTCCCGAACCGACCATCGAAATAGCGGTTAATATCCAAAGCGGCTTCCACCATTTAGGTTTTGAAGGTTTTTGACCATTTTCGTTTGGTAAATTTTCATCATTTTTTTCTCTCATTTTTGTCAATTAAGAATAATGTTTGTTAATCTTTTAAATATACCAGTCTTCTTTTTATTTTTACTCACTTCTCTTTTTGTGTGCTTTTCCTTAGTAAATCTTCTATAATTTATTGCTTCTTTAAAGCTTTTCTGAATGTTTTGACCTTACTCAGTGTATAAGCAAATATACCAAAACATATAATACTGGCAAGAAAGTTAGAGATGAACAATAATAAAGTATAGGTATACGTTAGTTTATCGTATGGATAAATATTAGTCCTGGTATAATATAGAACTGGAACTGCGAAGAATATTGCTAATGTGAAAAAGGAAGAACCCATACTACTAATCACGGTTAAATAAATAGAGCGTTTTTTAGTCAGTCTTAGACCCAACCATTTTATGTGATTATTTTTGTTTTTTTGCATAGTTTAATTTTCACCCTTTTGTGTTATTTTATAATTTCCTTTATAGATATTTAGTAATTTTGATATTTTTGTAAATTGCTATAAAAACACTGAGGTGGGAGTGTGTTCCGGAGTTTTTACTCCACAATGTTTTAAAATTATTAGTTATGAATTTGGTAGTTGTTTTACTTTTTATTAAAGAAGGAAATTAATAATTACTATATCAACAATTCATTGATTTTATGTAAAACCTTAAAAAGTTTTATAGAAATTACTAGACGATGCCTAATCCGATAATTTCTCATCAAGCTCCTGCGCTTTATTTAAAAATGAAGTTTCCAAAGTGGATTGATGGAGCAGCGATATGTATTGGTACTATTGTTCCAGACCTTGTGCTAACTAATGAACTAAGACATGTATCCCACAGTCTTTTAGGACAGATATATTGGACCGTTCCTTTAACTATAATCTTAAGTACGCTTTTTTGTAGATATGTTGCGTCGATTCTATCAAATATCGCTAAGAAAGAAGGATTTATTCCTAAACTGTTAGAATATTTTGGAGTCGATGAATGGGGAGTAGTAAAAAGCAAGAAATTTGATAAGAAATACTTTTTAGTAGCATTCTATTCAGCGTTACTTGGGGGATTAACTCACCTTCTACTTGACTTTCCCTCGCATCTTTATATCGAGCTGTTCTATCCATGGGCAATTCTCCGATTATATGAGTTCATATGGATTTCTGGAGTGATATGGATTGTCGAAGATATAATGTTGCTAATTACTTCCCTTTATCTTTTCAGAATGATTAAAAAGAAGGATTTAGTAAAAAGCTGGTATGCTCTAAAGCCGTAAATTTATAGAATTGCCTGCGAATTTGAGAAGTGAGGTATTGTATTTTGGTGGGAGTGTGTTCCGGATTTTATTTTTTTTGTATTGTATTTTTCTTTCTCAATAATTAGCTTACATCATGAAATTTCGTATTGAATGGTAAATTCAAAGTCTGATTTGAAAGGAATTTTAGTTAAAAAAGATAAAATTGAATTTACTTCTGAAATTGTTGAGAAAGTATATAAGTTCGTTCCATCTGAGCAAAAATATATTATTAATGGTATTGGATGGATATATATCTAAACAAAAAAGAAAAAAAAAGAAACTATTATTGATACTTCAATATTACATTTATTTAATCAATTTTTAAGGGAGATATGTTTGAATTAACAACGTACTTTCCTCGATCTTATTATTCAAGAAGTTACCTTGTATGCTTACAGTTATAGAATGAAGTCCTGGTAAAATTGTATCTGTAGCCATTTGAAGTGTAACCGACCCACTTATAGTTAGATGATCACTAGAAAAGGTTACCTCTGGAGAAACAGGACTCCCTATTACAAACCCGTCTAGAACAAAATTGAATAAAATAGCAGCCTCTCCAATATCGACTAATGTAGCGTATGTATTAAAAAGGCCATACACCGATTCTCCTGATTTTACTGTAAAATTAATAGTAATTGCGTTGATAAGAATATCTGTGAAAATTGGATTTGTGAAATGGATGGCTGAATCATATTCAAACCAAGTTTTCTGAATACCACTATTTTGTTCCCGAGGGAAAGTTAGAGAAATTACTCCTAACCCTAAACCCGATATTCCAATAATAAGGGCTAAGATAGCTAATCCTTTTCCTTTTACCACAATAGATTACCTCTTTAAATTTGTTTTATTATATTAATTTTTGAATCTTTTTAATTATCTTCCCCATCGGATATATTATAAATTTTTTTGTATTTCTGTGGATTCTATTTTTATCAGACTCATTGATATAATTATAGGGATTCTTATACTTTCTATATTTGCCAATCTATTTGCCACATTAATCCCGTGAAAAAATTAAGTTAAATTATTTTTTTTTCATTTTATGGATTCACTTTGACTGAATCGAGTTTGTGTGAGTGGAAGGCGATAAGAGATTTGTTTCGAGATTGAAGGGTGGGAGTGTGTTCCGGATTATTTATTTATTATTTAGGATGGTCCCTTCCAAGCTGAGTATATTTGAAAAAGGCGTAAAAACATTACTCGCTTGACTTTTCTCACAAATTCTTTGTTTCCGTATCGGCCTGAATCGAAAAGCACTTCTATGTTATTAGGGAGTCTTTTTATTTATTAAATTCGAAGTTAGAATTGCTTTAAACAAGTACTTTAACAACATTCTTTATTAAATAACAAGAATGCTAAATATAAAGATCACGACTAAGCCTATTAGAGTCCAAATTGCAATGACAGACCTTCTACTTGTTTCCTTTTCACCCCTTTCTTCCAAGGATTTTTTAGAAAGTTTTTCTTTTATTGAATCCTTGATCCATATTACAAAAAGCGAGAATTCAGGTAACCAGAAATAGCTAATAATGTAAAACAAGAAGACGGCCAAAAACACTATTAAATAACCGATAAGTTCATTCATTAGATGGATGGGCACGTCGTAGTAATAATTCAAAAAAATAATTAAACTCGTCTGGAGGATATTCTCAATAAAAAATAATATCGATGGAATTAAAAAAGTGAAAAATTTTCGTTTCCACACTTTTGCATTCTCATTTTTAAATTTATTACGGGGTGTCATTAAACAAATACCTGCATATGATACATATCCATGAATTCCAGCACTAACTGACATGAATCCAACAATAGGTTGGCCAAGTGCTTCAATAACATACATGTGGAATAAGGGTAATTGATAAAATGTAAATAATGGAGAGTTTTGGAATAGGTTTAAAAGTCCAACAATAGGAAATATAAAAGGAGGGAGAGTAAATACCCAAAAAAAATCGAATATCATATAGATAAATGATGCAATGAGGGGGCAAAAAATGAAGAATAAAACAATGTCTCGCCAATAGAAGTCGTATTTTTTATCATTATAAGTGATAATAGTCATTTTTTCTGCAATTCTTATTTGGTTATTATTGTTGTTATTTTATCACTATTTTTATTTATCCTTTTTGAGAACCTTTTGATCTAACGATTAAATTTAATAAAAAATCCCTTTTTTTCATATGGTAAAACTGTTTTTGCCTTTTACGATAATGCCCCATTAATAGGTGGGTGGTGTTGTATTACTTGATTCTTGAGCTGAGATGTGAAATATTTTGGTGGGAGTGTGTTCCGGAGTTTTTACTCCATTTTTTTCTTATATTCTTTATTTTTTTACTTGTAATGCTATCTTCTATTGGAGAATTTGCATTTTTTTTTAGATCGTATAAAATTTACCAAATTAATGAAAACGTTTAAATTTCGCATCTTCTTAAGTTCTCTACAAGCCTTCAAGGTTTAAACAAAAACTAAAAAAATAGAGGTGTGAATACACAAGATGTCAAAATGTCCGTATTGTAAAGTTGATCTTCATATCAAAGATTTTTTTGAAATGCGCGAATATGAAACGAAACGAGGGAAAATTAAGACAAGAGAGTTTTTTAAAGGCGATAGTTATACTATTGGTGGTAGCCATGGTGTAAATATGTGGTCCTGTCCTGGGTGCGATACAATTTTGGGGTTTTCAGAATATGATTCTGATAGAGCCATGAATTAAGAGAACTACAAGAAGTAGCATCAGTCAGTTGAGTTGAGTAAATCCACTTATCCGAGATTTCTTATAGAAGTAATGAGGTGTTGGGGTTGTGTTCCGGAGTTTTTACTCCACATTTTTTCTTATTTTTAGATATTTTTAGATATGAAAATTGAATCGTTATTAATCATGCAAAATTTGAATATTTGAGAAAGGGTCTGAAATGAATAAAATCCGAATTAGTCTTTTATTTTGCTTGATAATTGGTTTTGTATTGCAAATATATTATATATTCGAATTTATAAGAGAACCGAATTTTTGGTATGAATATATTTATATCACGGTTCCCCGCTATCAAGAAATTGAATTCTGGGTAGCTTATGTGGCAGATCTACTTGCAATTACTGGGGCAGTGTTTGGATTGGTTAAAAGTAGAAAAAGTGGAGTCATTACTTGTTTGATTGCAGGAGTTATAGGCTCAGGTCTTAGTCTTTATTACCCATCTAGTAAATTCTATTATTACCAATATCCCAACTTATACCTTGAATTTGTAATGTTTATCCTTATTCTTTTAAGTGCACTTTATGGGTATTATACATTTAGAAAAGAGGCGCTCAAGGATCAGGCTCATATTGAGTGGGTTTTGTAAGATTTGGCTGCGATATGTGTTTGTTTTGCGAAGTTGGAAGATAAGAAGTGAGATGTGAAATATTTTGGTGGGAGTGTGTTCCAGATACTATTTTTTTATTCTCTCAAGATAACTTTTTAATAGGTGATGAAATAGCTCTCAGGGTAACAAGCGATTTGGAAATAAGACGCTCTTTCTCCTCTGTATCCACGAATACTTTAGATTCTGAAATAATTATCTTTTTTCCGGTACTTATCACCTTAGATTTACAAATAAGAACTTCCCCAATTGCAGGTTTAAAGAAATTTATCTTAAATTCGATTGTGAGAATACGTGTACTTTTAGGTACAACAGTATAAGCGGCATATCCTGCCGTATGATCAGCAAGAGTGGCGATGATACCAGCGTGCACAAAACCGTCTTGTTGTTTATATTCTGGACGTATTCTAAGTCTGGATTTAAATGCACCATCAGCTATGGTATCTGCTTGAAAGCCTAGATATGCAGGAAAACCAAGAACAAAGTCTTTTTTTAAAAAATTAATTCTTTCTTCATTCATTTTAATCTGAATTATATCGATCCTTTGTTTATGGTGAGTTAATATTGAAATAAATCTTGTCTTTAAAAATTTTAGGGCAAATAGCAGTGTCAAATAAATTATTTCAAGTAACAATTTTTGTTTCGAGATTGAAGTGTGGAGGTGGGAGTGTGTTCGGGAGTTTTCAACTCCATATTTTTTTATTTTACATTATCTTTTTATTCTAAAGAAGGCGGTGTTTTTTTATGGGTGAGAATGAGAACGAGTATCGGCCGTTAGGTTCGTTGTATGTATTTTTAGGGCTTTGGTTCTTATTGTATTTTACATTTAGTAATTCAGTTAGTTTTTCTTTATTTGGGTTCTATAGTTGAGGACCCGAGAAAACATCGAATTATGCCATGTGTTGATTTTCAATTTCTTTTGTCCACCATGATAAATACTTCCTAAATTTTGTAATGATAGTTTAATTTAATTAGGTTTTCAAGAACTCCATAATTAGTTTATTAATTTCCGGTGCCCT